>Ga0123399_1027833_pt1 | contig 22249 bp, 22 predicted proteins | sample T5LHNH4metaT_FD_89927 | JGI IMG/M metagenome (GOLD analysis project Ga0123399, IMG submission 89927) | Methane-oxidizing artificial microbial communities from Washington, USA to study methane cycling - T5-LHNH4 metaT (Metagenome... | ecosystem: Engineered > Modeled > Simulated communities... | reverse complement strand
TTTATCGATGTCAATCTTTATATTTTAGAGGCAATACGAGGTGGTGAGGGTGGTAGCGACTACGAGCGTGATTTAACCAGTATTGGCGATAGGAAAAATGAAGGCGGTTTTCAGGGGTTTGGGGGTGTTCTGCTTTCATTGTACTTGGAACTGATGCCGTCAATCGTCGGCGTTTTAGCGGCTGCGCTGATTCGGGTAAAATTTATTACCAAGGAGCCAATTACAGTCGGCAATTTATTTGGCGACATTAAAGAAATGTTTCAAAGCATAAAACAAAGCTTCAAAACGTCGTCTGAAAAGTAAGGCATAAAGCTGGTTATAAAAAAAAGCCCAAGTGATGCTTGGGCTTTTTTTATGGCTGCATTGTTTTCTGGATTAGAGGTTCTGCTATCTAAATACTATTTACCTAAAATAGTAGAAACAAGAAAGACGAGACCGGAAACGAAAAGCACAGTAAAAATTAATCCTGCAATAACATACGTTACGAGAGATCCCTGTGTGAAGTCCTGTTGCCTGTTATCGTCGCTTTGCACGCCAATGGCAGCAGCTAGAACGCTCTTTATGACTTGAGTAATCGTTGGTTTTGACATGCTCATCTCCGGCAAAAATAGTGAAAAATAATAGTGCTTGATTACGTTTTAAGCAATGATTATATCCAAATTAAATAACCCCCCTGGACCGTTCCTATGAGCAAAACAGAATTATTAAAGCAGCAATTATCCCAGCGCATTTTATTTCTTGATGGTGCGATGGGCACGATGATCCAAAGCTACAAATTGGAAGAAAAAGATTATCGTGGCGAGCGTTTTGCCCAGTGGGAGGTTGATCTCAAGGGAAACAACGATCTGTTATCGCTGACCCAGCCGGACATTATTAAAGCCATTCATAGCGCGTATTTTGAAGTCGGCTCCGACATCGTTGAGACCAATACCTTCAACGCGACCAGTATCGCCATGGCCGATTATAAAATGGAATCGCTGGCCTATGAAATGAATGTTGCGGCGGCGCGTGTGGCTAGAGAAGCGGCTGACGAATACACCCAAAAAACGCCGGAAAAGCCGCGTTTTGTTGCCGGCGTTTTAGGCCCTACCAACCGCACGGCCTCCATGTCGCCCGATGTTAACGATCCGGGCTTTCGCAATATCTTTTTCGACGACTTGGTTTTTGCTTACACGGAAGCCACTCAAGGCCTGATTGACGGCGGCGCGGATATTATCCTGATTGAAACCGTTTTCGATACGTTGAATGCCAAAGCCGCCATTTTTGCGGTTGAGCAATATTTTGAAAAGATCGGCTACAAACTGCCGGTTATGATTTCCGGCACCATTACCGATGCGTCCGGCAGAACATTGTCCGGACAAACCGTTGCCGCTTTCTGGAATTCCCTGAAACATGTTGAGCCGATCTCGTTCGGTTTTAACTGCGCATTAGGTGCAACAGAATTACGCCAATATATCGCCGAATTATCGAGTATTGCCGACACGCATATTTCCGCCCACCCCAATGCGGGCTTGCCTAACGAGTTCGGAGAGTACGACGAAACGCCCGAAGCGATGGCCGAAGAGCTGGCCGATTGGGCGAAAAACGGCTACCTGAATATTATCGGCGGATGTTGCGGAACCTCGCCTGCGAATATCAAAGCGATCGTTGAAGCTGTGCAACAATACAGTCCAAGAATAGTTCCGGAGATACCCAAACAGTGTCGATTATCAGGACTCGAACCCCTGAACATCGGGCCGGATTCATTATTCGTCAATGTCGGCGAGCGCACCAACGTGACCGGTTCGGCGGCGTTCAAACGACTGGTTATTGAAGGCGATTTTGAAGCGGCGCTGGATGTAGCCAAACAGCAAGTTGAAAACGGCGCGCAAATTATCGACATCAATATGGACGAAGGCATGCTGGAGTCCAAGGAAGCGATGGTACGCTTTTTAATGCTGATCGCGTCCGAGCCTGACATTGCCAAAGTGCCGATCATGCTGGATTCATCCAAATGGGAAATTCTGGAAGCGGGTCTTAAATGCATTCAGGGCAAGGGCGTGGTGAATTCCATCTCGCTGAAAGAAGGTGAAGCCGCGTTTATCGAACACGCCAAACGGGTACGTCGCTATGGTGCGGCGGTTATCGTTATGGCTTTTGATGAAGAAGGGCAGGCGGATACCAAGGCCCGGAAAGTCGAAATATGCCAACGGGCTTACAAGATTCTCACCGAACAAGTCGGTTTTCCGCCCGAAGATATTATTTTCGACCCCAACATATTCGCCGTCGCCACCGGCATCGACGAACACAACAATTACGGCCTGGATTTTATTGAAGCCACCCAAGAGATCAAACGCACCTTGCCTTACGCGCTGATTTCCGGCGGCGTGTCCAACGTATCGTTTTCGTTTCGGGGCAATAATCCGGTACGGGAAGCGATTCATGCGGTGTTTTTATATCATGCCATTCAGGCCGGCATGGATATGGGTATCGTCAATGCCGGTCAATTGGCGATTTATGAGGATATACCCCGAGATCTGCGCGATGCGGTTGAAGATGTTATTTTAAACCGGCACGACGGCAGCGGTACCGATAAATTGCTGGAACTTGCCGACAAATATCGCGGCGATGGCAGCAGCAGCGCCGGAAAAGAGCAGGACCTGGAATGGCGCAGCTGGCCGGTCACCAAGCGTCTGGAACATGCGCTGGTTAAAGGCATCACCGATTACATCGACGAAGATACCGAACAGGCAAGACTGGAGGCCGAAAGGCCGCTGCATGTCATTGAAGGCGCGTTAATGGATGGCATGAACGTGGTCGGCGACTTGTTCGGCGCGGGTAAAATGTTCCTGCCGCAAGTGGTCAAATCGGCGCGGGTCATGAAAAAGGCCGTGGCTTATTTGATGCCGTTTATGGAAGCCGATAAAGCGGCAGGCGAGCGGCAAACCAACGGCAAAATCCTGATGGCGACGGTAAAAGGCGATGTGCATGACATCGGCAAGAATATCGTCGGCGTGGTCTTGCAATGTAATAACTATGACGTGATTGATATGGGCGTGATGGTGCCCACCGAAAAGATTTTACAAACCGCGCGTTTGGAAAACGTCGACATTATCGGCTTAAGCGGCCTGATTACGCCGTCGCTCGATGAAATGGTGCATGTCGCCAAAGAAATGCAGCGCCAGGGCTTTACCATTCCGTTGATGATAGGCGGCGCGACAACTTCGCGTGCGCATACCGCAGTCAAAATCGCCCCGAATTACGACGGCCCGATTGTTTACGTGACCGATGCCTCGCGCGGCGTCGGCGTCGCCAGCAACTTGCTCAGCGCCGATTTAAAAGGCGAGTTCGTCAACAGCGTCCGGGAAGAATACGAGGAAGTCAGGGAACGGCACAAAGGCCGGGAAGCCAAAACCAAGCAACATCCTTTAGAAGACGCCCGGCGCAATAAATTCAACTGGGGCAACTACGAGCCGGTTAAACCGTCGTTCCTGGGCATCAAGGTCATCGATCATTTTCCGTTGGATACGTTGGTCTGGTACATCGACTGGTCGCCGTTTTTCCAAACCTGGGAAATGGCCGGAAGCTATCCCAAAATACTCGATGACAAAGTCATCGGCGTTGAAGCCAGAAAGCTGTTTCAAGACGCACAGGACATGCTGAAAAAAATCATCAGCGAAGAATGGGTGACCGCCCGCGCCGTGGTCGGATTCTTCCCCGCCAACAGCGACGGCGATGATGTCGTGGTATACACCGACGACACCCGCAGCCAGAAAAAGGAAACCCTGCATCATTTGCGTCAACAGAACGTCAAAGCGCCGGGTAGACCTAACTATTGCCTGTCGGATTTCATCGCCCCGGTTGACAGCGGCAAAGCCGACTATATCGGCGCTTTTGCGGTCACGACCGGCATCGGCATAGAACAAAAACTGCAAGAGTTTGAGCGGGACAATGACGATTACAGCTCAATCATGCTCAAAGCGCTGGCCGACAGATTGGCCGAAGCGTTTGCGGAATACATGCACCAAGTGGTCAGGAAAGAGTATTGGGGCTATGCCAAAGATGAAACTCATGAGGCTGATCAGTTAATCAACGAAGCCTACCAAGGCATACGTCCAGCGCCGGGTTATCCTGCGTGTCCCGATCATACCGAGAAGGGCAAACTGTTCGAATTGCTCAACGTGACCGAACATACCACCATAGAGCTGACCGAAAGTTACGCGATGTATCCGGCGTCAGCGGTAAGCGGCTGGTATTTTTCCCATCCCGAGTCGCAGTATTTTAATGTCGGCAAGATCGATAAAGACCAACTGCAAGATTACGCCAAACGCAAAGGCATCGCTGAAGAAGTCGCCGAGCGCTGGCTGGCGGCGCATTTGCATCATTGATATGCGCTTAATGCTGTTCGGCACATCAGGCTGCCATCTTTGCGAACAGGCGGAGATTATTGTTAATGCCTGTGTGCCGGATGGTGTTGACTATGTGGATATTGCCGAGCAGGAACAGTGGCAAGAGCAATATGCGATACGGATTCCGGTTTTATACGATCCAATGACCAAGCAGGAGCTGGGTTGGCCGTTTGATCAGGCTGAGGTTGAAGATTTTGTTGGTCGCATAGCTCATATTTAGCGTAGCGGAATATGGGATAATCGGAGCCACGAAGATTTGGATTCCACAAGCTCTTCCAGATATTTTGCTACGGATAAGGGGGCGCGGCTTATCAGTGAATAGGAATATTTAGGGTTGTTGGGGGGAGTGATTTGTATCGTATTTGATTGTGCGTCATGTCCTGTTTCTGTATGGTTGTCTTAATAAAAACAAATAATTAGATGAATTTATGAAGAATATACGACAACACGATTTTTTTATACGACAATCAATGTCGTATATATTACGTTAGCCATTGGGGAAATTTATGAGTCATTTCTGGGCAAAATTCCTATCCGTTGATGGCGAAACATTTCGCATCGACACACGGATTTATTTGAAAGACATAAATGCGCCAAAGAAAGACGACCCATGTATCGGTGCTATTGTTGGAAAGAATCCTGGTTCGGCAAAACCAAGCGCATCATCATCTGGCGAACTCCAACCTATTGAACTTGACGGCGACAAACTGTTGCCCACAGTACGAAACATCATCACTAAAGCGTACTTAGCAACACATGTTCCCTTACCCGAGAGAGGCTACGTTCAGGTACTAAACCTTTTCTACCTTTGCAACCAAACTCTTTCCGAAGCAATAGCATCCATTGGAAAAGTAGCCGAACCACCACGCTGCAAGTCAGAATTTGGGGCCTTTCCTTGGGTTTGGTATGTGTGGGGTGATGAGTCAGGCGATTTGAATCCGTACAAAGAACGTTTTTCACAGATATGTGCAAACCACCACTTTTACTTCGATAATCGTGCGAAGGAAATTAAAGATCGGTTGCCGAATTGCCACGAGTTCGCGAAGCATACGCAAGGCTTAAAACATGAATATGTCATTCCACATATAGCACAAATTATTGCAAACGGCTAACCCGACGCTCAAGTCGCTACCCTCCCTCGGTCGGCTTAGCTCTACGTTAGAGATAGAAATGGCAAAACGATACTACTTTCATGGGGACGAGATCGAAGGTAAGCTAGGGCAGTTTTACTGCGCCTATTGCGATTTATTAGTAAGTGAAAATCATTTTTCAGATACCCAACACTCAGGAAGTGATAAAGAAAGATACGATCGTTCGGTTAAAGGCTGGAAGGTTCTCAGGGAAAATTCGGCTGGGCGTTTTCAACGCCCCAATGGCGCATCCAATCTCTTTTCTAGCCTTCCCAATCCGAAGAAACATAAAACTGGGCCTTTCTATCGATGGCTCGTTAAGCAACAAGACCGAGATGATCCCATAGGAGATCTTTCAAAGGATGTGCAACGAGACAAGAGGTTTCCGCTTGAAACCAGCTCGCTAGAAGAATTGAGAAATCATCTTTTAGCGAACTTTTTTGTATGCAGTGAAACAGTCCAGGCGCTAGATGAGGCCTATAAAGAGTTCAAGAGCAATAAATCAGTTCGTTCTGGCCTTTCTTTGTCTATTCGATTCGAAGTATTCCGTAGAGATGATTACCGGTGTCAAATATGTGGAGCATCTGCGTCAGAAGGTGCGCGACTGGAGGTCGATCATAAAATCCCAGTAGCAAAAGAAGGCGCGGATGAAATGAGCAATCTATGGGCGTTATGTTTTGAGTGCAACCGTGGCAAAGGAACAAAAAATCTCTAACAATCACATGCACTCGGACAGGGTCTTAGGATGTGCTGAACAAAGTGAAGCGCATCAATCGCGAACGATGCGGTTCCTATCGTCACCACATTTCTACCCACTCCGCACATCTTACGGTCTTGATGTATTAGATACGGCCTAACCAATAGTCAGGCCTACGCCGCTTGTGTGCAATGGCAAGGATTTGAACGACACCCTCGACATCTCGAAAAATAACATTGAAGGGAAACCGTTTGAGAAAAATACGCCGAATGTTGGGTTTGCGTTCAATGCGGTAACGATGCGGCGCATGGACAACGTTTGCCATAAGTTCCTCTAGCTCAGCAAGATACGCAACGCCAAGACCCGGCTGTCGAGATTCAAAAAAACGCGATGGCTTCAAAATGTTCTGCTTCAGCGCCGGGATGAAAGTAATAACTCACCGCAATAATGCCCGCGCTTTGCGGCTAACTTCTTCGGCGGGGATAAGCTGTACAAGCCCCTGATCTATTTCTGCCGCCCTACGCTCCGCCTCGTCAAGCCATGCCTGCTCAATTTCAGGTTCAGACATATCTTCAAGGCTTAACAATAGTTTATGAGCGAGCTTGGCTCTATCCGATACAGGCAGGTGCAAAGCTTCGCGTTCAATTGTGGTGGGGTCCATAGTTCGCAATCGTTTGATTAAGAATGGCACTAAAGCTATCAGGGCTCGGTAAGGTATGCAACTGAAAACAGAAAAGCCGACTTTTCTAAGCTTTATTTAACTGCATTCCCCATCTGAGAGCTGGAACAGATTTGTATTAACCCGAAGGGCGTTAGGCAATATAGCCTGACGTGAATCCATGCCGTATTAGTCAGTCGTAAATAGCAGTGTCCATCACTCCTGATGTCAGATACATCGCTTTTCTGTACCAGAAATCAAATAATCCATCGTTATTTGCGACTAGAATAAATACAATCGTATTGGATTCTATAATTGACGATAAGAGGATGAATGATGCCAGTAAGAAAAATTCCTAAAAATTATCGTAATGTTACTGGAAGAGCAGCCAGCGATAAGGCTGAAGGTACTGCTGCTTTCGAATCGACGCTGGAGCGGGATTTTATTACGCTGTTGGAGTTCTCGCCTCAGGTTAAAGGGTTCGAAGTTCAACCTGTAACAATTAACTGGATTGACGATAAGGGCTTATCACGGCATTACACTCCAGATGTTCTTGTGCATTATTTTACAGCTGGCATGTTACCCGAGCTGGTGGAGGTAAAATACAGACAAGACCTTGAGCGTTACTGGATTGAACTGAAGCCTCGCCTTAAAGCAGGAGTTCGATTTGCACGTACCCAAGGCTGGCGTTTTAAAATCATGTCTGAATTGGAAATACGAACACCTCTATTAAATAACGCTCGTTTTCTGTTGCCGTTCCTGCGCAACGGGCCGCAGTCTGAAGCTAATATGGAGTTGCTTTACTCAAGGTTAAGACAACTTGGGCCAAGCACGCCACAATCTTTGACGACCGCAATATTTCAAGACGAATGGCACCGGGCGCAACTCATTCCAACGCTTTGGTATCTGATAGCCAAACGGATAATCAGTGTAGACCTTGATCAACCGGTGACTATGACCTCGAATATTTGGTATAAACCATGAGCACCTTACCAGCAACACTTTCACTCTCACCGGGAACGGAAGTTATGGTCATTGATCGGATTGGTGTGATTATCCGCTCCATTGACATGAATACGGTTCTGGTTCGAGATAGTCAATCAGGGCAAACACAGAAAGTGGATATTAAGGACATTCATCCAGCATCCCAAAAACCAATTGTATCGCAGAAGCTTGAAACTGTTTCCGACGATTTGTTAAAACTTGCTCAAGGTAGGCTAGATGCGATTCGTCCATTACTTGGATTAGCCCTGCGCACCCGTGAACAAGTGACGGTGCGTGCTTTGGAAATCGGTACACATCCGAATACGTTATACACGTGGCTTGGATTGTATGAGCCATCCGGATTACTTACAGCGTTGATACCAAAGATAAGAAACGACAAAGGCGTTAAGCGTTTATCTGAAGGTGTAGAAGCAATAATTGAAGCAGTGTTGGATGAGGAATATCTACGAAAGCAGCAAAAATCTCCTGCGAATGTCCATCGTGAAATTGTACGTCGTTGCACGGCTGAACAGCTCAACATTCCTCACCTTAATACGATTCGCAAGCGTATCGAGGCGCTTCCGCTTGAAACGCGGACTGCACGCCGACAAGGGCGAAAAGCGGCAGAAAATCGATTTTCCCTCAGCGAAGGCAGTTTCCCTGGGGCTGACTGGCCTTTGGCGTTTGTGCAGATTGACCATACCAAGCTCGACATTATTTTAGTTGATGACATCCATCGCCGTCCCATTGGGCGTCCCTGGATCACGTTAGCCATTGACGTGTTTTCAAGGATGGCGCTTGGCTTTTATATTTCATTTGATCCGCCAGGTGCCATGTCCACCGGCTTATGTGTTTCACATTCGATCTTGCCAAAGGCAACGGGGCTGGCGAAAAATGGTATTGACGGCGAGTGGCCGTGTTGGGGTTTCCCAAAAACCCTGCATTTGGATAACGCGAAAGAGTTTCGTGGAGCAATGTTGGAGCGTGCTTGTCGGCAATATGGAGTTAACATTGAGTGGCGGCCGGTGGCAAGGCCGCATTTCGGCGGTCACATTGAACGTCTTCTCGGCACCTTTTCGAAAGAAATTCACGCTCTTCCCGGTACGACATTTTCCAATATAAAGCAGCGCGGCGAGTATGACTCGGAAGGCAAGGCGGCACTGACTTTTTCCGAGTTCGAAATATGGCTGACTACCTATATCGTTCAGGTCTATCACCAGCGTGAGCACACTGCATTAGGGATGTCGCCTGTTGCCAAATTTCACGAAGGTATTTTCGGCACTGCCACACTTCCAGGCACAGGGCTTTCTTCCAAAGTTATTGATGAAGAGCGTTTAAGGCTGGATTTTATGCCCTTTGAAGAACGTACGGTGCAAGAATACGGCGTCGTAATTGGAAATGTTTACTACTGGCACGATGTGTTGCGTCGATGGGTTGGAGCGGCAGATCCGGTTAATAGCAAACTGCGGCGGAAGTTTTTGTTCAGAATCGATCCGCGAGATGTCAGTGTGGTGTGGTTTTTCGATCCTGAGCTGCAAATTTATTATGCGATCCCTTACCGTGATACATCTCATCCCGCAATCAGCATCTGGGAGCTACGCGAGGCAAGGCGCAGGCTTGAGGACGAAGGAGGGCTCATCATTGATGAGGCGGCGATCTTTGCCGCCTATGATCGCATGCGAGAGATTGAAGATGTAGCGAAGGCCAAGACCAAGGCGGCGCGACGTGCCACGCAACGCCGCAGCATGGGGATCGGCGCAACAGCAAAAACTGTTACGCCTTCGCCCGTTGCTCAGCAAGAACAACCCGGCACGCTAGCAATGCCCGATATTCAGCCGTTCGACGAAATGGACGATCTTCAGAGATGAAATCACTTCCCCACCTGAATACGGCTGCGGCTGATTTGCTAGATATGTCTGACGCAGAGCGAATTGAGCGCGTGCGCTCTGCTCGATGGATTGGGTATCCGAGAGCAAAAGAAGTATTGGCCAAGCTTGAAGATCTGCTCATATACCCAAAGTCGCATCGGATGCCTAACTTATTAATAGTGGGCGATACCAATAATGGCAAGACGATGCTGGTTCGACGTTTTTGCAGTCTGCATCCGTCGCATGACAATCCTGACGGCAATGGTATTCAAGTTCCCGTTTTGTTTATTCAGGCACCGCCTGTTCCGGATGAAGGAAGGTTTTACAATGCAATCCTTGAGCTACTTTTTGCTCCATACAAACCATCCGATCGTGTCGATAAGAAGCAATTTCAAGTCATTCGACTACTGCGCTATGTCAATATCAAGATGCTGATAATCGATGAAATTCACCATATCCTGGCCGGGAATCTCAATAAACAAAAAGCGTTTTTGAACGTGATCAAATATTTAGGAAACGAATTACAGATCCCAATTGTCGGTGTCGGTACGAAGGACGCATTCCGTGCCATTCAGACCGACTCGCAGCTAGCCAATCGTTTCGAGCCGGCGGCAATGTCGCGCTGGAAATTTGAAACGAATTTTCTTCGCTTGTTAGCGAGCTTTGAAAAGATGTTGCCTTTGAAATACCCATCGGTACTTCATGAAACTACCTTGGCAACGATTCTTTTCTCGATGAGTGAGGGCTATATCGGCGAGCTTTCCAAAGTGCTCACCGAAGCAGCCGTGCACTCTATCCAATCCGGTAAGGAAAAAATCGATAAGGAAACGCTGGAAGCGCTCGTTTGGGTTGCCCCGTCCAAACGCAGGTTGCAACCCGAAGGCGTTGTTCGATAGCCTATGCTTTCCGGCAGCCTTTGGCCGATTCACTTTAAGCCGCTGCCGGATGAATTACTGTCATGCTGGCTTGTACGACTAGCGCATGGCCATGGCATGAAAGTGCAGACTTTCTGTAATCAGATATTCGGAAATCGCAAGCAGGTGTGGAATCGGGATATTGATCGTTTAGCACCATCGTGGCTAGTGGATGAGATTAGCCGTCGAACTGGAACTCCGCCAGAAATGACATGGAACGCAACGCTACGTTCTTATGAAGGATTGTTGTATCGCAAATTTAGAATGTCAGGCTCGTCACAGTGGATACTTTCACTCAAGATGTATCACCGTAAACATATGGGGCATGGTCTGCAATTCTGTCCGGCATGTCTTGCAGAAGATACGATTCCTTACTTCAGGAAACGCTGGCGAGTGGCATTCAATACGATCTGCACACGTCATAAAAATATGCTCCTTGATCGTTGTCCGGAATGCGGAGTTGCCATTGCAGTTCATAGGCTCGATGTCGGAAAGCCGGATATTTTAGACATCAGCCTAATGTCATATTGCTACGTGTGCGGTTTTGATTTGCGCGCAGCGCCTAAAGTGATGCCAATTTCTTATGATAACCAAGCATCCGCATTATTGCTTGAGGCGAGTTGCATGCTTGATCCTGATTGCCATCTAGATAATACGCGATGGGATTTAGGCCAATACGATGTCATGCATCAACTGTGCAGGATTATGACTGCAAGATATAAGCATGTAAGTCTCCGGGAATTCGTGCTCGATCAAGTTGGAGTTTCCGATATCCATCTTACTGAAGGTTATATTTCTATCGAACAGCGGTCGATTGAGGAACGCCATCATCTAGTCCAATTAGCCGCTTGGGTGCTTATGAATCCAGAATCTAGGTTGCCTGCGGCTTGGCGGGCGGGTGCTGTCCGATATAATGTTCTGCTAAAGGATTTCTTAATGCCGCCGGAATGGTATGCAATAATTGTGGGGCGACTGACAAACTGGCGAGATAGGTTTGATTGAATATTCAAAGATTGTGCCTGCAGGTGCTTGCGCAATGATTCAAGATGCCTGAGGGTCTGAAGCAGTTGTATGTAAGTGCGGTATAAATTTAGAGGGAATTCTACTTAATCTGGTTTGCCTCGACTCAAGACGAACGGTTGCAAGCAATTCCAAAGTTCCTGAGCATAAGGATGACGGTAAAAATTAAGTATTTGGTTTGTTAATCACATAATTTGATTTGTATTATAAATAATTTGTATTGTTTATCAAATTGTTTAATTTGTCAATCAATCTATTTGATTTGTAATTTTCTCAAATATGTTATACTTTTTTCTATGACTTATGATGAATTCCGGCGGCAGCTAGGAAAGGCTGGGCTAACCGTGAAAAGGTTTGCCGAATTAATCAAGCAAACGCCGAACTCTATTACCAACTACGCCGCCCAGGGCGAGGTTCCGCCGCATCTGGCGATTATCGCAGCGCTCATGGGTGATATGGCAGAATCCGGGCTGGATTTCCGAACAACACTGTCTCGTATTCAATTTGAAGCCAGTAAGCCAAGAGGTGCGTCCGTGAAGGGGCGGTTTGGAGGAGTTAAGCAAAGCGAGTCGACGGTTCGTGTAAATGACTCCAAGGCAACGCCTGTTTTAAAATGAAATTAAAAATATGAAAAAACGAGTTGCAATAGATATTTTCAGTGGGGCAGGCGGTTTGAGTATGGGGGCGAAATGGGCTGGCATAGAGTCTAAATTAGCTATAGAACTTGATCCGTTTTCAGCCGAAACTTATGCTAGAAATCATTCAGAAACAAAGGTTTTACGAGAGGATATTAAAAACGTAGAGCCTTTGGAGCATACAGAAAAATGCCCTTTTATTCTCTTTGGTGGCCCTCCGTGTCAGGGGTTTTCTTATGCTAACACTAAAACTAGAAATTTAGACAATATCAATAACTTGCTATTTAAAGAATATTTGCGTTTTGTAGAAAAATTAGAGCCTGATTGGTTTCTATTTGAAAACGTTATGGGTTTTAAATCATATGATAAGGGTAACTTGTCTCTTGAAGTTGAAAAGTGTTTAGAGGAGCTAGGCTATCAAACCAGCTCGGATGTTCTTTGTGCGTCGGATTATGGCGTTCCACAAAAAAGATACCGTTTTTTTATTATTGGACATAGAAAGGATAAAGGTGGTATTAAGTTTGATTTTAACCAGATTAGTCGAGAAAAAACAACGACTGTATGGGAAGCAATTAGTGATCTGCCATTATTAGAAAATGGCGATAAGAAGGATATTGATAATTACAAGGATGGAATAAAAAATGAGTTTGTTGCGTTAATGAGGCAAGGGTCAAAAATAGCAACACAGAATTTTGTATCAAAAAATAATGATTATGTTATAGAAAGATATAAAAGTATTAAAGCAGGTGAAAATTGGGAAGCAATAAAGCATCAGCTAGATAATTACAAAAGTACTCATAATGTACACAGTGGAATATATCGGCGGCTTAATCCAAACGAGCCTTCTTGTACTATTGCCAATTATCGTAAAAGTATGTTAATTCATCCGTTCGCTGATAGGGGGTTGTCTTTACGAGAAGCAGCACGATTACAAAGTTTCCCCGATACCTACACATTCTGTGGGAAGATTGGAGATATGCAACAGCAAGTCGGTAACGCTGTTCCTCCTCTACTGGCCAAAGCCATTTTTGAACAAATTGTAAAATTAGATAATGGTTCTGTCTAAATTCTGTCCCAGAACAACAAAATTATCCCTAGCCTCTCGAAGCAAACTAGCAATAAAAAAATCGTTTCCGTTAGTTTTACATAATGTATCAATATGCTGATTAAATTTAACTTTTACAGCCTGACGTAGATTAACTAATTTTATTTTTTCATTGAATAAGCAAAAAATCCCCCAATTATCACATTCAACAAAATATCTTCTGTAATTTAGGTCTTTCGGAATTCGTACGTCTGCTTCATAACCAATAAATGTTCCACCAGATATATCAATTGCTTTGCCGAATACCTTTCCTGTTGAGCAGGAGTTTGTATAAATGATAATATTATTAATATTATCGATAGCAATTTCTGATTCGAGGAAAGGAGTTCCGTTGCATAAAAATGAATTATCATTTCCATGGGAGAATATGATGAGTATTGATTTATTATTAGAAAGTAAAGGTAATACTTTTATGTCGAAATATGCACTATTGCATTGATTATTAGTAACCTCAGTAATTTCTAGCTGAGTTGTTTTTAGAAAACTAACAACATGGTTAGCACAATCACTAAAATATGAATCCAACAGGCTGTCGTCGTCATAGGATATAACTATCGCCATAGAGATCATATTTTTTCTTGTCCTCTAAATAACAAATCAATGGTAAGTTTATTAATATTACTGACTAAATGCTTACCTTCGTCTGTCTGTATTCTAATTTCTTTAATTAAATCATTGGCGCTATAATTATTTCCTGATTTACTAACTAACATAGTATTGTCTTTGTTGTCTTGCTTTTCTAGCCATTGCTCTATAGCGATATCTACATTTGAAGATGTGCTTTGTATTGCCTTTTCTAATTCGAATACAATTTCTTGTGTAGAAGCATCCTGTTTTATAAATGAAAAAGCATGGTTTTTTAAAAAATCGATGAATTCATTTTGGCTGCACTCGTTGGCAGACCAAATTACAACAGGAATAAGTTCTGTTTTTTTTCGAAGTTCTTGTAATATAGTGTGTCCGTCTTTCTCGGTTGCAGGAAAACGAATATCTAATAAAACGACCATGCGTTGGATTAGATTGTCCAGCAAATAATTTAAACCATCTTGAGATGTAGAAAATAAATGAATATTTTCTTTGCCATAATTTTTTTCTAGTTTCCGAATTAATGGATCAGTATTTGGAATATTGTCATCAATAATTACAATATGAATGTTTGTCATAAGTTTTCCTTCTTATAGGGAAACATAAGCTTAAAAGTTACACCAGTATCAAATTCACTGTCTATTAAATCTATGTGTCCATGAATAGCTTCCATGTTTGTTTTAACCATATACAGGCCCATACCTTGGCCGCCAAATTCTGAAGTTGTAGTAAAAAATATTTCAAATATTTTGTTTTTAATTTTATGTTGAATGCCGTATCCATTATCTGAAAAAATAATAATAAATTGGTCTTTTTCACTATAACCAATACATTTTATTATTTTTTCGTCAACGTTGACTAGTGCTTTGATAGAGTTGTTAATAAGGTTTGTTATGATGTCACCAAATAAAATTTGATTGTAAAATAACTCAACACCAGCTTCTATATCGACCTCTAACTTAATGTTCTCTTTAAAAGCAATATCACTAAACCCATTAAACACATCGTTTATAGCTTGGCTTATTTCAAAATTACACCAATCGTCACCTGACTTTGTGTATGAGGACATAAAGTCAATCGCTTGCGACAGTTTATTAATCTCATTATATATGTCATTACTATAAAGCTTATTTTCATCAAAAGACTCCGATAAACCAATATTTTCTTGTAAAAATTCTGCTCGTCTTTTTATCATGCCTAATGAAGTTTTAATGATATGTACAATTTCAAGCGCGTAAGTTTGAATTGACATTAGACTTAATAACATGCTTTCACGTCTTTTAGAATCTTGCTTTTCAGTTTCTTGATTTTTTATGCCTTGTTTTATTGAGAAATTTATTTTTCTTGCATCATCCTCAAGTTGCTTAACTTTTTGTACAACAGAATTAGTATTGCCTAATCTAATATCGTTTTTAATATTAGATAAGTCATTTTTAAAAAAATCTAGCTGCCCTATTGCTTGCTTTAGATCTTGACTTGCGTTTTCGGCATCTTGCTTTTTATTGTATTGCAGTAATTTTTCAAGTTCGTGTATTTGAGAAATTATAAATTCTTTCAGATCCCGGTAAGCTTCATTATCAATAAAATCTTGGCGGTTTGTAGAATCAATTATGTCTGCGTTTTCATCTCGTGAAATACTTATAATGCCAATAAGATCCCTTAATCCTAATTTATCAAAAAAACCAGACCACCTACGTTTATCAATTCCCAGTACATCACGCATTTTATCTTGATTGTCATTATATTCTGCAAAGGGCGTTGATAACACGCCATCACGATAAATTTTAACCCCATCAATTTTTAATCCTTCACCTTTGTATGATTTAGTAAAATTGCCTTTAGCGGACTGGTTAAAGTAATAAAGCTGAAAAGAAATTAAACCAAAAGACAATGGTTTTATTTCATCAATAATCAGTTTTTTACCATCAAATTTAATAGCCTCTTGAATATTATTGTTTTTATCAAAGCTAATTTTAAAGTCATGGGAAGCGTATTCAATAGATCGATTAATTACTTTTGTATGGTTGTACTTGTAAGAATATTTGTTTGAAAAGATAAAAATATTAAACGATGGGGTTATCGTTTGTAGTGGTGATATAATTTTAGAGAGTTCTTTATTAGCTCTTTCTATGTCGTTTTCAGTCCAAATATCACGAGCATAGTTAATAATTATTTTGGTGCCTTGTTTTTGTTGATCTGATTTCTTTTGAATAAGCGTATTATTTATTTCCGTAAAGTTAGATAATTCACTAATTTTTTCCTTATCCTCATATTTACGCCAATCTATAATTAAATAATTTAGGCTTAAATCACCTCTGTTTTTAGTTTCAATTACGCATAAAGAGCCAAGTTTATCAATTGCAAATCGACCAATGCCTTTTTCACCAACAACTCTCCTGTTAAAAGGCGCAGGGGAAAATTTATCTTTTCTTTTGGAGTCTGTGCCGATTCGCATCCATTTTGTTTCAATGTCATTTTGATTCATACCAATGCCATTGTCTCGGATAATAATTTTACCGTAGTTTTTTCGAGTTTCATAAAACTCAACATGCACCTCAGTGGCGTTGGCATCGTATGCATTTTTTACTAATTCGACTAGGGCTGTAATCCTGTCGGTAATTAATTCTCTGCCCAGAAGACGAAATGTACTAACATCAAACTTCCAGTGTAATTCTGTTTTTGTCATGTGTTTCAATAATTAGGTGATTAGTCCCTGAATTAACAGGTCTTGACTAATAATATCGGGTCTTTTCACCATTGTTGAATGGCAGTGAAAGATGTCATTAGATTGATCATCCGAAGTTTAAGATTGTAATTCAAACTGTAGTTATAGCCAGGTTTTCAGAGTCTCAACATTGCCATGAATATTGAGGCAGAGCAAAATAAAATAGCTTCTGGCATCTTCTGCCCTTGAAGGCGTTGCTGTTATAACTTGAAAGTTTCTCAGGCTGCTCGCCAATTCAGACGATATGTATAGCTAATCATTATATTTCCTATATATTTATCATATTTAAGTCCATTACGATAGAAAAAACGTAATCTTGTCTTGATTTACTAACTGTATATTATGACTGTTGGCTATTCGATTATTTAATGCTCTGTTGACAATGCAGGGTATTTTAGTAGATGAGCATTCTAATTGGTTACAATATTAAGCAGTGTATATTTAGTCTTCTCCGTGAGTACTAACTGTCTTTCCATCCTCCAAGAAGTTGACAATCGTCTCTTTTAAAGTGTCGGTATCATGTGTTTGACATTGCCATATTACGAGAAACTTCCAGCCGGCAGACGTAATTAATTTTTGATTGCGAGCATCTCTTCGGCAATTTTCTTCTAATTTTGGTAACCAATAATCCAAATTAGATTTAGGAAGCGTGCTCTTCTTGCAGCTATGGCAATGCCAGAAGCACCCGTGAACAAAAATTACTTTCTTCCGGCCTGAAAAAACGAGATCTGGTTTTCCAGGTAGCTTTTTGCCGTGCAAATGGTAGCGATAGCCTAAAGAATATACGAGCTTCCTAATAATGAGCTCCGGGGTAGTATCTTTACCTCGTATTCGTTTCATTATCTCGCTTCGTTTTTCCTTTGATACACGATCTGTCACCGCTTTAGATCCTCCAATGGGATTGAAGATTTTTTAGCATAGTCATGCATCGTAACCTATGGCCGTTGCCCACATTTACGAAACTTGAGATTTAATCGCAATTGCTTCCTCGATCTTTGCCATAATGACTTTGGCGCATCCTTTCGGATCTGGCCAAGTATGCCGAACCGGCCAGCACATCAATTTTTCGCGTAGGAATATTTTAACTTCCCATACTCCTTGTGTTGCAGCAATAAGTTCGAGTATATTTTTGAAGGTATATTCATTTATTGATGTTCCATCACTTGAGGCAACCAATCCAGCGGTCTTATTGTCGCTTTTGGGACGCTGTTCAAATTCGATAAAACAAAAATACCGCCCTTTATAAAAAATGTTGATGGCCATGGCCTGCCTGGGGGTCTCTGTTTTTGAGTCCAGATATGACCATTGCCTATGCTTTGCCGGTGCTGTCAGCGGAATCAGGTAAGAATCGTTATTATTGCCGCGCAAAACAGCTGTAGCCCCTTTTATCGCATTCAACGATCTTGTGACATCCGGCAGGATGCTTAATGATGCTTGCAGTCCTTTTTGACGCTCCCGCTTGTTTGTAACTTCAGCAGGTGCAGCATCGGTTTCCCCGCTTGTTCCGGTTCCAGTGCTAAGGCTGGACGAATCTTGAGCAGCTAGCGGTTTTAATCCTGCGGAACGGTAATTTGAGAAATCTTTTGGATTACGAATAATTTCTTTGTCGGCCAGCATGTCGAATCGCTCACTTGTTAGCGGAATTTCGACTTGTTGGGTGTATCCATGGGGTGGCGTAAGGCTTTGGAGCGATTTATCACCTAGATTTGCGGCTTTCCGTGGGGTTGCCCATGCCGGCCTCTTTTCTGCTTGAGGTATGTCGGTATCAGGATTTGCTTGAGCCCCATCATTGTCACGAGTCACTTCCAATAAATCAAACGGAAAAGTAGATGAACATTTCAACAGTTCTAAGATAAGATGGCGTGGCGATCCGCCATCCGAATTCGGAATGCGCAGACCTCTTGCAATCCAGCGCACTGCGCCTTGAAATGGCAAGCTACATTCAGGGAATTTCGGTTCTCGATTAGTTGATGTGCGCATCAGTGAATCGTGAATGCGATGGACTCCAGTAGCGGCTAAGGGATTGTGAAGTACACGCCCAATCGTCCAGCCGTCCTCATCAGCAAGCCAGCGTCGCAGGCGTAATAAACAGCGGCGATCTTCATCAAAAAATCCACTGAGTTCCGGGTTGATCAATTTGGATTGATCATGTCTGTACATACCGTTGAAGGCGGCGTGCGCAAGGTCGGACGATCCAGCATAATAGAATCGGATTGCCTCCGGCATCGGAAGGATGATTCCATGCGGGTCACCGCCATAAGCAATGGACAGACATTGCGTCCCCATTCCTTGTGAGCCGACTTTGTGTGAAAAAGGCGGAATAAGATAACGATTTTTCGATAGCTGATGGTCGCTTCTGACGGTGGAAATGGTCTCGTCAGAAATGACGACATCAGGCAGATTTAACCGTATCCCATCGACTTTATTCAGCAAGTTGCCGCCGTGCCAGTTGGAGCCAACCCGTAGAAACGGGAGTTGTCCGACTCCAATATTGCAGACTTTACGCTGAACGCCATCTTCAGAACTAAGAATTACTTGTATTGTTGGTTCCGAGATATTGTCGTTACGGTCGACTGCTCCAAGCCAATTAATACGCCATAGGTTGTCATCAATGGCAAATTCGCTAATGCGGGGAACTTTGATAGGCATCGTAATCCAGTCGCGTTTATCGATGTATCAGTAGCAAATAACGATGTTCAGTACAAAGAAGCGATGTTATTCACACCTGAATGACAGATTTAGCCTGAAGATCGGCATGGTAGGACGACCGAACCATCGGTGCGCTGGCGACTTGTTTGAACCCCAGGGCCTTGGCAACTGCGCCGTATTCATCGAATTGTTCGGGGGTGATGTAGCTTTGAACCGGCAAATGGGCTTTGCTGGGTTGCAGGTATTGGCCTATGGTCAGCATTGAGCAGCCGTGGGCTAATAAATCTTTCATGACTTGATGGACTTCGTCCGGCTGTTCGCCTACGCCGAGCATCAGGCCGGATTTGGTGGGGACTTGCGGCTGGGCTTGGTGGAATTGTTGCAACAAATTCAGCGAGCCTTGGTAGTCGGAACCGGGGCGCACTTGCTTGTACAGCCGGGGGACGGTTTCCAGGTTGTGGTTGAATACGTCGCAGGGTTGTTCGGCTAATATGGCTACGGCTTTTTCGATGCGTCCCCGAAAGTCTGGCACCAGAATTTCTATTTTGGTCGCGGGCGTTTGCCGGCGGATTTTTTCGATACACTCGGCAAAGTGTCCGGCGCCGCCGTCTCTTAAATCATCGCGGTCTACCGAGGTGATGACGACGTATTTCAAGGCCATGGCCTGTATCGCATCGGCCAGATGCTGGGGTTCGTCATTGTCCAGCGGCAGCGGCTTGCCATGTGCGACATCGCAAAAAGGGCAGCGGCGGGTGCACAAATCGCCCATGATCATGAACGTGGCGGTGCCGTGCTGGAAACACTCCCCCAGATTGGGGCAGGCGGCTTCTTCGCAAACGGTATGCAGGTTGTTTTCGCGCAGCAGTTGCTTGATGCGGGTGACTTCATCGCTGGCCGATATTTTTATGCGTATCCATTCGGGTTTGCGCAATGTCGTTTCGGCAGGTTCCACTTTGATCGGGATTCTTGCCAGCTTTTCGGTGTTGCGCTGGTGAGATTCGGGCGTGGAACGGGAGGGCGCTTGATAAGTCATTTTTGTAATGCCGTAATGAGTGCTTGGGTAACAGGAATGGCGAGTTCAGCATTGCTGACAGTCACGCCCAGATCGGCCAGTTGGGTAACCTCAAGTCCTGAATAACCGCAGGTATTGATGTGGTCGAAAGGGCGCAAATCCATGTGGTTGTTGATACTCAGGCCATGATAGCTGCAATTTCTTTTAATGCGCAGGCCGATGGAACCGATTTTTTTGTTATCGACGTAAACGCCGGGGGCGTCGGCTCTGGCTACGGCGATAATGCCGTGTTGCGCCAAGGCGAAGATCATGGCTTGTTCCAGTGTGGTGACCAGTTGGCGGACGCCGAGATTCAGCCGTTTAATATCGATCAGGGTATAAATAATCAGCTGGCCGGGGCCGTGATAAGTCACTTGTCCGCCACGGTCGGAATTAATGACCGGAATCGCGCCGGTATTCAGCAGATGCTCACGCTTGCCGTTTAAGCCCAGCGTATAAACGGGAGGATGTTCGGTGATCCAGATTTCATCGGCGGTTTCTATCTCGCGATTTTGGGTAAATCGCTGCATGTCTTGCCAGGTGGATTCATAGGGCTGAATGCCCAGGTTACGGATGGTTATCGGCATGAGGCGACGTTGCGCGGCAACGGACTCTACAAAGCCATCAAGACATGCGGATGGTCGGTTAAATCCTGATAAATAGCATCCAGTTGCTGCTTGCTGGATGCTTCTATGATTACGGTGACGGCGATGTAATTGCCGTCTTTGCTGGGGCGTGTGGTCACGGCGTTTTCGTTAATGTCGGCAACATGGCGACGCACGATTTCTATAACCAGCAGGTCGAGTTCCAGATCGGTTTTGCCCATTGCCTTGATTGGGAATTGGCAGGGGAATTCTAATAGGGTTTCTTCGCTCATGGTCGTGATTGCTTGTAAGCCTGGAATAATTGATTCATGATTCGCCATATGGGGCCGGGTTTGCCGTTTGCAATGGCTTCATTATCAAGTTGAACAACCGGTACGATTTCCCGTGTAGAGCTGGTTAACCAAATTTCGCTGGCTGTTTTTAAGGCATCCAGTGAAATGATGTCTTCACTATAGGGAATGTCGTTTTCCCTGGCGATTTCCAGAATGACATCGCGGGTTATGCCCGGCAATATTTCCGCGCCTTGCGGCGGTGTAATCAGGATGCCGTCAATGACGGCAAATATATTACTGGCGGCGCCTTCTGTCACATAGCCGTCTTTAACCAGGATGGCTTCGGCACATCCTTTTTCTACAGCCTGTTGTCTGAGCAAAATATTGGCCAGCAGCGTGGTGGCTTTAACGTTGCACAATTCCCAGCGGCTGTCATCGACGCTGATGGCTTTTACTCCGGAATCCAGATTTGCAAGCGGCACGATGTTTGAGCACATCGCGAACACGGTAGGCGTAACGTTTTCCGGAAAAGTGTGGTCTCTTTTGGAATCGATGCCACGGGTAATTTGCAGGTAAATATATTGATCCAGGCCGGTATCCAGCAAGGGCGTCAGGATTTCCAGCCATTGCGCCCGGTCATGCGGGTTTGCTAAACGTATCGAAGACAGGCTGTTTTCCAGCCGTTCCATGTGATCCTGAAAGTGAAACAACGAACCCGAGTAGGACGGGATTACTTCATAAATCCCGTCGCCAAATAAAAAACCGCGATCCATAACCGATACTTTTGCATCGGCCAACGGCAGGTACTGGCCGTTTAAATAGACGGTTTTATTGTCCATCCGGTTTCTCCAGCAGCATCATTGCACTGTCATAGATCCGCTGGAAAATATTACCTTGTTCTACCGATTTCAGGGCGATCAGGTCTTTGTTGGCGACCACTTCATTTTTAAGTGTGACGTTGAC
>Ga0123399_1051470_pt1 | contig 22383 bp, 17 predicted proteins | sample T5LHNH4metaT_FD_89927 | JGI IMG/M metagenome (GOLD analysis project Ga0123399, IMG submission 89927) | Methane-oxidizing artificial microbial communities from Washington, USA to study methane cycling - T5-LHNH4 metaT (Metagenome... | ecosystem: Engineered > Modeled > Simulated communities... | reverse complement strand
CAGGCCGCAAGGATCGTTTCCGGCACCTCGAAGGGCGTATGCGGCCAGTCGAGCGAGGCGCGCGCCGCCTCGATCTCCGCCGGGCCGAGCGGCGCGCCATGGACGGACTCCTTGCCCTGCTTGCCCGGGGCGCCATAGCCGATCACCGTGCGGCAGGCGACCATGGAGGGCCGCGGATCGGCCCTGGCGGCTTCGATCGCCCGAGCGACCGCCTCCACGTCGTGACCGTCGACGCGCTGCGTGTGCCAGCCCGCGGCCGCGAAGCGCGCGCATTGGTCCATCGAGGTGGCAAGATCGGTCGGGCCGTCGATGGAGATCGAATTGTCGTCCCACAGGACGATCATGCGCGAGAGCTTGAGATGGCCGGCGAGGTCGATCGCCTCGTGGCTCAAGCCCTCCATCAGGCAGCCGTCGCCCGCGATGACATAGGTGTTGTGGTCGACGAGGTCGTCGCCGAAGCGCGCGGCGGCGAGGCGCTCCGCAATCGCCATGCCCACCGCGGTGGCGAGACCTTGGCCGAGCGGGCCCGTCGTCGTCTCCACGCCCGGCGCATGGCCATATTCGGGATGGCCGGCCGTCGGCGCGCCGAACTGGCGGAAATTCTCGAGATCGGCCTTGGTCATGCCCGGATAGCCGAGCAGATAATGCAGGGCGTAGAGCAGCATGGAGCCATGGCCCGCCGAGAGCACGAAACGGTCGCGGTCGGGCCAGTCCGGGCGGCTGGCGTCGAATTTCATGAAGCGTTGGAAGAGGACGGTCGCGACGTCGGCCATGCCCATCGGCATGCCGGGATGGCCGGATTTGGCCTTCTCCACCGCGTCCATGGCGAGGGCGCGGATGGCGTTGGCGCAATTGCGCGCATCAACTTGGACTTCTGACATTTTCTGTTCTTTCACGTCGCGCTCTTTCGGCGCCTGACGAGTTCGAGGATCCTCGGCGTGAGGATGAGCTGCATGGCGAGATCGAGCTTATTGCCCGGAATGACGATGGAATTGGCCCGCGACATCCAGCTTCCCGCGATCATCGCGACGAGATAGGGGAAGTCCACCCCGCGCGGCTCGCGAAAGCGGATGACGACGATCGACTCGTCGGGCGTCGGAATGGAGCGCGCGACGAAGGGATTGGAGGTGTCCACGGTCGGCGCCCGCTGGAAGTTGATGTCCGTCTCCGAGAATTGCGGGCAGATGTAATGCACGTAATCGTGCATGCGGCGCAGAATGGTCTCGGTCACGGCCTCGGTGGTGTAGCCGCGCGAATTGCGATCGCGGTGAAGCTTTTGCGTCCATTCGAGATTGATGACCGGCACCACGCCGATCTTGAGGTCGGCGTAGCGCGCGACGTTCACGTCATCTGTGACCACGGCGCCGTGCAAACCTTCGTAAAACAGAATATCCGTATTCGCCGGCAGCTCCTGCCAATCGGTGAACTGGCCGGGCGGCGCGCCGAGAAGGGCCGCCTCGTTCTCGTCATGCGCATAATGGCGGTAACGGCCGGAGCCGGTCTCGCCATATTCCCGGAACAGATTCTCGAGTTCGGAAAGGAGATTGGCGTCGGGACCGAAATGGCTGAAATGAGGGTTCCCCTTTGCCTGGGCCTCGGCCATTTTGGCCTTCATCTCCTCGCGGTCGTAGCGATGGAAGCTATCGCCTTCGACATAGGCGACCTCGATGCGCTCCCGGCGGAAAATCTGCTCGAAGGTCGCCTTGACGGAACTCGTGCCGGCTCCGGAAGAGCCTGTGATGGAGATGATAGGGTGTTTGACCGACATGGGCGCGCTACCCACCAAGTTCCTTCACGAGCCGCCGGCGACCGCGCTCGCAGGCGCGCCGCGCAGGGCTTGTCGCATGGCGGCCCGGCAAAGAAAAGGCTTTTGAGAACCGACGCGAGGCTGCGAGGGACGGCTTCCCGGCGCCCCCGCTCGGACAATCCGGACGCCCTCCCAGGAAGCCGCCGCCCTATGGCGAGCGCCTCGTGACAAACGCTTGACTTGGTCCGCAGGCGCGACCTATATCGCTCCCGTCTCGCAAAGGCCGCGTCAAAACGGGTCGGGGCGGAGTAGCTCAGTTGGCCAGAGCAGGGGAATCATAATCCCTGTGTCGGGGGTTCGAATCCCTCCTCCGCTACCACGCGTCCCCCACTATATTTCGCCCGGGGAAACGCCTCGCCGCCAATAAGGGCGGCAAGCTTGCCTTTGACCTCGACCTGGAAGCCTTCCCTCGGCGCTTTGGGGTGGACGGTGACGCTGTAAACGAGGGCGCGGAAAGTGGATACGAGCGATCCACGATCGTCCTCCGCCGCCGAATGTTCCGTCAGGACCGACGCGAGCCGGTCAACGGTCGCGATATAGCTGCCCAGCGTCGCTGGATGCAGGGCGATGATCTGTGGGGTTTCCTCCACCTGGGATAGTTCGCGTTCCGCTTCCAGAACTTGGCCTCTCAATTCATCCAATCTGGCGCGACCCTCTTCCTCACGAAGCACACCCTTGATGAGCATGCCGATCGCTCTTTGACGCTCGGCCTCCAGCCTGTCGCGCGGCCGTTCGATCCTTGTCCGCCGCGAAATCGCCGTCGCGGCGAGGCGTTTGCGCTCCTCATTGTAGGCGCGGACATAGGTCTCGATCAGCCGCGTATCCTTCAACTCCTCGGTCATGCCTTTCAGGACGGCCTCGTCTACGTCAGCGAGGTAGAGAATCCGCCGGTTTGAGCTGCTCCCATTCTCCCTCGCGGCTGAACAGCGAATGCGCGTCTTTCCGGTCTTGTCCCGGTCATGAACCGACATCCCGGAAGCTCCCGAGCGCGCCTTGTCTTCGTAAGAGCCAATGACGTCCAGCCCCATTCGCGCGGCGTAGGCGCGGCAGAGCGATTTGGTCTTCAGTCGATTTCTCGCTCTGGAGTTCAGTCGAGAATCTTGCGTAGATGACCGCGCGAGTCATGGGTCGATGCTCCCGCCTGCAATGTCCGTGTCCGCTCGGGAGTTTCCTGTGGGACGATCGGAGCGATTGAAGCGAGATGATCGCGCCTTGCGTCCGCGATCGCAAGGGCTTCGATGAATTGAATAAGAGAAAGCTGGAGCGGCGTCAGGTCCTTCTTGGACAATGCGTCGCCATCGTTCCCGGGCTTGCTGCCAATGTTCGCGCATTTCGTCACGCGCCAATGATGCGAGCGCGCGTCGCACAACGAAAGAGCTTTGATTCAATGATCGTAGAATCGGAAATCGTAGCGAAGCAAAAGATATAGGCGAGGCGGATCGTATGATGGAGCGCATCTCATTCGACGAGATGTGAATCGGCGCGGCGGAGCGCCTCTACCCAAGCATGTAGATTCAGCGATTTACGATGCCGATTGGCGTCGAAACCTCACGCCGATTAACGCGAAGTCGGCCGACATGGCGTTTGATATCGTTGAAGACGAGATACAGAACAGGCGTCGTATACAAGGTCAGCAACTGACTGACGTCGCGTGTCCATTCCTGCAAGAATACGGTTTAAAACCGAGCTACTTGGCTGTATGAGCCATAGCGGCAAGCGCAATTTTGAATGTCGCGCCGCCCCCTGGCGTATCTTCGATCCAGATGCGTCCGCCGAGCATATCGATCAATTCCTTCGCGATGGCGAGTCCGAGGCCGGTGCCGGGCGTCGTCTCATTCTTGCGCCAAAACGGCTCGAAAATAAGCTCTCTTTCATTTTCCTCAACGCCATAACCATGATCTTCGACGCTTATCGTTCCGTCCTCGCCGACACGAACGGAAACGGTTCCGCTCTCGGGCTCGGCGCGCAAAGCGTTATCGATCAGACTTGCGACGACCGCCTCGAGGGCGGCGCGGCTCCCGGCGACATGAATCGGGCCCGCCGGCGCATCAAATTCTATTTGGCGGCGGCTTCTGACCGCGAGCAAAGCCGAGTCCTGAGCGATCGTGCGGACCGCAGCGACCACATCGACCCTTTCGTTCGTTTCACGCGGTCGATTATTGATGCGAGCCATCGCGAGCAATTGCTCCACGATGTTTCGGATACGGCGAGCGTCGCGTTTGAGATCGACCCTGAAGCTCGCCTCTTCCGGCGCATCCAAACGCGCGTTGAGGATGGCGATCGGCGTTCGTAATTCATGAGCGGCGTTGGCCGTGAAACGGCGCTGGCGCGCGACCCCGGCGTCAAGCCTTTGCAAGGCGTCGTTCATCGCTTCGACGAGCGGATATATCTCCGCCGGAACGCCGACCGACGACAGCCGCTGATTCAGCGACTGCATATTGACGCCGGCGGCCTCCCTAGCGACCGCCCGCAAAGGAGAAAGTCCTCGGCGCACGGCAAACCAGGTGATGGCTCCCGACATGAACATTGCCGTGAAAAGATACATTATCAACCATTTCAAATCAGTGCTCATCGCATGGAACACATCGTCCCATCGAAATTTCTGTCGATAGACGGCGATGTGAAACTTCCCGAAAGGAGTCCATCTCGGCTCCGTATAGCCCAAGGGACTGGCGGTCGAATCTCCGATCAATATAAAATGGGTGTGAGAAGGGCTGTAGCCGATCACTCCCGGCAGTTCAGCAGCCAATTCGGGGGACGATCCCTCCAGCGGCTTTTTCTGTTCGATGTCGAAAGCGGCGTATTTCATGCTGGGAGCGCGTCGCATCTCGGACTGCAAAGCCGAGCTCGGATAGATACGAATTTGACCATTTTCGCCACGCCTCAATGACTCGATCACCAGGGCCGACGCGCGAGGAACCGCCAACTCGTCCCACGAAGTTTTGAAAATCTCGACTCCAGCGAGTCCTAAGCTGATCGTGATGATCCATCCGATCGCGAATGCGGCGAGCTGTCCCACAATGAGATAGACGACAAGCCGGAGCGAAAGAGATTTCGCTTTCACGCGCCCGCCTCCGTCAACATATATCCGAGTCCTTTGAGCGTGTGGATCGCGACGCCGGAGTCGACCTGCGTCAAGCGTCTGCGCAAGCGGGACACCAGCGTGTCGAGCGTATTTTGCTGGACGTCTTCATGCCGGCTATAAACCTCGTCGAGCAACGACTCTCGGGTCGTCACTCGGCTGGCCTGCCGCATCAACGCTTCGAGCAGCATCAATTCCCGCCGATGCAACACGACTGGAGTCCCATTTGCAAGGACCTGACGCGTTGACGGATTCAACGACAATCTGCCGACCGTGAGTATTGGAAGCGCGTCGAATCCCGGCCGCCGCAGGCAGGCTCTTACTCGAGCGATCAACTCCTCTCCCTCGAATGGCTTCGTCAGGTAATCGTCGGCCCCGGCCTCAAAGCCGGACACTTTCTCCTTCGTGGCGTCGAGGGCCGTCAACATGATGACCCGGATTCCCGGCCGCGCTCTTCGTATCGAGGGGAGGAGCGATATTCCATCGCCGTCGGGAAGGCGCCGGTCCAGCAAAAGGAGGTCATACGCGCTCTGTCGCACTGCCTCCCGCGTGTCCTCTAAAGAAGTCACCCGGTCCACCACAAAACCCGCCTGTGCGAGCAATGACGCGATTAATCGGGCCATCTCCGGCTCATCCTCGATCACCAGAATCCGCATGCCGCCGCTCCAGACTTGTGCATAGCGGAACCTGCCGCCATCCCGCGGGGACAGGCAAGCCCGCTGAGTTGCGCGTGAATTCCCTCGAGCGAGAAGTAGTCGACGATCAACACGCCCATCCAACACCTCTGTTGCCTGAAAGACACACCATGATGGATGCGTCTCTTCTTCCTATCGTGCCAGACACTTGTCAGGTCGCCATGTTAAGTCTCCGACAACGCTCCGCGCTGGAGCGAGAAATGCAGGCATGCCAGGCTGGCTTAACGACGATTTGGGCATGGGGCGAGAAACACGGTGAGCGCGCGAACAAAATTCCCTCGCCTACGAGTGGCTGCGGCGCGTTCCGTCGTCATTGCCGTCCTCACCTTTCTTGTTGTTTTGCAAGGGTTCGGCTCCCTCGCCAGCGTTTTTCGCAGCAATAGCGAGACAGGCTTCGCCACATCTTTCTTCAAGAATATCTGCGCGGCCGATGAGCATCGTGAGGATGGCTCTCCCTCTCGTGAAGGCGTTCAATGGCGGTGCTGCGCGATATGTGACGCTCGCTCTCACGATACGCCATTCCAAGTCGCTAAATCATATAGCGATATTAACTTCGCCTGGACGGCTCCCGCCGCGAGGATCTCGCAGGACGGAATTCTTCTCCCCGATCGCTCCTCTGTCGGTTGGGCGAGCTCCTGGTCGTCGCAAGCGCCGCCTCTCTCCTTCTGATCGCTAGAGTTCGCTTTCAAGCGAGCATCAAAAGCTTTTTTCATACGCGACGTCAAACGTGGCGTCAGGAGAGTCCATCATGTTCCGCAATGTCGTGTTGCGCGGCGTCTCCGCCGGCGCGCTCTCGCTCGCTTTTTTTTCCTATTCCATCGCTCAAGAGGCCCTGCCTACAATCGAAGTAGGGGCGGCGCGGGCGCATGCGAAATCAAAATCGCAGCGTTCCGCTGCGCGGTCGAGTTCTGCGCCCGCCAATTCCGAGCCCGCTTCCGAGTCTCCACCGCAATCGCCGGCGACGCAGAACAGGGAAGCCAGCGATTATCGCCTGCCAGAAAAGGCGACCGTCGGGAAATCCCAGCTCCCGCTTATCGATACGCCTATGTCCATTCAGGTCGTGCCGTCGGCGGTCATCAAGGATGAGCAAGCGGAAAGCATGGGAGACGTCGTGCGCAACGTCAGCGGCGTCCAAAGCGTCTACACATTGGGCGGAGCTTACGAGCATTTCGTTATCCGCGGCTTCGAGCAAAGCTTTGCGACTTATCGCAACGGCGTCCTGGCCCCCTTTCAGCGCTTTCAGGCCGCAAATATCGATCGCGTGGAAATCCTGAAAGGGCCGTCGGCGGCGCAATATGGAATGAGCGACCCTGGCGGCGTCATCAACGTCATCACCAAACAACCATCCGACAAGGCGGCCTATTATGTCGAGCAACGCGGCGGTTCGTTTGATCACTATCGTACGGAAGTCGGAGCCACAGGCCCTCTCAGTCCTGACGGAAGCCTCTCTTATCGCGTCAATGCGTCTTATCTGACGACGCACGGCTTCCGCGAATTGACGGACGTCAGCGACTTCTTCGTCGCGCCGGCCGTCAGTTGGCAAATTCTGCCGTCGACCCGCATCAACTTCAACGCCGAAATCGGCAAGATGAGAACCAATTATGACCAAGGACTCCCCGCGCAGGGCACAGGCTTCGTAAATGTTCCGCTCTATCGAAATTTCAGCCAGAACGGATTGTACGACTATCATCGAAACAATTTGTTCGACCTGAACGTCGAACATAAATTCGACGAGAACTGGAAGATTTCGGCCGGACTGCTGTCCGTCAATAACTATAAGGACTTTCATCAATTTTACGCTTGGGCCAACGCCTTGCAGCCGGGCGATACGAACGCCGACCGATTCAGCTGGTATGGTCCGGAGCGTTACTTTACGCAAACCGCATGGGGCAATCTTACCGGCGCGTTCGATACGTTATGGTTGAAGCATCACCTGCTTGCCGGGCTGGAATATTCCAGGATGAGCGGCAGCGCTTCCGCGGTCAACGCCTATATCGACACGATCAACCTTTACACCTACTTTCCCGGGCAGATATGGCAAAATCCCTGGATTTACAATTATCTTCCTCCCGATTTCATCAGTCGACAGAACGATAAGGCCAAAGGCGTTTTCGTTCAGGATCAAATCGAGGTCGGCGCCAACCTGAAAGTCCTGTGGGCGTTGCGCTATCAGGTGATACGGCGCGAAAACGAAACCGCTTTCGACTCGCCGATCACATATGAACAGCTAACGACCCGCAAACTGACCCCCCGCTTCGGTCTGTTGTACAAGCTGACGCCCGAACTTTCGGCTTTCGCCAGCTACTCGGAGTCTTTCGGGCCGGCTTTCCTCTATCAGCCCTCCACGCTTACCAAGCCGGAGGAATCGAGACAGTATGAGATCGGCCTGAAATCGGAGATGCTCGACGGACGCCTGCAAGGATCCGTGGCCCTCTATGATCTCACCAAGCGCAACGTTCCCGTTCCTTCCCCTGATAATCCTGCCCTCCTGGTCGCCATCGGCGAGGCGCGAAGCCATGGCGTCGAATTCGATTTGCAAGGCCAGATTCTCCCGGGCCTGGACCTGATCACGAGCTACGCCTTCACCGGCACAAGGATTACGCAGGACACCAGCGGAAATGAAGGCAACGCCTTGCCCTACGCTCCGCGGCATCAAGGCAGCCTGTGGCTGAAATATTCTTTCCAGACTGAAGAGTTGCGCGGCCTCAGCATTGGCGGTGGAGTCTATGCCGCAGGCAAGCGCTATGGCGACGCGGCGAACAGCTATTACGACGGCGGCTATGCGCGAATCGATTTAGCGGGAGATTACAAGTTCAACATCGCCGGGCAGACGGTCATCGCGCGTCTGAACGTCCAGAACGTAAACGATGCGAGATACTTTCTGATGCGGTCGCGCTGGACGAACATGCCTTCGGCGCCTCGCTCGGTAGTGGGTTCCCTTCGCGTCGAATTTTAGTGGGGGAGGCGTCGAGCCATGCGTTTTCGGCCGATGATCGTATCGATCCACCGCTGGATGGGATTGACCATGACGGCTTTTCTCATCGTCGTCGGTTTAACCGGAAGCCTTCTCGCCTTTTATTCGGAGCTCGATAAATCTCTCAACCCGCAACTCTATCCAGAGCTCCATCCCTATGCGGCCCAGCTGTCGATGGCGGAGCTTGCGGAAAGGGCTGAGGAGATCGCGCCGCAGGCCCGCGTTGCATCGGTTTATCTGCGCGAAAGAGAACGGGCGGAAATACGCGTCCAGCCGAAAGCCGACTCCGACAGCCCGGGCTTCGCCGAGCTTCCCTTCGATACGCTGCTTCTCGAGCCCTACACCGGCAGAGAACTGGCCCGTTACACATGGGGCGACATTCGTCAGGGAACTGTAAATTTGATGCCCTTCATTTACCGGCTCCATTATGAGCTGGCGCTTGGCCCGTTCGGCGGGTGGCTAGTGGGAATCGTGGCGCTCGTCTGGACGTTGGACTGCTTTGCCGGCCTGTATCTGACGCTGCCGGCTCCTTCGCGCGAGATGGGCTTCGCGGCGGTCGCGTCCGCCTGGCGGCGTTGGCGGGGCGCGTGGCGCATTAAGTGGGCCGGCGGCTTCTATCGAATCAATTACGATATTCATCGCGCAGGGGGATTGTGGCTCTGGATCGCGTTGCTGATTTTCGCTTGGTCCGGCGTTTACATGAATCTCGGCGACACGGTCTATGCTTGGGTCACGCGATCGCTCTTCGATTATCGCCCGTCATGGGAAGTATTGGCGAACCGGCCTCCCGCTTCCGATGGCCCGGAATTATCCTGGTGGGAAGCGGAAGCAACCTTGCGCCGTCTTTCCGAACAGCAATCGCAGCTGTATGGCGTGAAGCCCTTGGAGCCGATCACGCTTCGATACTGGGTCGGGAAAAGCGCTTACAGCTATCAGTTTCGTTCGGACCGTGACGTTCAGGACAGGGGCGGCGTCACGGAGGTCATCGCCGATAGCCGATCAGGAAAATTATTAGCCTTTCAATTGCCAACCGGGATGCGGGCGGGGAACACGATCTCAAGCTGGCTCTACGCGCTGCATACCGCAAACTTTCTTGGCCTCCCATATCGATTATTTGTTTGCGTTCTGGGAATGGCGGTCGCCGCCCTCGCCGTGACCGGCCTCTTCATCTGGCAGAAAAAGCGGCGAGCGCGAAAGGAGCGGGTTTCCAAGAAAGCCTGTCATCGCTCCATTGACGCGGAAGCCCCTCACATTGGCCGCAGTCTGCCGCACAACGGCTGAACATACGAGCAAACTGATTTATCGAGCGGAAAAGATGGAACAATCGCTTCTCGAAAAAAGATCCGCAGCGCGAAACGACGTCGTCCCCTCGCTTCCGGCGATGAAAGGATCTCTGGCGCGACAGTTGTTAGACGACCATTCAGCTACGCTGAAGGAGCTCGTCGACGGTCTCGGCTCGCCCTTGCACGTCGTATTTCCTCAAGCGTTCGTGGAGAATGTCGTCAAGCTGAAGGATGTTTTGAGACAGGCCGACGTCGCCTCTACGATTTTCTTCGCCAAAAAATCGAACAAGTCGACCTGCTTCGCCAAGGGCTGCGTTCAAACCGCCATTGGCATGGACGTCGCGAGCGTCGGCGAGCTCGAAAAGGCGCTGGCGGCGGGGATTCCTGGAGATTGCATTGGCGTCTCCGGACCGGCTAAAGCGCGCAACCTTCTTCATCTCGCGCTGCATCACCGATGCCTTATCGCTGTCGACTGCATCGAGGAGCTATTCGATCTGCGCGCTATTGCTCAAGAGAACCGCCGACAGGCCAGAATTATATTGAGATGTCGAATCCAGAGCCAGCTCGATAGCCGATTCGGCCTGTCTTCGGCGGAATTGGAAGACGCTCTGGACATTTGTCGCGGAGACGGCGGAGTCATTTCACTACTTGGATTTTCCTTTCATCTGTCCGGCTATCGCTCCGACGAACGGGCTCGAGCTGCCGCTCGCCTGGTGGATCTTTGCGTCAAGGCAAGAAGCGCCGGATTGAAGGATTGTCATTACGTGAACATCGGCGGCGGGCTTGCGGTCCAATATGTCGAACCAAAGGCGTGGGCGAATTTTCTGCATCTTGATGCTCCGCAGAACTACCATGCAAAAAAGAAATTCGACGGCTTTTATCCCTATGGCGGCGAACGGGCTGGCGCCGATGCGCTCGCGGACATCCTCGCCTTCCAGATCGACGGCGTCACGCCGTTGAGCACGATGATCCGGCGTAATGGAATCAGACTCATAATCGAGCCTGGCAGAGCCTTGCTCGATCAGGCGGGTCTCACCGCGTTTCGAGTTCAAGGCGTTAAAGACCGCACCGCCACGATGGGCTACGCGATCCTCGTCGCGCAGGGCAGCAGCTTCAATCTGTCCGAACAATGGTTCAACAGCGAATATTTGCCGGATCCGACATTGATCCCCGCATGGCCAAGAGCACCGAAGGAATTCTTTGCTTGCGTCGGCGGCGCAACCTGCCTCGAGTCCGACATGCTGACCTGGCGTAAGATTCGATTTAACCGGGAAATCAAAGCAGGCGACGTCATCGTCTATCATAATACGGCCGGCTATCAGATGGACTCCAATGAGTCGCCGTTCCACGAGGCCAAGTTACCGCATAAAGCCGTCATCGAGATCGAGAACGCGCAACTGCGATGGGCGCTCGACGATGTGGCGTAAATAACGACGGGACCCACAGACATGAACAATCAAATGCGGTGCGGCGCGCATGGCGAGCTACTGATTTTCTCTCAGTCCTCGCTACGGGAGTTGGACGTCAAATATGAAGACGTGATCCAAATCGTTGAGAACGCATTCATTGCCTTACGAACCGGAGATTCCGAGAATCCGCTGAAGACTATCGTTCAACCCAGCGATAAGCGCTCCCTTGCATATTCAATGGTTGGCAGAGACGGATCAAGCGACACGATTGGATTTAAGATCGTGTATGAGTTCGATCCCCATCGAACTCAAAATGCCTACAGCTTTCACTCCTTTATTTTTCTATGTGACGACCGAACCGGCCAACCGATCGCTCTGATGGACGTCGTCGAACTCGGCCCGCTGCGAACCTCGGCGACGTCAGCTCTGATGGCGCGAGCGGCGCGACCGAACGCGAAAAGCGCGCTTGTCGTCGGCACGGGCGTGCAAGGGCAAATGGCCTTACCGATGCTCCTTGCGGCGATGCCCGAACTGGAGCGGCTCCAGGTATTCGGGAGTTATGAGAAGGGAATACGCGCCGTGCAAGATAGCGTTAAACGGCGCGATCCGCGCAGAGACGTAGACATTGCTACCGATCTCAAGAAGGCGGCGGCGGAGTCGGACATCATCATAGGAGCGGCCGGCTTGTCGGCCAAGGGACAGGTCCGCCACGAGTGGCTGAAACCGGGAGCGGCTGCAATTCTCTTGGGGTATGGAATCGGCGCCGACGTGTTTCATGCCGCTGATTATCGAATAACCACGGACACGGCCCAAATGCGCGTGACGTGTGGCGACCTAGCCGGCCCCGAAGGAAAAATTCCACCGGTAGACGCCGAACTGCCGGAAATATTGCTCGGAAGAGTACCGGCGCGCAGAGACGAGCGGGATATCGTCTTCTCGTACAACAGCGGAATGGTCGTTACCGACGTCGCATTGGGCCGGTACCTGGCCGACCGCGCGCTGGCGCGCGATAAAGGACAGAGGGTGCAGCTATGGTGAGCGTGTCCATTGTGGAGCATTCCGATTGGAAGAAAGAGGCCGCGCAGATCGTTCTCTTATCATTGCCGTTAATCTTGACCAATTTTGCCCATGTCGCCCTCACCACGATTGATGTCGTCGTGTTGGGAACTCTCGGCGCCAAGGAGATCGCAGCAGGCGGATTGGCTATCGCGCTGTTCAATCAACTCCGCACCACCGGCACGGGGCTTGTGACAGGAGTAAGCAATCTCGTCGCCGAAGCAAAGGCTCGCGGCGATGAAAATGCTATCAAGGATTTACTGATTGCGGGCTTCTTCTGGGCGACGGCGGCCGGCGTCTCTTCCGTGGCGGCGCTCCTGCTTTTTGAAAAGCCACTTATATGGGCTGGGCAGGATCCGATCGTCGCCGAGCAAGCCGCAAGTTTCCTGCGCATAGCGGCGCCAGGCGTTCTTCCCTGCTTATGGTTTCAAACATTGAGACATTTCACTGTCGGCCTTAGGCGGCCGGGTCCGCTCCTCGCAATCACGCTGGCGTCCATCGCGCTTACCGCCGGACTAAACTACAGCCTCGTATACGGAAAATTCGGACTTCCCGCTTTTGGATTTCGAGGCGTGGCGCTAACGACGACCATCGTTTTCTTCTTATCGTTTGTGATGTTTGTTGGCGTGGTTGCGAAAGACTCGGCGCTCTCGCGACTCATATCAATCAGGCCGCTGAATTCGATTCGTAATTCGATCAAATCCGTGTGGCGACTCGGACTGCCTATTGCGGGAACATATGCCTCCGAGGCCGGATTCTTCAGCGTTGTCACCTTGCTGATCGGAACATTGGGAGTGGACGCATTGGCGGCGCAGACCGTCGTAAACCAGATCGTGTATATCGTTTTTATGATTTCTGCGGGGATTTCGCACGCAGCGTCCATACACATCAGCGAAGCCTGTGGCGTCGCCGAGTTTCAACGCGCGCGAAGACTCGGCTATATCGGACTAGGCGTTGGAGCTACGGCGATGCTGATTATCGCCGTGCCGTATCTCGCCATGCCGAGCCACATCGCTTCCCTATTCATTTCTCGCGATCACGCCGCCAACGCGCATACGATAACGCTGATCGTCGCAGGCCTATCAATCGCGACAGTGCTTCAAGTCTTCGACGCCGGACAAAATATATGCAACGGCATATTGAGAGGCGCCGGCGACACCGCGGGGCCGTTCCGTATTTCCTTGATCGGGTATTGGCTCGTCGGTTTACCAAGCGCTTACGTCCTCGGGATTCCAGAGGGCTATGGAATATGCGGCGTCTGGATAGGATTAACCCTCGGATTGGCGGTGACGACAGTTCTGCTGACGGTATCGTTCGAGCGACGCATCGTTAATTTAGCCAATCAGAATCGCGACGCCTAGCCCGACTGCAAGATGCGTTGAGTTCATAGGAGTGCTCCATGCGGCGAGATGATCACTCAAAAATAGGCGAGCTTCTCACACGGCGCGAAGTGACGGCGTTGCCTGCTTATGATCCCGGGGCGGACCCGGAACAGATTCGAACGGAGTATGGAGTTTTTCGAATCTCCAAGCTTTCGAACAACGAAAACCCACTCGGAATATCGCCGGCCGTGGCCGAGACGATTGCAAGGCGGATAGCCGATTCGGGACGCTATCCCGATCCCGCCAGCGTTGGCTTGCGCGAAACGCTGGCGCTCCGTTTCGGAATCTCTCAGGACAGGATCATCGTCGGCAACGGCTCAGAGAACATATTGGAGTTACTTGCCCAGGCGTTTCTGAATCAGGGCGACAAGGTCGTCACTCAGGCGCCATGTTTCGGCCTTCACGAAATATTCCCGATGATGATGGGAGCGACCGTTCAGAAGGTCGGCGGGACCAAGCCGTTCGAATTTAACAAAGCGGCGTGGAGAGCCGCGCTTATGGCTCCGACAAAAATGACGTTGATCAGCAATCCGTCCAATCCGGTCGGGTCCGCTTTGACGTGGGAAGAGTTTCAATTTCTGATGAAGTCCGCGTCGAACGATACGCTTCTCGTCCTCGACGAGGCATATTTCGAATATGCAGCGGGTGCGGCTTCTTATCCCGATGCGTTTGAACAGTTGCGATCACAATCGCGTCCCTGGATCGTGCTTCGCACATTCTCCAAGGCGTATGGGCTCGCGGGCCTAAGGGTGGGTTATGGACTTGCTTCGCACGCACATCTTATTGATGCGCTTAATCGCGTGCGTACGCCTTACAACGTAAATTACCTTGCTCAACAAGCTGCAATCGCCGCCCTTTCAGATAAGGCGCATCTGGAGGAAAGCGTCAGGTTCGCCGAAAGAGAGCGGGGTTTCATGACCACCAGATTGAAAGAAATCGGTTTGAGCGTCGCTCCGTCCCTGACGAATTTTCTGTTTGTCGACACGGGACGAAACGCCCTTGCTGTCGCCAAGAAGCTACTTAGAGACGGGGTCATCGTCAAAGCATGGCGAGAAACCGGCTACGAGTCGTTTATACGAGTGTCTATCGGGCTTCATGAAGAAAACAACACATTCTTGAATGCAATAGGACGCGCAATTTCAGAGACGCCCGAACTCGAATGCGCTTTCCAGCATCGAGCGTGACTCCTCACCTCTTCTCCGAACGGCGGATAAGGGCGCGCTGAAGCTCAGCCTATATTTTTCCTGGAGATCGCAATGTGCTCGAAACGATTCGGCTCCGGCGTCAACACTCGAATCTCTGATCTGATAGGCGACTGTCCATTATTGGAATTGCCGGTCACTTTCGGCAGCGCCCGCGTTCTGCTCAAACTTGAGCAATTCAACCCTACCGGCGCCGCGAAGATTCGTATGGCGCGTCAGATGATCGACGAAGCTGAGGCGTCTGGCCGCCTGAGGCCAGGCGGATGGATTGTTGAATCCACGTCCGGCAACACGGGTTTGGGATTAGCGCTTATAGCTGCGGAGAGAGGTTATAAGTTTACTGCCGTCGTCGATCGTCATTCGAGCGCCGACAAGCTGCGCGGCATGCAGGCGTTCGGCGCCGAACTTGTATACGTCGGCGGATCAGAAGGCGGACTAGCGACAGCTGACCGAGACGCGATGGCGGCGCAAATCGCCGCCAATTGCGGCGCCTATTGGACTCAACAACATAATAATCCTGCGAACCCGAACGGTTATCGGGAGCTAGCAGAAGAATTGCTCGCGGCTTTAGGCCGTGAAATCACTCACCTCTTCGGCGCGGTCGGAACTGGCGGGTCTTTATGCGGGGTCGCGCGCACGCTCAAGGCGCAGATACCGAACCTTCGCGTGGTAGGCATAGAACCATGTGGCTCAATCATTTTCGGAGGCGAAGGCGCGCCATATCGTCAGTCAGGAACAGGCACTCCGGCGGGCGCGGAAATCGGTTCGATCATCGACTACGACCTCATCGACATCGGCCTCAAGGTGTCCGATGCGCAGGCCTTTGAAACAGCGCGTTATCTTGCTCGTCACCACGCGATCCTTGTAGGCGGATCCGCGGGCGGCGTCATCTATCAGGCGCTTCAACAGGCACGTGACGCCCCTCCTGGCAGTATAATGGTTGCTTTGGTATGCGATGGCGGAGAAAAATATCTCGACACCGTATTCAATGACGAATGGATTCTGGCCCATCGCCTCAGCGACGAGGCGGTGACAAAACAGCTATCCACTTTCTTGAGCCCCCCAAAATGGCTTTATCCAGCCGACTCTAATATTGGGGAGTTATGTGATGACTGACTTTTCTATTGAGTTTTTAGACCCCAGACGTCTCCTTCCGCATGAGGAGACCGTCAACTGCCGCGTTCTGGAGCTTATTAGCAATATTGCGAGCAAGGGTAATTGGACAACGTTTCTGTTAGTTGAACGCCATAGCTTGGTGATTATGGACGGCCATCACAGAAGGGCGGCAGCGATCGCGCTATCGTTGCCTTTACTCCCTTGTCTCATGCTTTCATACGAATTCGTTTCGGTTGAAACCACGCGCCCGGAGCAACACGCCACACCCGAGGAAATTATTTCCCGCGGGAAAAGAGGAGATCTTTTTCCTTCGAAGACGACAAGACATTTATTACCCAATCCTCCTCCAGACTTGTTATTGCCATTGTCATTGCTGAGGTCGGCTGCCGACCTTCAAGGCGCATCCTCATACAATACTCTCCGTCGCCCTACCGGACGCCTATTATGCGCTGCCGGTGGTCGATAGGATCTGATATTGCGGCGCGAGAAGTCCGCCAACTATCAGGGGTCGGACCATTCAGGCTCGGGCGACGCATCGTCGCGTCAATTGCAGTTTACGCATTTCTTTTACTTATCAGTTCTGCAACAGCCGAAGAAACAGCTTATTCCGATTCAGGCGACGAAGGAAGGAACGAAAGGCTCAGAAATCAGGAGCCGAAATCTGCTCCACAAGCGCAAGCTCTCGGCAAGGACATTTCCGGCGTCTTTGTCAACGCTAGCGCAACCAACTCAGGCTATTCGCCGAGTTTCGTCATGCGCGGATTTCCCAGCGGGCTCACGCTTTTTGATGGCGCCGCGCATGGTTTCACGTCACAGGACGTCGATCTCTCTACGGTAGATCATATCGAGTTCTACAAAGGTCCAAGCGCCATGTTGTTTGGCAAGGCCCCCGGCGGATACGGCGGCGCCGCGAACTACATAACAAAGTCGCCAATGGAAGAAAGCTTCTCGAACGTGACGTCAACCATCGGCGCTTTCGATGTGCGTCGCGTGACCATAGACGTTAACAGGCCTTTGAATGACGCGAAAAATATTCTGTTCCGCCTAACCGGCGCCGCTCAGATGAACGGCAGCTTTGTCGATTTCGTGCGCTCCCGCGGCTTTGACATCGCGCCACGATTGACCTTCATCGCTGATAATGGCGATCGCTGGTCGTTACGCGCTGAACATAATGCTTCAAGGCTCATTTATCGAGACGGCGTCCCAGCCTCGCCGATTTTCTTACATGTTCGTCGTGAATTTTACGCTGGCGTCCCCGCCAATGAACACGAGACGCCATTCTATGACGATTTTGCAGCAGCTTATGAGCATATCTTCAACAAAGATTGGAGGGTCTCCGTAAATATCGACTACTATCTCAGGACCACTCGCTATGGCTGGTTCACGGAATGGGGATACGACGGATTTCAGTCAATCACTTTTGGACAACCCGTACGCACGCATTATTCTATCCGAAATTTTGACGGGCAGTTAAAGTTGAACGGCAGGCTCGATACGGGCTTCTTGCAACATTCTCTATTTCTTGGTCTTGAACATTGGGATTATTTTTTTGGCCACGACGATCGAATCGCGCGAGCCTCGCTGCTTCCTGTAAACATTTTCACGCCGGTTTATCCTCCGGGCGTCGATTACTCGGACGCCTTTTGGGCCAACGGTATGGCGCGGGCCTGGAGCCAGTCTGTCTATGCGCAGGACATGATCGATCTTTCCCCCCAGTGGCGTATTCTGATTGGAGGCCGTTACGACCTTCTCGCCCAGCGCGAACGCGTATTCGATCCGTTTGGCGCCCTATCCGGCGAAGCGACGGCGAGCTTAAGTAAAGGGATTAGAGGCTATTTTAGTCCACGCGGGGGAATTCTGTTTTTACCCTCCCGAGATACGCAACTTTTTGCTGCTTTTGGACAGTCGCTAATTCCGAACACGTCCGTCCGGTTGCAGAATGGCGAGACGCCGGCGCCGCAACAAGATTTGCAATATGAAATCGGCGTCAAGCGTGAATTCCTCGACCGAAAACTGAGTCTCGAATTGGGTCTTTTCGATGTGACGCGCAATCACGTCGCCATTCCCAATCCCACGAACCCGAGCGGCTTCTATTCACTGGTTACGGGCCAGCAGCACAGCCATGGCGTCGAGGTCAATTTGGGTGGAGAAATCCTGCCGAATCTGCATGTCAACGGAGTCGCCACATTTTTGCACGCATTGGTGACAAAAGATTCGAATATTCCGTCACAAAAGGGCAGCGACCTGCTTGGCGCGCCACGCCGGGTCTATAGTGTTTCGGCAAAATACGTTATTGACGCCGGCGATCTGAAAGGGCTCGAACTGGGCGGTAGCTATTATTACGCCAGCCGCGCCCAGGCAACTATGCCTAACACTTACGGCTTCGTACTGGCTCCCCAGCAGATGCTTGGCGTTTCGGCATCCTACAACGTGACTGATCGTCTCAAAGTAGAAGCAAGTGCAACCAATCTCACCAATCGACCAAATTTCACTTCCAACGGCGCGCTCTTCCATGGCGAGCCACGCGGCTTCGGCGTCAGTCTGAGCTACAAATATTGATCGACAAGGGAATGAAAGCAATCGGGTTTTCAGGTCACGTTTCGAGTTCGGATCAAACTCTGGGTGAAATGAGTCTCATATGCTGCGTCTGCATCCGCGTTATTTGCGGCGGTTGGAGGCGGAGTTGCATGTTTAGGGTGTTATCATGTGGTCGGGCAATCCGCGAAGGCGCATCGCCGAGTAGCTCATAAAGCGCACGCTCTCAGTCGATAGTCGAGTGAAGGCGAAATCATATTGAAGAACATTGGAAACTCGATTCGCAACCACCACACGCGTCGTCGCCACGTCGTTAAAGCGTCGTCGCCGAGGGCGCTTTTCTTGTAGGAGAAAGCGTTATCGTCGACCTCCTTTCGATTTCACAGGCTTTGCTCGTCGCTGATCACGCGAGCTTCAGCCGCGCCGCGCGAGTTCTCGGCGTCCGTCAGTCCGCCGTCAGCCGTCGCATTCAGGCGCTCGAGGACGAACTTGGCGTGTCGCTGTTCGAGCGACAGCTGAATGGCGTGCGACCAACGATTGCCTGGCTGTCAATCGGCGTTGAAGTTTGGCTCTGACGCAAACTTGATGCAGCCTTTATCATTCGGCTCCGACAAGTCGCGCTTCAAGAAGGTCGAGTTTCGCGCGCCCGTACATCTGGCGCTTGATCAGCTTCAGCCTGGTGATCTGGCTCTCCGTCTGGCCATTGGACCAGATGTTGGTGATCGCCGCCGCGACAGCGGCGGGGTCTTTGACGACGCCGTTTGCAAAGGAAGCAAGGAGACTGGTCCTTGCGCGGTCGATCCAGGCATCGAGTTCGTCCCCGGCTTTCTTCCGGATCATGCTCTGGAATTCCGCGACCGCAGCGCGTGCTTCGACAAGCGCGGGGACGCCATCCTCGATCGTGGCGATTGTCAGCGTCTCCGCCTTCGACAGCGCGTCGTGGCCCGTCGTCATCAGGCTCGCGATCGTTCTGGCCGAGGGCGTGCGGCGCAGGCCCGCCTCATCCATCTTTTCGGCGCGCCGTCGCCGACAGGCCCATTCGGAAACGACGCGCAACGATCCACGAAAGCCGGAGGCCCGCAGGCGCCGCCACAGGTCAGCGCCATTGCGATTGCCGGCGCCCCATTGCGCGTCCAGCCAAGACAGATGTGGTTCGAGTGAACTCTCTCGCGTGCGAAAAATATCCGAGTGCTGGCCGCGCAGGATTTTTCGAACAAGCCCGCGACTGTGGCCGGTCTCCCTTACAATCTCCTTGATAGTCGCGCCGCGCTTGGCTCGGGCGGCAATGTCGGCGTTGATCTCCTCGCGGCGGAGATAGCCCTCGTATTGAAGCCGCTCCGCGGCGGTGAGCAGCGCAGGATCGACATGCGCCGCGCCGAGCGCCGACCGTATCTGGCGCATCGATTTGCGCACAGCGCCGAGGAAGGCGGCGGTGGCGTTCTCCATGAGATGCCAGCGATCAGCGACCTGGAGCGCATGGGGAAGCGCCTTGCTGGCGGCGAGCGCAAAGCCGGCACCGCGGTCTCGGGCGACTATAGCGATTTGTGGCTGTTCCGCGAGCCACGCTTGGGCGGTCGCCGGCTCCCGGTCGGGAAGGAGTTTGATTGGGCGACGGCGCTCGAGGTCGCAAATAATCGCCCCATAGCGCTGGTTGCGCTTCAGGCCCAATCATCGATCCCTATGACGTTCGGAGCTGGCGGCGATGGTCGGCCATAGCGGCGCACGACCCGCAGCAGAGTGTCGTTGCTGACCGGCATCCTGAGGCGCCGCGCCAGGCCCGCCGCCGGTCGGCCACCGAGCGCGAGAGCCAGATGATGGACGAGAACGTCGAGGCGCGCGGTTCTACGAGCGTGGGGCGCAAGAATGTCGTCACCGAACCGTTCCGTGAAAATCCTTCGGCGACACGACGCCGTCATGCAACGGAAGCGCCGAGCCGTCAGGGACATGTGGACCACGCGTCCGGCAAGCGGCAAATCCGCGAGCCGTCGCTGATAACGGCGGTGAACGTGCGCCGAAATCGCACCACAATCCGGGCATTGTCCTCGCGAGGCAACCGCTCGCGCTTCGATAATTGTCTTCATCCCGTCGATCGAAACCCTGTCGACTCGGAGCCCTGGCGGAACGATCGCAGAAGGACGCAGAGATATCGTCATTGCGCTGATTCCCAAGTGAAACCAGCGCCAGTCGGCGCCTCGACTGCATCAAGTTTGCGTCAGAGCCAGACGATATGACCATGCGGGTGGGAGACGGGATGGCCCGTCTCCACGATGTGCAATCAGCGAGGGTTGCGCCATAAGCGCCTATCCTCATGCACAGGGAGACGGACCGCCATGGAGTTTAACAGCTACATCGGGCTCGATGTCCATAAGGAAACGATTGCCGTAGCCATCGCAGACGCAGGCCGAAATGGCGAAGTCAGATTCTTCGGAGAAATCGCCAACAATCCGGACGCGGTGGCGAACTTGCTGAAGAAACTCGGCGGCCGTCACGGCAAGCTGCACTTGGTCTACGAGGCCGGACCGTGCGGCTATGGTCTCTACCGCCAGATCCTCGCCGCCGGTCATGCCTGCGATGTCATCTCACCGGCCCACACACCGAAGCGCGCCGGCGATCACGTGAAAACCGATCGACGCGACGTGGCCATGTTGGCGCGCCTGTCCCGCGCCGGCGAACTCACATCGGTCTGGGTTTCGGACGAGACGCACGAAGCGATGCGGGATCTCATTCGCGCTCGCGAGGTCACGACGAAGGACGTGCGTCAAGCGCGTCAGCGCATCCAGGGTTTTCTCCTCCGTTACGATCGCCGCTATGTCGGCGCCGTATGGAAAAAGCGGCATAGGGTTTGGCTCGCCAATCAAAGCTTCGATCATCCTGCACAGCAGATCGCCTTTCAAACCTATCTGAACGCCATGGATCAGGCGATCGCCCGCAAGGATCTCGTCGAAGCGCAAATCGAAGCTCTCGTGCCGGAATGGTCCCTCGGTCCGGTCGTCGAGGCTCTCCAGGCGTTGCGCGGCGTCGCGCTCGTGGTCGCCGCCGGCGTGGTGGCCGAAATCGGCGACATGCGGCGCTTCGACAATCCCCGTCAGCTCATGGCGTTCGTCGGCCTCGTCCCCGGAGAGCATTCGAGTGGAAGCAAACGCAAATTGACCGGCATCACCAAAGCAGGCAGCGTCGTCGCGCGGCGACTGATCGTCGAATCCGCCTGGGCCTATCGCATGCCGGCGAAGATCGGTCAGGCGATGATGCTGCGGCAGCAATCGATCGCCGTCCCGATCCGTGAAATCGCATGGAAGGCGCAGATCCGACTGTGTGGCCGATATCGGCGCATGCTGGCGCGCGGCAAAAAGGCGCCGATCGTCATCACCGCAATCGCTCGGGAACTCCTCGGCTTCATTTGGGCAATCGCGCGGCAGGTCGAACCAAAGACGATCGCCGCGTAACGCGCGACAGCATCGAGGCAACGGCCAGGGCGCCGGCGCCGGTCAAGGGATCCTCCGGCAATTTTAGGAGCGGCACGACCGATCTCCGTGAGTCAGACTGAGGCCCCCCTACGACGAAAGCTCCGTATGCGGTATCCAATCCGCGCATGAGAAACGGCTCAACCGTCGAAATCACGCCGGCGTCCTGACCTCTGCCTCGCCGAATATTTTGCGCTCCTTGCCGGACAGGCACGGGATCACTGGCGCACGCAGATTGCGCTTGAAAATGGTCATAAGATAATTGCTGTCCCCAAACGCGCAAATCGCATAACGCAGATTTTCCAGCCTGGGCGTCGCCTCCTCGTTTAACGTCTTCCAGAAGTCCACGCCGTTGTCGGGCGGGTCGCCATCGCCGAAAGT
>Ga0123399_1091978_pt1 | contig 22560 bp, 23 predicted proteins | sample T5LHNH4metaT_FD_89927 | JGI IMG/M metagenome (GOLD analysis project Ga0123399, IMG submission 89927) | Methane-oxidizing artificial microbial communities from Washington, USA to study methane cycling - T5-LHNH4 metaT (Metagenome... | ecosystem: Engineered > Modeled > Simulated communities... | reverse complement strand
GCACCGGAGCTTTTATCGAGAACAGCCCGTTAGGGGCGCGGCAGGGATGCCGCGCGTCAGCAGAGGGGCAGGAGCCCCTTCTGCTGACCCTCGATAAAAGCGAGGAGCGCAGGAAGTAAGCGGCAACCGGGTCGCCTTTTCTTTGGTTACTTTCTTTTGGCGAAGCAAAAGAAAGTAACTCGCCTTCGGGTGCGATAACCCGATTCAATCAAGTGTCGCGCTAGCGACTCCTTAATATTAAAGCGGTCGAAATTCGACTAACTGCGTAACATCAGTTAATAAGACGGCGGAAGAATCGGCTCGATGCCCTCAAACTCCGCCTCAGGATGATGTTTTATTACCAATTTCCTGATGGCCTCTATGCGGTCCTTGGGAATATCAATCAGAACCAGAAGTTCGCCCCGTTCGATGGCTTCTTCAAACTGCCTTAACCTTGAATTGCCGGAATTCATTCCCGCCAGCCCCCCCATCAGAGAGCCGATGGTCGCGCCTGCCATAATAATCCCCAAAAGCGGCCCGCCCGCAATGGCAAACCCCGCAAAGCGCAAACCGATTAAGCCGGCCAACAATCCCGTGGTGCCGCCTAATGCAACGCCTCGTTCAACTGCGGGCAGAAAATCGGTTTTTATCGCGATCCCGGCCTCGGGCAGTCCTTCAAGCGGCGTGTCCCTTTTCGCCAGGATATGAATATGGCGATCTTCTATACCCTCAGCCTGAAGCTCTTCGACGATTTTATGGGTGATTGCAATATTGGGAACTAAAAAATAGATTCTTCTCATGGCGTTCTCCTCTTTTGATGATATTCACATTGACGATGAAGTCCAATGAGAGGTTATGTTAATTTGCCGACTCTGGATTTTCGGGTAAACCGATACCAGCATAATAGATTGATTTCATTGCGTTTCAATAAGTTAAACTACGTATTTGCTTCGGCTCATTGATAGTATATTCTCAGTATCCCGCTACCGCTCTCGATCTAAACATTTTTGCCGATTTCATAATATTGCTTAATAGAACGCTTGAGGAGGGTAGCCTTGAAATCGATAACCGGCTTGTTTATGACCCGATGGTTTTTTGTTTTCGTTTGGCTCTCAACCTTTGGCTTGAGCTCGATGGCATTCCCCGGGATAACACCCGCTTTGCCGACCAAAGCCGATGAATCTGCCGATATTGAGGTGTTCGTACAACAGGGTTGCCCGCACTGCGCTGACGCGGAGGCTTTTTTGCAAGCTCTCAAACACGAACAACCCACGCTCAGCGTCATTATTCATGACGTCATTCAGGAGCCCTCCGCGCTGGAACGATTACAGATCCTCGCCAGAAATCAGGGCATAAAGGCAGCAAGGGTGCCTGCTTTTCAGGTGGGCGGACAGTTAATCTTCGGTTATTCAAAGGAAGCAGGCACCGATCGGCTTATCCGTAGCGCGCTCACTAAAATCCAGACGCTCAAAATCCAGGACAGTTCGGGCAGTTGCGAAATACAGGGAGCCTTGCCCTGTGAGGCGGCGCAAGACATCGATTTTTTCGGTCACAGGCTGTCGTTGGACAAACTGGGTTTACCCCTGTTCACGCTGGCAATGGGCCTGCTGGACGGCTTCAATCCCTGTTCACTCTGGGTATTAATGCTGATGATCTCGTTGCTCGCGTCGATGAACGACCGGATACGGATGTTCGCCATCGCCGGCACCTTCGTCGCCGTGGAAGGCTTGGTTTATTTCATTTTCATGGCAGCCTGGCTCAACCTGTTCCTGCTGATCGGTCTGTCCCGACTTTCGGAAATCATCATTGCCACCATCGCCTTGCTGGCCGGACTGGTTAATCTCAAGGATTTCCGGTTTTACGGCCAAGGCCTGTCATTATCGATTCCGGATACTGCCAAACCCGGCATTTATGCCCGTATTCGGCAAATTCTCCAGGCAAAGAACCTTGGAGGCGCGCTGATCGGGGCGGTACTGCTGGCTATTTTGGTGCAGATTGTCGAATTCATGTGTACCTCCGGTTTTCCGGCGCTGTACACGCGAATTCTGACGCTGAAACAGCTAAGCTCGATGAGCTATTACGGCTATTTGCTGCTGTACAACTTGGCCTATATGTTCGATGACATTGTTATTTTAGCCATTGGCATCATCACGCTGAGTCAACGACGGCTTCAGGAAAAAGAAGGCCGCTGGCTCAAATTAATCAGCGGCTTGACGATGATGGGAATTGGCGTGTATTTACTATTAAAACCTGTCTGACACATTTCATAGAGCGAGGCCGACTCTTGAACAGTAACTCGATAATCCCCCACTGGGAACATTTTGAACACGACGCGGACATCGGCATACGCGGCATTGCGCCCACGCTTGAGCAGGCCTTCGAACAAGCCGCGGTCGCCATGACGGCGGTGGTCACCCCGCTTGAGCTGGTTTCGGCATCGAAAGTCGTCTGCATCCATTGCGAAGCGCCCGACAACGAACTGCTCTTAGTCAGCTGGCTCAATGAACTGATTTATGAAATGTCTGCACACGGCTTGCTGTTCAATCGCTATGAGGTTGTTATCGATAACGGCACATTATCGGCGGCCGCCTTTGGCGAAGACGTTGACCGGCAAAAACACCAACCCGCCGTGGAAATCAAGGGCGCTACTTTTACCGAGCTGCGTGTCTATCAACAAGCCGATGACGCGTGGGTTGCCCAATGCGTTGTCGACGTTTAGAGGAGCGATTCAATGGATACCCGCCAATTCATACAACGCGACGAAACCTGCTGGGAAATAAAACCTTACGGGAACATGCGCGTTCCGGCGATTATTTATGCCGACGCGCAATTGCTGGAGGATATGGACCAGAAAGTTTACGAGCAACTCACCAATGTCGCGACCTTGCCGGGTATTGTCAAAGCCGCCTATGCCATGCCCGACGCACACTGGGGTTACGGTTTCCCGATCGGCGGCGTCGCCGCTTTCGATCCTGATCAAGGCGGCGTGGTCTCGGCAGGCGGTGTCGGTTTCGATATTTCCTGCGGTGTCCGCACCTTGCATACCGGCCTTAATATCGCCGAGTTGCAGCCGTACAAACAGGCGCTGGCCGATGCGTTATACCGCACCGTTCCCGCAGGTCTCGGCAGCAGGGGCCGCATCCATTTGAATCATGAAACTATGCACGGCATGCTGACCGGCGGCGCAAAATGGGCGCTCGAACAGGGTTATGGCGAAGCGCAGGATCTGGAACGCATTGAAGAACACGGCTGCATGGCCGGTGCTGAAGCACACTATGTTTCTCCCCGAGCCAGGGAACGGCAAAAAGATGAAATGGGCACCCTGGGTTCCGGCAATCATTACCTGGAAGTGCAGCGGGTCGCGGAGATTTTCGACCCGGCTGTCGCCAAGACTTTCGGCTTGCACGTCGATGATGTGGTGATCAGCATACATTGCGGCTCCAGAGGTCTGGGCCATCAGATCGGCACCGAGTTTTTAAAAGACATGGCGATGTCGGCGGCCCAGTACCGGATCGTGTTGCCGGACCGCGAATTGGCCTGTGCGCCGTTAGATTCACCGTTAGGAAAAAAATACCTGGGCGCAATGCGGGCGGGCATCAACTGCGCACTGGCCAATCGGCAGATTATCACTCATCTGACCCGTCAAGCTGTCGCAACGGTGTTCCCCGGCATCCATCTCGGCCTGCTCTACGATGTCTCGCACAACACCTGCAAGCTGGAGCATCACACGATTGACGGCCAAAAGAAAGCCCTGTACGTACACCGGAAAGGCGCAACCCGCGCTTTCGGCCCCGGCCATACCGATTTGCCGGACGTATTCAAAAAGACCGGCCAACCGGTGCTGATCGGCGGCTCCATGGGCACCGGTTCCTATGTGATGTGCGGCGTCAAAGACAGCGAACAGCGCGCATTCAGCTCAGCCTGTCATGGCGCGGGGCGGGCGATGAGCCGCACCCAAGCCAGCAAGCAATGGCAAGGCAGAACGCTGGTCGAAGAACTGGCCGAGCGAGGCATCATTATCCGCAGCCCGTCGATGCGCGGTGTCGCCGAAGAAGCGCCCTCAGCGTATAAAGATGTCAGTGCGGTGGTGGATATTGCCGACCGGGCAGGTTTAGCTCGAAAAGTCGCCAGACTGGAGCCGGTGATTTGTGTCAAAGGCTAAAGGCACAGGGCGAAAGCTTAAAGCAGTACCCAGCTTTAAGCGCATAAGCACCTACGCAGCTCGTCATCCCGGCAGGGATTGCCGGGATCCACGACTTGCATGGACAGATATTTGCTCCTGCGTTGCCGAGTAACCATGGATGGCAAACTTCGAGCTATTCATGAGCATAGACAGCGGCATCCCCTGTCTGAAGCCGGGCTGAGTATAAGCCAGTGATTTCCATCGGCACCAGCGGCTGGAGCTACCCACACTGGCAAGACCGTTTTTACAGCGGCGTCGCCCAAAAAAACTGGCTTAAATTCTACGCAGAACGCTTTTCTGCGGTGGAAGTTAACGGCACTTTTTACCGGCTGCAAAGTCCATCTACGTTTAAAAAATGGTACGACGAAACCCCGGCAACATTCAGGTTCGCAATAAAGGCCAATCGCTATCTAACGCATAACAAGAAACTGCTCGATCCGGAAGCATCAATACTGATCGAGAAAAGCCACGCCGAAGCGCTGGGGGAAAAACTGGCCGTGGTGCTGTGGCAGCTGCCCGGCCTGTTGAAAAAAAATTCGGCCCGGCTGCAAGGGTTTATTGACGCCTTGCAGCAATGGCCTGAAACGCGCCACAGCATAGAATTCCGGCACCCATCCTGGTTCGATGATGAAACAGTGGATTGCCTGGCTCAAGCCAATATTGCCGTTTGCCTGTCGGACGCCGAAGCATGGCCGATGTGGGATAGCGTCACCACCAACCTGGTTTATATCCGCTTGCATGGACATGCACGAACTTACGCCTCGTCCTATAGCAAACCCGAACTGGCCTATTGGGCCGAGCGCATTGCCCTGTGGTCGAAGCAGGGTAAGGACGTGCATGTTTATTTCGATAATGACGCCGAATGCGCCGCGCCTTTTAATGCCTTGGCCTTGCTGGCGTTGGTGGACATTTCATAGAGTTCCGTAAGTCGGGTTAGCGATAATCGGCTTCGATATGTCGGGTTACGTTACGTTACGTTACGCTACGCTAACCCGACGAACTGAATATGTGATTGCGAGACCTGACCCCGTTTTTTCCCGAAAAGGGCCGCGATGCGCCCCCTACCTGGCTTATCAACATCGATCATTCCGAGATAGTCGGTAAATCGCCTATATCACCACACCAATCGACCGGCGACATAGCGATGAAAAGTTGAATGCGGCCAATCGCAAACCCGTTGCACATAGCCGTGTTTGAGAGGATTTACATGAATGTAGTCAATATGTTGAGCATAATCCCGTTCAGTAACAATGGTATGTTCCCAATAGCGGCGTTGCCATATTCCCCGTTCGGCGCGCCGTTGCCGTGTCGCCGATAGGCGTTCGGTGCGCGGCAAACCTTTGGAGAAAAATAATTTAATCAGGCGCCAACGCATCGGGAAATCATCGGTGTCCTGCGGCAGTGTCCAGATGCAATGCATGTGATCGGGCAATACCACCCAAGCATCAATATGAAAGGGATGCAAACGACGCACCCGGCGTACCGAATCACGCAGTAAATCAATGTGCTCGGTTAGCAAGGTACGTTGCCGTTCCAATAGGTTAACGGTAAAGAAATAACATCCGCCCGCCACAAAGTTGCGTCGATAATTGGGCATACTCGCTCCGCATCAGCATAATGGAAATGGATGGTCGTAGGGCGGTTTCGCGTAGCAAACCGCCAATCAACGCACAATATCCAATACAAACGAACACAAAAAATCCCCGCTTGGAAGAATCCGAGAGGGGACCAAGTTCAAGGCTCCGATCATGGCGGATTGCTAGTGCGAATCCGCCTTACAGCGTTATAACCGCGCTCCGGTTGAGCGCCATGTTAGGCTGAAAGTATGGCTCAAAGGCCTAATCCCATTTACTTGAGTGTGATGCTGCCATACGTTTCAACTTTATGTTCTGGCACATTTTGCACTACCCATTCCTTGAATTGTGCGATGCGTTCCGCTGTCGGAGAGCTAGCTGAAAAATTCTGATGCAGGAACAACCACACATACTCCCTCATAAAGCCTGCCGCTTTAATTTTTGCTAACTCGTCGAAATACCTGCTCACTATTGTTTTGTCTTTCTCTTTTAGCTCTAGGTAAATTTCCGTGGCGCCCGCTCTTGCTTCAACTTCTTCGTCATAACGCGGAATTAGAGAACCTTTTTGACCGCGATAGAGTTCTGGATGTTCGTCAATGTAAGCTGCTCTTCCCATTACATACCCAAGCCAAACAGGGAGAAGCTTTTCATTTTTTATCGATTCCGGGTCTAAATGCACTTGGACATTGAGCTCTTCATTTGCCGCCATAGAATTCGCGAATGGTGTGAAAATCATCACCAATAAAAATGCGAGGCCAGTTATCTTTTTAACATACATTTTCAACATCCTATATTATTTAGGCCTAACGTAGAGCTAACCGGGCGCGGCCCGGAAAGCTGAAAAATAAAACCGCATTATAACCGCGCTCCGGTTGAGCGCCATGTTAGGCCGCACCATCATGTGAGTTACAATAGAATGAGCGACAACACTGGCCGCTCTCCCTGCTCAACTCGCCGCGAATTTACGAACGCGGCACACTCGATGAAAGTCTGAAAAATCTCTGGCAGTCTTTGTCCGAAATCCTTTGTGTCGGCGATCTCCAAATGAAACAACTCCCCTGGTGGAACGGTGAAGCGTGTCATGCCGTCGTCAAAGCCGGTTATGCAATCAATCCACGCGTTCAGGTTCCGTCCGTAAAATTCGGGAAAGCCCATTGTCTCAGCAAACACTGAATGGAAGCTTTCCCAGTCGGTGATGCCTTTGGTCTGGAGCCTGGCGGTTTGAGTTGTCATGGTGCGTGTGAAGTAGCCTAACGTAGAGCTAACCGGGCGCGGCACGGAAAGCTGTAAAATAAAATCGGATTATAACCGCGCTCCGGTTGAGCGCCATGTTAGGTGTCTGCACCATATTCTCCTGCTATCGGTGGACTACATTTAGGCAAGGTGTAGCCTTGCTGGATGAGATTCAATAAAGATTGCACTGCCCACTCCAATTCATCTTGGTTACACCAGTACTCTTCGATTTCACCATGGTTTTTGTAGCGTGAGACATTAAATCCATCTTCAATGTCATTAAACCAGAGCACAAGCTCACCAAGTATTGCAACAACCCAAAAGCCATTCCCTTCAGTTCCATACGGTGTCTGCTGCCATTTTTGAGGCAAAATTTTTATCGCTGACCAGAGGCGAGACTGTTCTGGATTCATTCGGGCTTCTGCCTGAAGAATTCTATCCCATATTTGTGATTCTGTGATTGGCTGCCAATCCATTTTGAAAGCACCTAACGTAGAGCTAACCGGGCGCGGCCCGGAAAGCTGAAAAAATAAAACCGCATTGTAACCGCGCTCCGGTTGAGCGCCATGTTAGAGGGCGGCTTTTCATGCAAAAGAGCCAGAGTAATGTAGTGTTACGCTTGCTACCAAAACGGCAAAAGCCACTATGGCGACAAACTCGCGGTTGTGTGCCTGTGACTGGGGCGGTGGATAGCGTCCCAATGTAAGTGAGCGAAGAACAACCCAGCCCGGCCAATAGAAAACACCAACAAACAAGACCTCGACGACAAACTGCGCAATGGCACGAACAATAAATTCAGCGATTGCATCAAATGCCATGGATTCAGTTCTCTAACGTAGAGCTAACCGGGCGCGGCCCGGAAAGCTGGAAAATAAAACCGCACTATAACCGCGCTCCGGTTGAGCGCCATGTTAGGGATAGGCTGCACTGATGACAAACTCCGTAGCTCGCCAAACTACAAATGCTATAACCCCAATAATTAAAGACCGAAACTGCAAACCCAAGTACGAACTTGCTTTTGACCCGCTAATGTTAAGTGCCTGATTTGTTAACTGGACGTTTTCTTCGTAGCTTTTTCTAAGTTCTGACATTTGTTCAAGGGGCAGTATTTTTTGCGCTGTTTCTATAGCCTCTGCTTGTTGCTGAACATCGTAAGATAAGTTATTCACAGAGATGTCAAACTGGAGACTTTTGCAGCCCGCGTAAAAACTTATACCCCACGATAGCAAAGCCAACACCAAGAGAAGCAAAGGCCATGAGAACGTAGATGTATTAGCTAGTTCAACGCTGTAAGCAATTGCAGCCCCGGAGGTTGCTAACAAAAAATAGATGTATTTCGCCGTAGTTTCAGCGGCTATTTTGTATAGCTCTGTTGCCGACTGTTGCGTCATTTCTTTTATCCCTAACGCCTGCGTAATGGGCGCGAGCTTGCGAGCGTCCCAATTGACGCAATTGTTAGGCAATTTTCACCAATCCATGTCTGCAGCACGGTCATGCACCCCGGTCAGATAGTCAACAAAGCTCTCCATATCATCAGTTGATGCCATGGCATTTCTGTATGTGGAGTCAATTGCGTAGGTGAGAATACTAGGCAATGTGCTTTTTATATGAATCACCTCGGGGAAATCATTTGACTCCCAATAGAACCGCACAAAATCCTCTATGGCGCTTATTGCTTCTTCTTCCTGAAATTCAGTTCCGCCCTGCATAGAGAAACGAGAACTTCCTTTCTGATGGGGCATAAGCAATGGGACAGCACCCGCTCCAGAGTGAATTTGAAAAGCTTCACCATTTTTACCAAATGCCCCGTGAGCCATGTAATTTCTTATTTGCCTCTTGATTGCAACTAATCGGTCATAGTGCGGTTTTACCGCATTGTCTTGGATATCAAGACAAGCTTTGAATTTTGATGCCCAATCTTTGTCAGCTAGGTTTGCCACATCCTCGCCTGTTAATAAATAGCCCTTCAAAATTGCAGCATGGATGAACACATGCTCAGTAAAACTGTAAAACGCATCAATTGCTGAAAGCGCTAACCACTCCGACTCCCTCTTGAGCCCATAATATGGCATATGTACACTCCAGGAGTTTTCAGAATGCCGCGTCTTTATTCTTTCATCCTTACGAGAGATTGTCTCTTCTATCTTTTTCTTGTATTCCTTTACAAGAAAATCATATCTATCGTGCAATCTCATGCTATGGTTCAAGACATTTAATTTAGATTTTTTTGCAGCTTCATTTGCAATCCATTCAAAATATGGCTTGGCTACTTTAACCGCCCTTTGTATTTTCTTGACAATCTCTTGGCATTCGGATTCTTGATTTTCTTTATCTGAAGCAAACAGGCCCATTCCGAGCTTCCTGTGCTCCAGAAGATAGACAGTTCCGTTATAGTCAATTGGAACCGACCACGCGATTTTTTCAAATTGACCTAAATTTTTATAACCGAGGAGATCAACAAACAGGAAATAGACCAAGTAATAAGGGGATAAACTCCTCCCGGCATCTGTTCGGTCTGCGGTAAACAGGAAATTTTTCTCGGCTTTGGTATCTTTTTCTACCGCGGAGGCAATAGGATCAAGAACCTTTTGAACTTGCTCCCTCAAGCTATCAATGTCATTCGGAAGATTCATCGCGTCCTCTAAACGCCTAACGTAGAAATAACGGGACGCGGTGGAGCGAATGAAGATTAAGCATAGATTGAGACCGCGTTCCCGTTGATTGTTATGTTAGGCAAATACGCCAAGCATGGCAGCCAGCTTAATGGCGGAGAGAATAGTTGCTTGTATATCGGCAGCATTATCAATTTCTATCTTTAGCTCTCTCAATTTTTCGACATCATCTGGTGTGGTTAAAACACCCTCTTTGAAAAGTGCGAGCCTTGCATTTAACATCTCCTCGGCTGCCTTTGTGATAGCGGGCTTAAGATTCCATTTTTCAGCAGGGCTAGCGCCAGCATACTGATCGTAAAGAGCGTTCAATACATCTTCAGCAAGTTTTACATAGTTGTGATCTTGGTCATCTGCCATTTCAGTTCTCCTTTATGTTTGGTTGAATTTTGCATTCTGCAATGGAACTCAACGGAATAGACTCTACGCGTATCCAGTAGTCATCCTTGTCCATTTCTTCTTTAACTGTCTTGAGGCTTGCCGAAGCTTTTGATACATCTATGCCTTTTAGTGTGCCAGCGAATGATAATCCATACTGGACAACTCCAAGTATATTTGAAATTGTTACTTCATCGTAATTGGCAAGCAACGCATTTAATTTTCTTCCCTGCTCAACTGCTGCCAAGGACAACTTCATTGCAGTCCTATGCTTCTCTTCATAGGCAGCCACACCAGAATAGAAGTTGTCAAATTTTTGTTTTGTCTTGTCTTTCTGTGCATCCCCTTGTATCGCAAGTGCCTTGAATTCAGAAAACTCCTGACGAAGAGCACTGGGATATAGCGGACTGTTGTCAATATCTACAGAAAAGTTGACTAGCTGCTTTGTTAGTTTTGCAACCGCCGTTTGCCCACACGAAACATATTGAGCGCCAAGCATACTTCCTTGAGGTAGTGACTCATATGCACTACTCAATAGCGCATATGCTGATTTTATTTGTTGGAACTCATTTTCAATCTTGGTGCTAGCTCTTTCTGATTCTAATTTCCCAACATTAGAAACTGCTATTTCGAATTTGGTATTTTTTACGCCTTGTTGTTTGACAGCTTCATATGCTTGAGTAAAAAGCTCGTCCTGAGATTCCATCTTTATTGCCCTGTATTCCTTAAATAAACTCTCATATGCGTCTAATGCTTGGATGGACTGCGATTCAAATGCTTTTATTGCCGTGAGTAGTGCTTCCGCTTTTTCAGGTGTACATCCTGACAATAGCAATGATAAAAGTAAGTAGGCTGTCATTATTAATTTAAATCGCATTTAAAATCTCCTTCTGTGTAAACGGGACGAATGAGGCTGGCCTAACTAACGCGAAGCTCAGCTGGAGCGATGAGTTCGGCATTTAAGTTTACATGACCAAGTTATTCCAATGCGGAACATGCTTCTGGATGAGACTCAATAAAACCCTGTATTTTTTCAAGCATGGCATCGCACTCTGGCAAAAGCTCAGCTTGATATTTTCGGATAGGATTGAATTCTCCTCTTGATCCGCCATTCTTGCGAAGTACAACTGCGGCGTATTCGGCGGCGAATGCTGGACAAGCTTTAGTCATTTTCTGCCAGTCTGCCCCTAGACCAGTTCCCACCACATCACTTGTTACCGATGGACAATTTGGATTATGGCTCTTTTGAATCTTACAGGTAATTTTTGATCCGCCAAACTCATCTTTTAGACAGCGTCTTTTATTGTCTTCATACTGCTTAGTCAAATAAGCTAGAATTGCCGTGTGAGCTCCATATGAGGTCTGAAACAGACCTGCTTCCGCATTTTCTGCTTTAACAAAGCACTGGCTAACATCCCGGCCTTCGCAGTATTTTCCTGAACTCTCCATCATGCCAAGGCCAATTAATAGCGCGTAATTGTGCCGTAGAATATTGACGGGAGTGTCATTATGCATTCCTGTATTCTTGAATTCCTCTGCATAAGCCGCCAAAGCGTCTTTTTCCTTTTTTGATAAATCTACGGGCGCGGAGGCTGTTTCTACATCTTCACTATTGCGATTGCACAATGCCCTAGCGTATACCAATCCCATTCCTTTGATATAGGACGATGGTGCTAAACCACGTTTCTCCCACTTGTGGGTTATGCACTTTGATTCAGAAGCAATTTTTTGCAACTCACCAACAACCTCTTGGGATTCCATTTTGGTTTGCTTTAATTCAGTTTGTATAGGTGTGGGCGGTGATGGAGGTTGCGCTGTTTGCGCAGTAGAACCGCCTGCTACTAATAAAAGTACGATGAATGATTTTTTCATTGTTTAATTCTCCAACTGAGCAAAGGTTTTTCTTTTTCAAAACAAGCACTGATTGAACAGCTAACCTGCCATAGAACGGGCTGAGAAATGCCTAACGTTTCGAGTTAAGCACCGCTTCTCCGTGAGCTTTGAAGTCTCACGGTTTTTTGGTCATCTTAACCCTCTTTAAAAAAATCAAGCCCAGATGAAGCGTGTGCTTGAACGAGGCGTTAGGCCACGCGACTGGACAATCTTTGATACACAAAAAGCCGCCAAGATTTGCAAAACACCGGCTTGTTTAGCGGAGATTGGCAAATTTTTGTTTAAAATCAACACGATTGTCCAATCGTGGGGCTTAACGTTAAGTAGACACCTTTTAAGGTGCATATTAAATTTAAATTGCCAGAGTACAGCGGCGTATAACGCCACCCCGAAAATCCGTTAGGCCAGATGCTATAACAATAGCAATATTGATAGCAACCTTTATTAGGTAAAATGAAAATACACCGCAATAGAATGACGGGATCGGATTCTAAGTTTTGCATAACCAATCTTGTATTCTTAAGAACTCACATTTGTAAGGGATCTGGCATCGGGCGATTCGGTAACGCCTCAAGCCATTCCCGGCTCTTGCGCCTTTTGACCAGGGCGATAGCCGGAATAGACATAAACGGGGATATCAATATCCATTAAACTGCTCTCTATCAGCGGCCATACGTCATCCCAGTCCAAATCACCCGATCCTGTTGCAAGTTTCGGCATGGCAATTGAGGTGATTTTCTCTTTTAAGATAATATTAACCAAGGCATCTAAAGCATGCTTAATATTCCCGAGTGTGGCTTTGCCAAGACGATAATCATGGCTATCAATAGCATCCTGAATAATCAGATTAACAATACGAATATTATTTGTTCCGACCCAGAGCCAAGCTTCGCCGGGTCGGGTATTGTGTTGATGGCACCAGCGATTGAAATCTTTGCACATCTCGGGATATCGATTGTGCAGAGCTAGCGCCAGCCCTTTATCCATCGGATCGTTAATGCCCACTCCCTGAACGATAGCGTTGGCTTTGCTTAGTAAAATATCGCCTTCAACCTTGTAAATCATAGCGTTCTCCTTTTACCGTTTTAATCGTCAATTAAGTTCGCTGAATTTGAATGCATGTACATCCCGTTTTGTTTGACTTGCCATTCCTTTATCCGACTGCTCAACCAGTAATAATCATTGCCCACTTTTCCAAATAGAAAGCAATAACCAAATCCTCCTATACGCGCAAAAGAGTAGTCCAGAAACCCGAATGAGCGCGACAGTCACTATGCTCATGGTTAACCGGCCAATGCCATTGCGGAAAAACCAACAATTTACTCAACCGTCTTGGTAAATTCACACTTTTGTTTAATCAGCGGCGAGGCTTTCTGATTACCGATCCCGTTGGCAATCAGGGCAATAACACGATCATCTTGGCCATAGCCCAAATGAGCCTCCAAGGGATTGGCAAGATCGCTGATGCCAAAGGCATCCATGATTTTGGCTATATTAATATTGACATTGGTGATACGGGCGCATAGCCTGGAATCCAAGTATTTTTCGCTAAATCCGGGAGGTATCCCATAACTTAACAGGTCATTGGGGTCACTGAAGGCAATAATTGAAGTTTCACTGAACAAGCGCTTGTTGTAATCAGCGCCTTTAGGATCACAATAATTGGCGTATTGTCCGGTCACTTCGGGAAGTTCCCTGCCCAATTGCAGCATCGGGAGCTGGTTGGACAGCATAAAAATGGGTATATGCTTGTTCTGGAATGCCGCAATTGATTTATTAGACACGCCTATTTTACGTTTAGGATCGGAATATTTCGTCGGATCTGCCATCATATGGGCAATACGCTGCAGGCCGTCAATCGTAATGCGACTGCCCAGGCTATGAGAAATCAGGACGTAATCATCATTCGCGATATGATAGATACTGGAGTCATCCAAGCCGTTGCAAGCATGTTGCCCGCTTCCGGGAAGGTCGTCCCAATCGCCGGTAGCCATCCAGCAAAATGATTGAGCGAACGCTGCCAGAATCGCCTCCCTGCTTTTGCCCAGATAAATAATGGGATCCGGGCCGGTATCATTGCTGAATTTTTTTAGCACGCTGTTGATCCTGGCCCGCCGGAAATCGTATTCCCCCGAATTATCGAACGCCAGCAATGCTTTTTCTTCACGGGTAATTTCCGACCAGGTGAGTTCGTAGAATGTAAGCTCTTTGCCGTTTTCCTCGTTGAACAGGTGGGTAACCCGCAAATTGCCGATATTTCTGCCGGGGACCAACGGAGTGGTCAATTTAATATTCTTCTGGTCTTCCGATCGCACGTTTAAGTTCAACTGCTTGGCCAGTTTTTCCAGAAACTGGGTGGTATATCCCGGCATGTGACCGCCCACGCCATGAACAAACAGCACCTTGGTTTTCCCTTTACTTTGGGTCAGACCGGCATCAATGCCGGAAAAGGGCTGTCCCCAAACTTGGCACACCCTATTATCTTCGCTTTCAGTTTTTTCCAGAATGGCTTGGGTCACACCTTTGCCAATACTGGTGCACCCCGATAAAAAAATGGCTATTGCGACAAATGAAATCAACCACCCTGCTTTTATAGCGAAACCTTTAGAAAAAATATTCATGGCCTTGTTGTTCCAAGTTTTTTAAAAAGACGCAGGATTTACAGCGTTTTTTTGCTGATTCCCCTGCATCTGCCGTTTCATCTAAGCCAAAGACATTGCCGTGTTTTTGCCAATCTTGCCTTTACCTGTCTCGGTACCCTCCTGATTAAGGAGTTTCCGTGCCCGTCGTCCAGGAAGACAAACGTTCCGCGGTTCTTTCGCACCACTTGTCGATGACATTTTCGGCGTCGCCCCATTGCCACTGGAAGCCCGTCGCCATGCTTCCGCCGCCGAGGCGCTTATCGGCAACGGCGGCCAGCAAATCTCCCGATACCGAGTCGGTAATTTTTCCTTCCACTTGAGCCCCGCCGACAAAGGGGAAGGTGCCGGTCGCCAGATATTTAAGACCGGCTAACAGGTGCGCTTGCGGAACGATCATCGAAATACTGCGTAGCACTGGCGTAGCCGTTTCGGCGTCGATCATAGCGACCGTCAGCTTCATCACCCCAGGGCCGGCTTGATCGACAACTTGAAACTTCTTCCCAAGCTGTAGTTTGAGTTGTTGGGAAAAATAGTTGACCAGCATCTGCTGATCGGCAGCGGAAACCGACGTAGAGCTCCCCCCCCAGAACGTGACCGGTTCAATCATTACCTTGCTGTAATTTGTCCACCGCGCGGATGGGCTGACATAGCGCAAGCTCGCCTGATCTTGTCCGCCCGGCGTTAATTTACCGCAGACATCGCCAAGCAGACCGCAATTCAATGCAGCCCGATCAAGAGTTGCTTTCTGCGTCGTAGCACACGCGCTCAACAGCAAAAGCACCGAAGCCATAGCCAAAGTTTTCGCGGTACGCTTTGCAATATTTATATTGTTTACCATTGTCTTTTCTCCTCATTAAAAAGATTTGAAGTCGAACTACAATTCCGTCGATTCCGCAACGACAGCCGGTTTACCTCCTGTTAAACAATCATGACATCGGTTAATTCTTGTTTAGATTCATCTTAGCCCTCATATTCGAAAACGAACATGTCGCTGATTACCTACAAAAGGACATCGATCAGGCGCTTAACTAAATCTTCCAGCGAAATCATGGGCAGCGCCAGCGGCAGCACCGGCAAAAGTGTCACGACAGCGATTCGCAGCACGATAGCCTTGTCGAATGGGAATAAGCGCATACCATTCACCACCTCAAAGCTGCCGGCCAGATCGTTCAGCGCTTGAATATCTCCACTACCGACCAGCGGTTCATCTTGCGGTGCTCCGCCACGCAGCCATTTCCGATCGAATTCACAAACGTAGAGGCTCGCCAGAGCGCCATACTCAAGCAGCCCCTGCCGTCTGGACCGAGCCAGCCGGGGAGCAAACACGCACAGGGGGCCAAGTACGAGCAATAAAAAAAAGACCACCGCGGCTGCGATATCCTGCTTGAAATCAAGTAGTGTCGCGTCCCCATAAAAAATGCGGTTCGCCATCATACCCGTGAGTAAAACGTCCTGAGCCAGCAGAAACGGAATAAAAGCGATGATGCTCTCCTCGAGAAAGCCCAGCCCGCCGACTCGGTCAGGATGGGTCGGCACGAGATGAAGTTCCATTCGTGAAACCTGCCAAAGAAGCCGCGCCCAGATAAAAATACGAAAATACCAGCGCAATAACATGAACTGAAAAACCGGAATGCTGACATAAGCGTACCAAAAACCCGCTGGGGAAAACCGGTGGCGCCCATCCGCCAAAACCAAAAACCAAGTGTCCGCTTCCAGAGCTATCTGACTCGACCATAAATAATGTCCCCCGGTAAACACCAGAACGATCAGTAAAACCTCAATCACAACCGAATTGCGCAAGCGCAACGCCGAACTAACAACGGCCTCGAACTGCTGGAACGCTTCGGGAAGAACGAGCCCACGCTCTCCAAATTGCAGGAGAAGCGGCCTGAGTCGCCGGTGAACTACGAGTTCCGCCAGCAACATCAAGGGCAAGGCCAGCAGAAACCGGATATGCACATCAATGTCATAAAGAAAGGGGACTTTAATAGCCTCGCGTGAGGACTCACCCGGCAACAACGAAAGCAACAGCAACGGCAGCCAAGTAATCAAGGCAATGACGACCATTCGGCGCTTGACCAAACCGAACGTATCGTTGACCATCCACGCACGAACGAAAAGATGATAAAGAGGACCGCCCAGTACCAGTGAAAAATCATCGAGTTGTTTGTCGTCATCCGCACCGTTCATAAACTTCCTTTTAGGTTCATGTGTGTTTGCCACAGTTATTGCCCGCTTTTCCAAATGGAAAGCAGCAACCAAATCCCCCCGATAGTCGCAAACGAGTATCCCAGAAACCCGAATGCAGGCAGGCCGAATAATTCCGGCCCGCCTTTTACGGTCATGATAATGGACGAGCCGATAATCAGCGCGGCGGTCACTATGCCCATGGTTAAGCGGCTAATGGCGTTATCCATAGTACTGACATAGTGATCAAGCCGCCGGACGGTAATATCGACCTGAATGGCGCCTTTTCTGGAGGCGCGCAATAGTTTGCGCAAGTCTTTCGGCAGGCTGGATAAAAGATCGGCGATGCTGACCAGGTTGCGCCAGCCCCGCTTGGCGATAGCCTCCGGCCGGTAGCGCTCCATCATGATTTTATGGAGATAGGGAGCGGTAAACACCAGCGTGTTGAATTCAGGATTAAGATGTCTGCCGAGACCGTCCAGGGTAATGTAAGCCTTGACTAACAAGGCGAGATCGGCAGGCAATATCAACTTATGGTCCCTTAATATGGCCATCAGATCGCTCATCATGCCGGTGAGACTTAAATCCTTCAGCGCCAGCGAGCTGTATTGATCGACAAAGGCTTCCAGCTCAATGGTCAGCATTTGTTCATCGGTATAAATATTGTCCGACCAGTCTTCAAGTATCTCGGCGACTTTAGTGGGCAGGTGATTGGTCATGCCGTACAACAGGCTGACCACCTGCTCCCGGCGCTCTTCGGTTAAACGGCCGACCATGCCGAAATCGATAAAGGCCAGTTTGTTATCCTCCAGATAAAACACATTGCCCGCATGCGGGTCGGCATGAAAAAAGCCGTCCTCCATGATCATCTTGATGACGGCCTGAGTACCGCGGTCGGCCAGCAGTTTCCTGTCCAGTCCCGCTTGGTCGACTGCCGCAAGATCCCTGCCCTGAATGCCTTGGATATATTCCTGTACATTGAGCCGTTCGCAGGTCCATTGCCAATAGACGCTCGGAATCCTGATATTGAGGTCATCGGCCAGGTTGGCGGCTACCCGTTCCGCGTTTCTGCATTCGGCGGCCAGATCGAGTTCCCGGCGTAATGACTGGTTAAACTGACGCAGGACTTCTTTCGGATGAAACCTTCGAAACTCCGGCGATTCCGATTCGGCAATATCGACAAGGCGATGTAGCAGGCGCAAATCGGCTTCAATGATTTTGCGCAGGCCGGGCCTGCGAATTTTCAAGATAACCGGCGTTCCGTCCTTGAGTACGGCTTTATGTACTTGGGCAATGGATGCGGCGGCAAGCGGTTGTGTCTCGACGTGTGAAAAAAACTCATCAATACGACCGCCAAGATCTTCTTCAAGCTGCGGCAGCAGCTCATCAAAGGGCATCGGAGGCACCTGGTCCTGAAGCTTTTCAAACTCGGCAATATATTGGGGCGAGAATAAATCAACGCGTGTCGCAAGGATTTGTCCCAATTTAATGAAGGTAGGCCCCAACTCTTCCAGTACGCGACGCACGCGTTGCGGCGTATCGAGTTGCACATAGTCTTCCACATGCTGCCAATGCAGCACCCTGCCCGCGCGTTCCAATGCCTTGCCCATCCCCAAGCCGCGAACAAAGCTGCCGAATCCATAGCGGATTAATACCGAGGCAATATCATGAACCCGGCCCAGATCCCTGGCTGCGTTTAGCATTTCCCATAACATGCTTTATTTTTTGGAATGCGACGACTGCAAGCTTTCAGCAATGCCCAATAAAATACCGCTGCCGATTTTCGCCAAAGTCGAAGCGGTGGCAACCGTACTTGAAACGATTACGTCCGCACTGATCTTCGGCAAGTCTTTCAACGCGTCCAGGGCGATTAAAGTCTGTTCGCCAACGGCCGTTCCGCTTTGCCGCGAATGGGCAATAAAATCATTGACGATGCCGCTAACGACCTGTCCACTGCTTTTGGCGACTTTCTCAAAGGTATCGAGAAACAAGCCCTCCATATCCCGTATGTCTTTGATGGCGTCATTAAAATCATGTTCGGAATACTCATTGACCTTGGAAGCCGCCTCTTCAATAGCCAATGTTGAGGCTTCCGCCGCAATCGCCAACGCATCATCCAATGCAGTGGCTGCCTGATTAAAGACCTCTTTGCCATGCTCACCGTGGCTGGTCATGCCTTCATTAATGCCATTAATGACCGTTTCAGTAACACTTTTGATATTGTCCATATCCAATTGATGCGCTGTCAGCGCTTTCAGGGTTATATCTTTGACTTGCTGATGAACATCGGTTCCCGATTTAACCGCTGCCCGGACTGCATTTTTAACGTCTTGTTGGTGTTTTTCAGTCATGGTCGTTCTCCAAATCAATATAAAAAAATTAGCGGTAGGGTGCGGCGTAGGTAATTCCCATGAAAGAACACCCCAACGTTACGCATTTTTCACCACGAAGACACGAAGGACACGAAGTTTATTTTTCTTAGTGCTCTTCGTGTCTTCGTGGTGAACATCGAAACCGGTTGTCACGATTATATGCTCTCCAAGTTACTCACCGTATCCGATTCACCATTCAGGCTGAAGCATTTTTTCCTGGCCGAAGCAGGCGCATAGATAAAATCGTTGCAGGAGGATTTTTCTTTATCGACCGTGGTTAATTTATGTCTTTCTACCATCCAGCGCCGGTGAAAATAGTCTATAAAAAGATCCGGCATGCTCCACTGTTCTGATTCAAAAAAGTTACTGGTGTCGTTTTTCAGTTCAGCCTGCCAATGTAAATAAGGCATTCTGCCTATCGGCTCGGACAAGTAAAAGCTGTTAAATATTTCCAGGACTTTGGTTTTTTTGCGAAGAACCATAAACAAAGGCGTGCTGGGCAAGTTGTCGTAATCGTAGGCGAATACGCCCAGCGTCCCGCCATCCTTTTCAGTGATATGTCCCGCTATATCTTCGAGCGATGATAAAAACAAGCGGTTATATTGCCGGAATTCCTCAGCGCCAAAGCCGATAATTTCCTTGGCGTGGAGTTCTGAAGCCGGGCCGTCCTTCAAAACAAGCATCCTGAAATGAGCCCCTTTTTTAATGGCGAGTTCAAACTCCCGGCAATAATGCCGATAGCGCGGATCGAAGGTGATTAACCAATACACATAATCGCCGGGATACAGGCTGTGCATGATTTCGGAAAAATCCAATTCTTTCTCGGTTATGCCTAAAAAGCCCCGCTTCTTGGCGTTGATGACCGTTTTATCGATATACTTGGTCAGTACGTTCTGAAATATCTTTTCGGTTTCTTTGCGCTCCTCGGTAGCGATGATCCAGTGATGAAAAAAACCCACTGAAATCACCACCGACGTAAACAAACCGAACTCGGAGATAATTTTTAACAGCCATACGTATTCTTTATTGCCGACGTCAGTTGCCAGCACCCCAAAAACCTTGTAAACGGTAAACCCGCCGAAAATAAGCACCAGCGCGAATAACCATTTCAGGATATTAAGATTTGATGACATATCTATTGCTCCCGCCCGTTTAATTGGGCGATAAGAGAAAAATCAGTCGTCCACGAAAGGCACGAAAAAATACGCAGTATCGGCAAAACCATTCCTCTTCGGTAACTCTTCACAGCTCGGTATCTCTTGATCATTTTCGTGTCTTTCGTGTTTTTCGTGGATAAAATGCGCTTTTTAGCTTCATGTGCCTTCTTTCCATGATGCCAGATACGCCTGCTGTTCCGGGTTTAAACTGTCGATACCGAGGCGCATCGCCGCCAGCTTCATCACCGCGACCTGTTGATCAATATCGACCGGCACCGGATGTACTGCGTGTTCAAGACTCCTCCCCCGCTCCCACAAATAGGCAATGCTCAAGGCTTGATTGGCAAAACTCATATCCATGACGGTTGCCGGATGGCCTTCTGCGGCAGCCAGATTGACCAGCCGTCCTTCGGCCAGCAGCCTTACGATACGTCCGTCTTTAAGCTGATAGGCTTCAACGGCGGTCCGCGGACGGTGTTTTGTTACGGCCAACTTTTCCAACGCCGGAATATTGATTTCAACATTGAAATGCCCGGAATTGGCGATCACGCAGCCGTCTTTGATGACCTCGAAATGCGCTTTATCCAGCACATGCTTGTCGCCGGTTGCGGTAACAATAAAATCCGAAAGAACGGCAGCTTCCAGCATGGGCATGACGCGAAATCCATCCATCGCGGCTTCCAGCGCCCTAAGCGGCTCGACTTCGGTGATGATGACTTGCGCCCCGTGGCCTTTGGCGCGCATCGCGATACCGCGTCCGCACCAGCCGTAACCTGCAACCGTGAAGGTTTTACCGGCCAGCAGTATGTTGGTGGCGCGAATAATGCCGTCCAGCGTACTTTGGCCGGTGCCGTAGCGGTTATCGAACAGGTGTTTGGTCATCGCATCGTTGACCGCAATCACCGGAAATTTGAGCGCACCGTCTGCCGCCATGGCGCGCAGGCGAATCACGCCGGTGGTGGTTTCTTCGGTGCCGCCGATCACCCCGGCCAACAAATCGCTGCGGTTTTTATGCAACTCGCTGACCAGATCGGCGCCGTCGTCCATGGTCAGTTGCGGCCGATGATCCAGCGCCTTGGCGATATGCCGGTAATAGGTGCTGCCGTCTTCGCCGCGAATGGCAAAAGTGGGGATCTGATAATGCTGAACCAGTGCGGCAGCGACATCGTCCTGGGTGCTGAGAGGATTGCTGGCGCATAACACCAGCTCAGCGCCGCCCGCTTTCAGGATGCGGGCCAGGTTGGCGGTTTCCGTAGTGATGTGCAGGCAAGCGCTGATCCGGGCACCCGCCAATGGCCGCTGTTTGGAAAAACGATCGTGGATGGCGCTCAATACCGGCATTTCGGTCAACGCCCATTCAATGCGCTCGCGCCCTTGGTCGGCCAGAGAAAAATCTTTTATGTCATAGTTGTTATTCATAGCGCTGATCACCTACGTCTTTTGTTTCCGTGTCACACTCGCCGGTAAGCGGCACAAAACTGACACCGAGAATATTACGGGTCTCGATTTTGCCGTCGGCCTTTTTTTCTACCACCATCAACTCCTGATAGCTGAAGGGAAAACCCACCGGTATAACCAGGCGAGCGCCCGGGCGCAGTTGATTGATCAGGGCTTGCGGAATATAAGGCGTCGCGGCGGTCACGATGATGCCGTCAAAAGGCGCATGCTCCGGCCAGCCGAAGTGGCCGTCGCCGGTGTGTACCGTTACATTGTTGTAGCCCAGTTTTTCAAGTCGGAGGCGCGCCTTGGTAGACAGCTCTTCTATTATTTCAAGCGAATAAACCTGTTTAACCAGTTTCGACAGGATGGCCGCCTGATAACCGGAACCCGTGCCGATTTCCAGAACGGTATCGGTAGGCTGGGTATTCAATAAGTCGGTCATCAAGGCAACAATATACGGCTGGGAAATAGTCTGCCCGGAGCCAATGGGCGCAGGGCCGTTATCGTAGGCAAGAAAGCGAAAATCCGCAGGCAAAAACTTATGTCGAGGCACTTGTTTTATGGCCGCCATGACCCTGTCATCCAATGCATCCTTGCCGATCAAGTGCCGGGTCAGGTTAACTTCCATTTCAATATCGTCCAACATGCGTTGCAGACCGCTCATTAAATATGCTCCAGGGGTTTATCGTTCTCACGGTCTTCGTGGGAAGGCTCTATCAGGAAATCACGACATGGGTAGTTATCTCCAACAACACGGACTGTTGATTCCAACATAACTCCGATAGGGTTTCAATTGGGGACATTACTTATAGCTTTGCGCAAAAAGCCGTAGCAAAATTAAAATCAAGCGAGG
>Ga0123399_1089002_pt1 | contig 22696 bp, 18 predicted proteins | sample T5LHNH4metaT_FD_89927 | JGI IMG/M metagenome (GOLD analysis project Ga0123399, IMG submission 89927) | Methane-oxidizing artificial microbial communities from Washington, USA to study methane cycling - T5-LHNH4 metaT (Metagenome... | ecosystem: Engineered > Modeled > Simulated communities... | reverse complement strand
TGGCGCAACTCTGTCTGTGGTTGCTCTGATGATTGGTGAGTGGATCAATCGTTACATGAACTTCTGGGGTTGGACATACTTCCCAGTTAACATCTGCTTCCCATCTAACCTGCTGCCAGGCGTATTAAAAATCTCGAACCCGAATTTGCAGCGCTGCCTGATGAGCTAAGAGCGACGGTAATTGCTTCACTGACAAAATGGGATGAACGGGTTACGGAGCTTAAGCTCAATATCACGCAAACGCCGGAGTTTAGTGCGGCTATCGTCAAGGTCTGGTGTTCCAGCCTGTTTGTTGCCGAAAGCTGTATCCGCAAGCCCGAGTTGCTGATCGATCTGGTCAATTCCGGCGATTTATCGGCAATTTATAATGACAACAGTTATACCGAAAAATTAGCGTGCAAGCCGGTTGAGACGCAAGCCGAGTTAATGACAAAACTGCGCGACTTCCGGCGCAGGGAAATGGTCAGGATTGCCTGGCAGGATTTGGCCGGATGGGCCGAATTATCCGAAACGCTGACTAATCTATCGTGGCTGGCGGATGCCTGTATCCAATATGCGCTGGATTTTCTCTATCAGGAAGCCTGCGAACTACGCGGCACGCCGTTATTATCCGACGGCAGCACGCAGCAGATCGTGGTGTTGGGCATGGGCAAGTTGGGCGCCTATGAATTGAATTATTCTTCGGACATCGACCTGATTTTTGCCTACGCCGAAGACGGCGTGTTGCAGGACAGGAAAGAAACCACCTACGGCGAGTTTTTCACCAGGCTGTGCCGCAATCTGGTGAAAGTCCTGGACGAGATCACCGTAGACGGCTTCGTATTCCGCACCGATATACGCTTACGGCCTTATGGTGACAGCGGGCCGATCATCATGACTTTTGACGGCATGGAAAACTATTACCAGACCCAGGCTCGGGAATGGGAACGTTATGCGATGATCAAGGTGCGTCAGGTCGCGGGCGACTTTATAACCGGCGCGCAGCTGATGGCCATGTTCAGGCCTTTTGTCTACCGGCGTTATCTCGATTATGGCGCGTTTGAGGAGTTGCGATCTTTAAAGGCGCAGATCACCCAGGAGTTGCGGCGTAAAGACCGCATGGAAAATATCAAGCTCGGGCCCGGCGGCATACGCGAAATCGAGTTTATCGGGCAGGCTTTTCAACTGATACGCGGCGGCAACGACAAAGCCTTGCAAACCCGCCCCATTCTGGATGTGTTGCAACTATTGGGCGCGCGGGAGTTGCTGGCGCCAAAAGACGCAGACCAGCTAAACCAGTCATACCGCTTTCTGCGCCGGGTGGAAAACCATATCCAGCAATACCAAGACCAACAAACCCACGATTTGCCGACAGACCCCGCAGTGCAGCGAATATTGGCGTATTCGCTGGATTATGCGGACTGGACCGGCTTTAAACAGGACCTGGACAAGGTAAGAGCGCAGGTACACGAAGTATTCGACCAGGTTTTTTCGTTATCGAAACAGGAGGGTTCGGCAGGCTCACCACGAACGGGAATAATTTGGGCTTGCGTGGCGGACGAGTCGGAGTTGATGGGGCATCTAAAAGAATGCGGCATTCAAGACACCGGAAGCATACTCGCCGCGATCAAAGATTTTAAAAATTCCATAGCCGTCAGAAGGCTGACGACCAAAGGCGCGGGCGTGCTTGACCGATTAATGCCGCAATTGATAGAGGCCATGCAGCAGGTCGATAACCCGGATGAAACCCTGATGCGGATACTCGGCTTGTTTGAGGCGGTCGCGGGCCGGAATGTGTATTTATCGTTATTGTCTGAAAACCCCGGAGCCTTGGCGCAATTGATCAAGCTGTCATCGGCCAGCCCATGGATTTGCGATTATTTATCGCAATGCCCGGTGTTGTTCGACGAACTGCTGGATACCCGCTCTCTGTACGAGCCGCTCAAAAAAGCCGATCTTGACCAACAGCTTAAGGTATTGCTGGCTCAAATTGAGGTACAGGATCTTGAGCAGCTGATGGTGGTACTACGCCAGTTCAAGCAATTGAATGTGCTGAGAGTGGCCGCCGCCGATATTATGGGCGCAATCCCGCTGATGGTGGTCAGCGATTACCTGACCTATATCGCCGAAAGTATCGTCGGGCATGTTGTCGAACGTGCATGGCTGATGCTGACCGACAAGCACGGCTTGCCGCCGGTGCCGAGCCAGTTCCCGACTGGCTTGCGGCATACACACCATCCTTGGCGATATACCGATAATGCCGCCATCGGCTTTGCGGTTATCGGTTTCGGCAAACTGGGCGGCATCGAGCTGGGTTACGGCTCCGACCTGGATCTGGTGTTTTTGTATGATTGCCAGGACGGCAATGCGATGACCGACGGAGGCAAGCCGATCTCCTGCGCCCAGTTTTACGGCCGCTTGGGGCTGAAAGTCCGGCATATTCTCGATACCAAGATGCTGTCCGGCGTACTCTACGAAGTGGATATGCGTTTGCGGCCCAATGGCGACTCCGGTTTACTGGTCAGTCATATCAACGCCTATGAAGAGTACCTGAAAAACCAGGCCTGGACCTGGGAGCTGCAAGCGCTGGCCAGGGGCCGGTTTATCGCCGGGGATGCGCAACTGAAAGCGCAATATGAGGCTATACGCAGCCGGATTCTAAGCCTGCCCAGGGATACCGAGAGCTTGAAAAAAGAAGTCCGCGAGATGCGCGAGAAAATGCGCGAGGCCCTGTCTACCAAAGATAAGGACAAGTTTGACCTAAAACAAAGCAAAGGCGGTATTGCTGATATTGAGTTTATAGTACAATTTGGTGTATTGGATCAGGCGGCTCTTAATGTAGCGTTGACGACTTATACCGATAATGTAAGACTGCTTGAAGGCCTGCAACAGCAGGGATTTATGTCCAAAGCCGATGCTGAAACACTTAAAAACGCTTACTGCACCTATCGGGATTTCGGGCATAAACAGGTTTTACAAGGCGATAAGGCGGTTATAGATGAGGCCGAGGTCGCCGAAATGAGCGCCGAAGTCGAGCGGATTTGGCATGAGTACATGGAATAGGGATTAGGTCCACGAAAAGCACGAAAGACACGAAAAAAAGAGCTTTGATTTTTTGAGACTTTTCTACAGGGATGATGCCGGGGCATTAAATTACCTGAGAGCAATAGTCGAGCGGAGTCTGCTATGAAAATTTTTCGTGGGGACTCTTGTAGGCCGGAATAAGCCAGTTCGAGCGGTAGCGATAACTGGCGTTTCCGGCTCCACCCCCCGAATTCGCCGGAAACGCCACCACGCGCTACGCTGGGGTGGTCTTATTCCGGCCTACAGAGATTATGCTCGGGCATTAAATTACTTGAGAGCAATAGTCGAGCGGAGTGGGCCATAAAAATTTTTCGTGTCTTTCGTGTTTTTCGTGGACAGCGATGTTATATCAATAAATAGTTACTAAATTAATGTTGGAGAATAAATGATGACAATGGACGATAGAGACGGCGTTATTTGGCTGGACGGACAATGGGTTGAGTGGCGCGAAGCTAAAGTCCATGTGTTGACGCATACCTTGCACTACGGATTGGGCGTGTTTGAAGGCATAAGAGCCTATCACGCGGAAAAAGGCACGGCGATTTTCAAGATGCAGGATCATACCGATCGGCTGTTCCGTTCGGCGCATATCATGAATATGAAAATGCCTTACGGCAAAGACGAGCTGAATCAAGTTCAGCGCGATGCGGTTGCCAAGAACAATTTGGACAGCGCCTATATTCGCAGCATGTGCTTTTTAGGCTCCGAAGGCATGGGCTTGAGAGCCGACAACCTGAAAGTGCATGTCATGGTTGCCGCATGGTCGTGGGGCGCGTATCTGGGCGCGGAAAGTATAGAGCAGGGCATTCGTATCCGCACCTCGTCTTATACCCGCAACCATCACAACAGCACCATGTGCAAAGCCAAAGCCAACGGCAATTACATCAATTCGATTCTGGCTTTACAAGAAGCGCGCGCCAATGGTTACGATGAAGCGTTGATGCTGGATCATGAAGGTTTCGCGGCGGAAGGCAGCGCCGAAAACCTGTTCATCGTGCGTAACGGCAAGATTTACACGCCTGAAACCACTTCCGCATTGGAAGGCATTACCCGCGATACGGTTATGACCATTGCCAGAGAGCAAGGTTATGAAGTCATTGAAAAACGCATCACCCGTGACGAAATTTACGTGGCCGATGAAGCGTTTTTTACCGGCTCTGCGGCTGAAGTGACACCAATCAGGGAACTGGATAATCGCACAATCGGCTCCGGCAGCCGCGGACCGGTCACCGAGAAATTGCAGTCGCTGTATTTCGACTACGTGCATGGACGCAGAGACGATCATGCCGATTGGTTGACTTACGTCGCCTAATAATTGGATTAAAAAATTTAACCACGAAGACACGAACGACTGCATGGACAGATTTTTGCTCCATGCAAAATCTGCATTTCCCACATCCTTGTGGGTTATGCAGGAGGTAGAGCAATGCAGGAGCAATTACCGAGGACAGGAAGTTTTATGTTTCTTTCTTCGTGATCTTCGTGGTTTATAAAATATATAGTCATTTAAGGTCTTGAAAAAATATCACAAGATTCTAGTCGTCGGCCCTTCCTGGGTCGGTGATATGGTGATGGCGCAAAGCCTGTTTATCGCCCTGAAAAACACCCACCCGGACTGCCGGATTGACGTGCTGGCTCCGTCATGGACATTATCCCTGCTGGAAAGAATGCCCGAAGTGAGCAAAGCCATCGCCATGCCATTGCCGCGCGGCAAGTTCGGCTTGATGGAGCGCATCAAACTGGGCTTGAGCCTGCGTTCGGAAGGCTACGATCAGGCTATCCTGCTGCCGAATTCATGGAAATCCGCAATTCCCCCGTTCTTTGCCAATATTCCAATTCGCACCGGTTACATTGGCGAATGCCGCTGGGGACTGCTTAACGATGCCAGAAAATTGGATAAAAAGCTGCTGACCATGACCGTGCAGCGCTTTGTCGCTCTGGGGTTGCCAGCCGATGCGCCTATGCCGCCGGTATGTCCGCAGCCTGCGATAACGATCAGCAAAGACCGGCAACAGGCGGTCATCGATAAATTCAAGTTAACGCCTTCAGCAAAAATCCTGGCCTTATGCCCCGGCGCCGAATACGGTCCGGCAAAGCGCTGGCCGACCGAGTATTACTCCGAAGTCGCCCGGCATAAAATCGACCAAGGCTGGCAGGTTTGGCTGTTCGGCTCCGATAAGGATAAAGCCGTCGCAGAACAAATCAACCGGGAAGCTTCCGGCTTCTGTACCGACTTTACCGGCAGGACATCCGTGGCCGAAGCGGTTGATTTAATGTCGCTGGCCAATGCCGTGGTGAGCAATGATTCCGGCTTGATGCACGTTGCTGCCGCGTTGGACAAAAAAATCATCGCCATTTACGGCTCATCGGATCCGGGTTTTACGCCGCCGCTGAACGACAAGGCCCAGGTTATCTCGTTGAATCTCGATTGCGCGCCCTGCTTCAAGCGCGACTGTCCGCTAGGTCATACCCATTGCCTGACCGGCATTACGCCCGATCGGGTGCTTGAATATATAACGCTTACCCAGTCAGGGCCTAAGTGAAGATCGCCATCGTAAAGCTCTCGGCGCTGGGAGACATCGTCCATGCGATGGTGGCGTTACAGTTCATCAAGGCGCACTCCCCGGAAATTCAGATCGACTGGATAGTTGAGGAGCGCTTTGCCGAGGCTTTAAAAAATAATCCCGACATCGATAACATTCTGACGGTTAACCTGAAAGCCTTAAAAACCAACAAGGCCGGGATTTTTGCGCAGCTCAAGAAAATTCGCGGCTATGCAAGTAACAACTATGACCTGGTTATCGACGCCCAAGGGCTGATCAAGTCGGCCGCCACCGCCAAGATTATAGGAAAGCGCATCGCCGGATTCGATGCCGATTCAATCCGAGAAAAAGCCGCGTCATGGTTTTATGACATCAAAGTCGCCTGTGCTTACGATGCCAACACCATCGACAGAAATGCCTTGATACTGTCCAGTCCCTTAGGCATCGACATCAGCACCGAGCAAATTCTCAACAAAAAGCCGTTTTTGTTTTTTAACAACGAAGACCCGCAAATTTATGACTACCTGTTAAAAGACCGGATCAATATTGTGCTGGTAATTGGTTCAACCTGGGACAGCCGCAATTATCCGGCCGCCAAGTTTGTAAAAATAGCAGAAGCGTTGCAGCAAAACTGCCTGGTCGTCTGGGGTAGCGAGCAGGAAAAAGCCACCGCGGAATGGATGGCGACGCAATCCGGCCTGATCAAAGTCATGCCCAAGCTGGATTTGAACAGCCTGAAGGCATTGATTGCCAAGGCCGATTTACTGATCGGTAACGATACCGGGCCGACCCACATGGCTTGGGGATTAAACAGGCCGTCAATCACCATTTTCGGCCCGACGCCGGTCAGCCGGGTTTACCAGACCGACATCAACAAAGTGGTCAAGTCCGCGTCTATCGTTAATCCGTATAAACTCAACAAGCAGGATTATTCGATTAAGGATATTGATGAGCAGGAGATTATCAAGCAGGCGAAGTTTTTATTGTCGTTGTGAAAAAAGAAGACGTGCTTGGGGGCGAAGGCTCATTATTTCTGTAATGAGTCAAAATTTCAGTATTCGGGGACTTTAAGCAGATAGTCCTGTAGGCCGGAAACGCTACCTCGCGCTACGCGCTTGGATGGCCTTATTCCGGCCTACGCCATTTTGATCGGGTTGGGGGACGGACTCAATTTCGTCACCCCGGCCCGATTGTCATCCTATTTCTTTGCCGCTTGCATCTTCAGCAGCGCCAGTTTTTTCTTTTTTGCCCGCTCCGCTTTTTCAGCATCTTCTTGTTCCTTGCGTAAACAACGCGCATCGTAGCGCCGTTTTGCCTGCGTGGATTTTTGCGCCCGAGTCTTTTCGGCATTGCTTGGCGGCGCGGGTTGCATGATGATGCAATCGACCGGACAAGGCGCTATGCACAATTCGCAACCGGTACATTCCGAGGCTATAACCGTGTGCATCAATTTTGCCGCGCCCACTATCGCATCGACAGGACAAGCGGCGATACATTTAACGCAACCGATGCAGTCTTTCTCGATAATAAACGCGACGCTTGGGGGCTTGTGCAGGCCGAATTCGGTATTCAGCGGCTTGGGAGAGACGCCTAATAAATCGGCCAGGTCCCGTATGCCCTCGTCACCGCCCGGCGGGCACTGGTTGATGTCCGCTACGCCCGAGGCGATGGCCTCGGCGTAGGGGCGGCAGCCTTGAAAGCTGCATTGTCCGCATTGGGTCTGCGGCAGTAACGTGTTTATTCGGTCGATTAAGGTAAGGGATTCAGGTGCAACAGGCATGTTCTGGGCATTCTCATCGCGGCGATTGGCAATTGATAGTTCCCACGCTCCGGCGTGGGAATTCAGTTCGCAACGCTCCTGCGTTGCGGGACGCTGGAGCGTCTATACGGCGTTCCCACGCCGGAGCGTGGGAACGATAACGTAAGTTACTTAACCCGCATCCCCGGCTGCGCCCCTTCATCGGGACTCAAAACCCAAATATCCTTGCCGCCGGGACCTGCCGCCAGCACCATGCCTTCGGACAGGCCGAAACGCATTTTCCTTGGCGCAAGATTGGCGATGACCAGGGTCAGTTTTCCTTCCAGATCTTCCGGGCTATAGGCGGATTTAATCCCGGCAAAGATGTTGCGGGTTTCATCGCCGATATCCACGGTCAACTGCAGCAACTTGTCCGCGCCTTCGACGTGATCGGCCTTGATGATTCTGGCGATACGCAAATCGAGTTTGGCGAAATCGTCAAACTCGATGGTGTCGGCTATCGGTTCGAATTTTTTGGCTTTCACAGGCTCGGCGGTTTTTTCCAGGTTTTCTTTGGACGCTTCGATAATCGCCGCGATTTTATCGGCTTCAACCCGCGTCATCAGCGGTTTGAATTCGTTGATCGCGTGATTTAACAAAGGCTTGGCATCAACCGGCCAGCCTTGCGCTTCGATATTTAAAAAGCTTTCCGCATTGCCTGCCAACACAGGAAGAACCGGTTTCAAGTAAACGGCCAGCAGCCGGAACAGGTTGAGTCCCATGGTGCAGACTTCGTGCAGTTCTTGGTCCTTGCCTTCTTCCTTGGCGATCAGCCACGGTTTTTTCTCGTCGATATACTGATTGGCTTTATCGGCCAGCGCCATGATTTCGCGCATGGCTTTGCCGAATTCGCGGGCCTCGTAAAGTTCGGCAATTTGCGTGTTGGCGGTAACGAATTCATGGAACAGGGCTTGTTCCGAACATTGTTCCGACAACTTGTTATCAAAGCGTTTGGCGATAAAACCGCTGCAACGGCTGGCGATGTTGACCACTTTGCCGACCAGGTCGGAATTAACCCGTTGGCTGAAATCGTCAAAATTCAAGTCCAGATCGTCGACCCCGGCGCTGAGCTTGGCGGCAAAATAATAACGCAGGTATTCAGGGTTCAAATGATCCAGATAAGTTCTGGCTTTTATAAACGTGCCGCGCGATTTGGACATTTTTTCGCCGTTCACGGTTAAAAAACCGTGCGCGAAAATCGCGCTGGGCGTCCTGAAATGCGCGCCGCTCAACATCGCAGGCCAGAATAAGGCATGGAAATAGATGATGTCTTTGCCGATGAAATGATACAGCTCGGCGTCGCTGTTCTTTGACCAGAATTCGTTAAAGTCCAGCCCCTGCTTGTCGCACAGGTTTTTAAAGCTGGCCATATAGCCGATCGGCGCATCCAGCCAAACATAAAAATATTTGCCCGGCGCATCGGGAATTTCAAAGCCGAAATACGGCGCATCGCGGCTTATGTCCCATTGCTGCAAGCCGCCGTCCAGCCATTCGGCCAATTTGTTGCTGACTTCGGGCTGCAAGTGACCGGCATGGGTCCACTCGCGCAACATGTCGCTAAAGTTGGCCAGATCGAAGAAATAATGCACGGAGTCTTTATCGACGGGTTTTGCGCCGGAAATCGCCGAAACCGCATTTTTCAGTTCGGTCGGCGCATAAGTTGTACCGCAGACTTCGCAGCCGTCGCCGTATTGATCGGCCGCGCCGCATTTGGGGCATTCGCCTTTGATAAAGCGGTCGGACAAAAACATGTTCTTAACCGGATCAAAGGCCTGGGTAATGGTGCGCGAGCTGATGTGCCCTGCATCGCGTAAACGCTCGTAAACCAGCGATGACAAGGCCTTATTTTCTTCGGAATGGGTGCTGTGGTAATTATCGAACGCCACGCTGAACTCGGTAAAGTCGGCCAGATGCTCTTTGCCGACCTGGGCGATCAGTTGTTCCGGGGTAATGCCTTCGCGATCCGCCCTGAGCATGATCGGCGTGCCGTGAGTGTCGTCGGCGCAAACGTAGTAGCAGAGGTTGCCGCGTTGTTTCTGGAAACGCACCCAAATGTCGGTTTGAATGTATTCAACCAGGTGACCGAGATGAATGGGGCCGTTGGCGTAAGGCAGTGCGCTGGTGACGAGGATTTTTCTATCTGACATAGTGTAAAAGCTCAAGCAATTCGAAGGCAAAATTAGCTGGTTATTATGGCATAAAATAAACGCAAGCTGCGATTATCGGGCATCTAAAAAGTGCAATATAGCGGGGGAGCCGGTAAAATGTTTTGTATCTTGAGCTAAATGCTTGGTTATTGATCAGGCGCATTTTATTGACACCTATGGAGCATGGACATGGCAAGCATCGAAAAGGCTGATGTAGAAGATCTTCTGCAAACATTCATCGACCCCAACAATGGAACCGATCTGGTTTCGGCAAAATCGGTCAAAGCCATCGTTATCGATGGTAACAACGTCAGCGTTAAACTGGAGTTGGGCTATCCCGCCAAAAGCTATATCGCCGAACTCAAAGCCGCAGTTGAAGAGCATCTGAAAACATTGGCAGGCATCGGCGATGTCAGCGTTGAAGTCAGCGTAAAAATCCTTTCTCATGCCGTACAACAGGCATTAAAGCCGCTGCCCAACGTCAAAAACATTATCGCCGTGGCATCCGGCAAAGGCGGCGTCGGTAAGTCGACGACGGCGGTCAATCTGGCACTGGCGCTGGCCGCAGAAGGCGCTAATGTCGGCATTCTGGATGCGGACATTTACGGGCCCAGTATCCCGATGATGCTGGGACTTTCAGGCCTTCCTGAAAGCAAAGACCAAAAAACCATGATGCCCAAGATCGCTTACGGCGTGCAGACGATTTCTATCGGCTATCTGGTCGAAGCCGATCAAGCCATGATCTGGCGCGGCCCGATGGTCACTACGGCTTTGCAGCAACTGCTTAAGGACACCAACTGGGACAACCTGGATTACCTGGTTATCGATTTGCCACCCGGCACCGGCGATATTCAACTGACCTTGTCGCAGCAGATTCCGGTCAGCGGCGCGATTATCGTCACCACGCCGCAGGATATTGCCCTGATTGACGCGCAACGCGGCTTGGGCATGTTCGAGAAAGTCAACGTGCCGGTATTGGGTCTGGTTGAAAATATGAGCATGCATATTTGCAGTAATTGCGGGCATGAGGAAGCCATATTCGGTGAAGGCGGCGGGCTTGCGATGGCCGAACGCAACCGAATCGAGTTTCTCGGTTCCTTGCCTTTGGACATTAATATCCGGCAATTTGCCGATTCCGGCAGACCGACCGTGGTTGCCGACCCGGACGGGCGGCCTGCGCAAATTTACAGGCAAATCGCCCGTAAAACAGCGGCCAGACTTGCGTTGAAGGCCAAGGATTTCACCACGAAGTTTCCCAAGATTGTCGTGCAAAATACCTGATTGTATCGGTTCCGTAAAAACCTACTTAGCCATCGAATACAGTGGAACGCAGATGACGCGGATGAATATGATGAACACGGATAATTCAATAAAAATCTTACATATCATAATTATCAGCGTCATCTGCGTTCTATTTTTCTAACTGCTGAGTAATTACGTTCTATGTTAAAATCCGCCTTTTTAAATCAATCAGGTAGTAATACTCCATGAGCATTAAGTCGGACAAGTGGATACGTCGCATGGCGGAACAACAGGGCATGATCGAGCCGTTTGAAAGCGGCCAAGTCAGGGATTCGGAACGCGGCCGGGTCATTTCCTACGGCACATCCAGTTACGGCTACGATGTCCGGTGTTCAGACGAATTCAAGATTTTTACCAATATCAATTCCGCGATCGTCGACCCGAAAGACTTTGACTCAAACAGCTTTGTCGACGTTAAGTCCGATGTCTGCATTATCCCGCCGAACTCATTCGCCTTGGCCAGAACGGTTGAATACTTCCGCATTCCCCGCGATGTATTGACGATTTGTTTGGGAAAATCAACCTATGCCAGATGCGGCATTATCGTTAACGTCACCCCGCTGGAACCCGAATGGGAAGGCCATGTGACGCTGGAGTTTTCCAATACCACCACGCTGCCCGCAAAAATCTATGCCAATGAAGGCGTGGCGCAAATGCTGTTTTTCGGCGGCGACGAAATTTGCGAAACCTCTTATAAAGACCGGGGCGGCAAGTATCAAGGGCAAACCGGCGTTACCTTGCCGAAAGCGTAAGCAGCAGGTTTAATAATTCACCACGAAGACACGAAGAGCACGAAGTTTTTACCTTCACAGATATTTGCTCTTCGACAACTGCTCCTGCGTTGCTCTACTACAGGCCATTCATGGCCTTATGCAATATCAGCATTTCCTCGTCCATGTGAGCAATGCAGGAGCAATTGCCGAGGTTTTTCTTCGTGCTCTTCGTGTCTTCGTGGTTTAAGCTTTTATAAATTTACTGTATTTTCAACGGCGCAGGCAGATTGATCGGCGGTAGCTGCACAAAAAAACCTTTCGCCTTCAGGCTATCAATTACTTTTCCGGCCTCTTCCTTGGCCAGTTTACGTTCCGGCGTCAGCTCCAAATCCATCACAAATTCCATTTTGCCAAAGCTGCTGAAAAGCGCTTCCGGTACCTTCGAAAAATCGTCTTTTTTATCAACATACAAATAAAGATGTTCTTTTTTCAAGCTTTTATAAATAAAACACAGCATAGTGTTAGTCGCAATAATGAATCAAAAACAACCATTTTAACCATTTTTGATTAGAATGACCTTTTCTTACTGCTCAGTTGATATAAATGGATAAACATCCCACCAACCACGATGGTTTTTTTAAAAAGGCCTGTGCTTTTGAAGCGGCCCTGATTTTGGTCGCGGTTTTTTTAGGTTGGATCGCGGACATCAATCCTTTCGCTGATCTGTATTTTTCAGAGTCGGCCATCGCTTACGGCGTGATAGGGACAATACCTTTATTTTTACTGTTCCTGACCCTGGAGCAAATGCAGACAGAGTCATTAATAAAGATTAAAAACATGCTGTTTGAGACCTTGGGCTCCAATTTGCATCGTTACCACTGGACTGATTTATTGATACTGGCGTCAATTGCCGGGCTATCGGAAGAGCTGTTGTTTCGCGGTGTTATCCAGCCCTGGATGGAGTCTTCCTGGGGAATGACCGCAGGCTTGGTCGGCAGCAATATTATTTTCGGCCTGGCTCATGCCGTGACACCGCTTTATGCGGTGCTGGCGGCTTTAGTAGGGATTTATTTGGGTTTATCTATGGATTATGGCGGTGACAGGAATTTACTGCTTCCGATTGTTATTCACGGCTTATACGATTTCCTGGCGTTTATCGCGCTGCTGCGCGCCTATCGGGCAAGTCGCTTAACCGATTCAAAAGAGTAACTGATGTTACGCACGGATGGTATTTCTCCCGTTTGCCGCGCCGAGCACCGGAGCTTTTATCGAGAACTGCCCGTTAGGGGCGCGGCAGGGATGCCGCGCGTCAGCAGAGGGGCAGGAGCCCCTTCTGCTGACCCTCGATAAAAGCGAGGAGCGCAGGAAGCAAGCGGTAACCGGGTCGCCTTTTCTTTGGTTACTTTCTTTTGGCGAAGCAAAAGAAAGTAACTCGTCTTCGGGTGCGACAACCCGATTCAATCAAGTGTCGCGCTAGCGACTCCTTAATGTTAAAGCAGTCGAAATTCGACTAACTGCGTAACATCAGAGAGTAACGTTAAAAATATAACACCAATCACATTAAGCCACTTGACAAAAAAACCGCCGCCCCCACATATTTAATGAAGACAAGTAATCGTTTTCAAGTTTGTTATTGAATTAAGACATTAATCTTTAGGAGACAAGAAATGGCTATCGTACGTTATGAACCGTGGGGATTACTAAACCAATTACAAAGAGAACTGACGCTTTCGCGGGATGAAAAAGCGGGTGAAGGTTCGATTGCAACCGCAGAATGGGCTCCTGCGGTCGATATAAAAGAAGAAGTCGATAAATTCGTTATCCTTGCCGATATTCCAGGCGTTAAACCGGAAAACATCGAAGTCAGCATGGAAGCAGGCGTGTTGACGGTAAAAGGCGAAAAAGAAACCGAAGCCAAAACTGAAAAAGAAGGCTATAAACGGGTCGAAAGAACATCCGGTTCTTTTTATCGTCGTTTCAGCCTGCCCGATTCTGCCGACGGCGATGCCATCAATGCAAAATGCAAACTCGGCGTACTGGAAATCATCATTCCCAAACGGGAAGCCATTAAACCCAAACGCATCAATGTCATGTCGGAGGAATAGTTTCTGGCTCTCATTACGCCATTAATCCGGATTTTGTAAAAATAGGACAACCTGAGTGGTAGGCACACCCTAAAGGCAATTCAATAGGAGAATAAGATGCCGATGATCACGTTTAGTGTTTTTTTTTAAGAGCCTGCTGCTATGTTTAGCCATTCTGGTTGTTCATTATATTTTCGCGTTTGTCCCTATATCGGAGTTCTTTTTACTCTATATTATTTTTTTCAAGCCGAAATGGTTTGAGGTTTTTTAAGCTTGAATGATTGGCGGCAGGCCTGACAAGCTTGCCGCCTTGGCTGAATGCTTGAAGCTCAACACAAACTGATTTATGGTTGCGTGTAACATCAAATCTACCTGAATTTTTCAGGCTCTCAATTGTAATCGGACGGGCACAGCATGCAGTATAAAGATTACTACAAGATAATGGGGCTATCCAGAAACTCCACTCAGGACGAAGTCAAGCGCGCCTATCGTAAACTGGCGCGTAAATACCATCCCGATGTCAGCAAGGAAAAGGATGCCGAGGCAAAATTCAAAGAACTGGGCGAAGCTTACGAAGTACTCCAGGACCCTGAAAAAAGAGCCGCTTACGATAAATTGGGTACCAAGTGGAAAGCCGGTGAGGATTTCAGGCCGCCGCCAAACTGGGATGAAGGCTTCGAGTTCAAAGGTGGCGGCTTTACCGGTGGCGACGCCGGCGCCTTTAGTGATTTTTTTGAACAATTGTTTGGACGCGCCGGATCGCGTCCTACTGACCGTGGGCCGCACGGCTTTCATGTGCGGGGACAGGACAGCCATGCAAAAATCTATATCGACCTAGAAGACAGCATCCACGGCTCGACGCGCAATATTTCCCTGAGCACGCCGGAAATGGATGCGCAAGGTTATGTAAAGGTTAAGCAGCGCAGCCTGAACATCAAAATTCCCAAAGGCATTAAACCCGGACAACACATCCGGCTGGCAGGCCAGGGCGACCTCGGCTCGGGCGGCGGCAAAGCCGGCGACCTGCTGCTTGAAATAGCCTTTAACAGCCACCCGCTGTATCGGGTTTCCGAAACCGACATTTACCTGGACCTGCCCGTCACGCCTTGGGAGGCGGCATTAGGCGCTAAAATAAAAGTGCCTACGCCGGAAGGAAGCGTTGACCTGAAAATACCGCCCAATTCCCGGCAAGGCAGCAAGCTGCGTTTGAAAGGCCGAGGGCTTCCAGCCAAAACGCAGGGCGATTTTTTCGTCGTGCTGCAAATCGCACTGCCGCCTGCCAACACCGAGCGCGCCAAAGCCGTCTACCAACAAATGCAGCAAGAACTTGATTTTAACCCGCGCTTATCTTTGGGGGTAAAAAGCCTATGAATTCACATGACTTATTGCCAGTGCATACCGGAACGGTCATTGAAGATGACAGTCTGACCCTGGAGCAACTGTGTCATGCTTGCGGCGTCCATGCTGACTGGGTTATCAGTCTGGTTGAAGAAAGCATTATCGAACCGGAAGGAGACGATATGCATTTGTGGCGTTTTTCAGGAACATGTCTGGTGCGGGTACGCTCCGCGCTAAGGTTGCAGCATGATCTGGGCGTAAATCTGGCCGGTATCGCGCTGGCGCTGGACTTGATGGAGGAGCTTGAAAACCTGCGCGCCCAATTAAAAATAATGGGGCATGATTGAGAATATTCGCCAGCTAAGGCAGGTGATTTATGGGATTGGCGACCATAAAAAAAGCCGCACTGAAAATTCAGTGCGGCTGTGTATTGGCTTTCGCCAATGTCAATTTCGTTAAACTGCCTTGAGAGTAAGCATCAATCTAACGAGTCTTAACCAATCCTTACCAATCAAGCTGGGTGCGAAGCATGTAAATGTTGGGATGTTGGCCATTAGTGGTACTTAGACTTCCACCCGCTGAATTATTAGCAGCTGTTGCATCATTGCTATTAGCGAAAATATGCGAGTAGTCAGCCATCATCCTGACATGGGGATTGATATACCAGTTTAAGCCCACCGTGCCTTGTTCTATACGGCCACCATGTACATTTTTAGTATTCATGTCCAATTCATCAAAACGAGTTGCAATTTCCCAAGCGCCCCAGCCACCATTTTTGAGACTGAAGTTTTTATTCGGTTTCTGACGACCAAATGCACCTTTCTTGGCGTCATAATTACGCGATTCGCCGGTTATGAACCAACTCGCGGTAGCATAACCACCCCACAGAGTATCTGCAGCGCCATAATTCTTTCCATTTAGCTGAGTGGCCATAACTTCAGTTTGAAGTGAGAAGGGGCCGGCTACGGCTGCTGCTTCAGCACCTAAGCGATAATAATTATCCAGTGTATGTCCACCGCCAAGGGTGTTAGTCAAGTTACCGGTATCCGACCAAGGCGTACGATCTACGTCGGCAATTTGGCTGGCAAATCGCATAGAGGTTGGATCATTTGATGCACCAAAGGCATTAGAGGCACCGCCAGCGGTATTGTTAACTTGGCGATATGCGCCCGACGCACCCAAGTGAACCAATTCGGTTTTGCTCTTAAAATATGGCAGGCCAGTAACGCGACCCGCAGCACCATAAGAAGTATTGCCGCTTGCTCCAGTGCGGTTAGCGTTACCTTGGTTATTTAAAGAGGTATTAGCATTATACCCGCCGCCGCCGATAGGTTCAGCCTGTAAGGCAGCGCGTGCCGTCCATCTTTCGCCATAGGATTGAACGCTAAGACCTAAAAGATAGGGGTTCGCCCACTCGACGAAAGCATTGTTAGCATAAGAGCGTTCGTTAAAGGTTAAAAAGCGATTGCTGGTAACCGATTCAAGACTGAACGGTTCTTTAAATTGCCCCGCGGTAACTGAGAATGGCTTGAGAGCGGTATATTCAACCCAGGCGTCCGTGATGCCGGCTGCGGTGGTTCCGTTGCCGCGAACGAAATCGTATTCAAACTTGAAGTCGAAGTCTTTATAAAGGGTGCCTTCGGTATGGATACGACCACGACGAACACCGGCTCCGGCATTCAGCTGTGAACCTTGTTTGCTACCTTGATCACCAGAGGTTTGTGCATCAAATTGCAAACGTCCACCCACGGCCATTTTAAAGTTGCCATCCGCAGTCTTAATTTCCAGACCTTTTTCGCCAAGTTCCGTTTTAACATGTGAAGCTTCTTCAGCGTGTTCAGATAATGCTTTAATTTCATTGGTTTTTAATGCCAAATCTTCACGAATAGCCTTAATTTCCGCTTTATCTAATTTTTCTGTTTTATCCGCTGCCTTCGCAGGAGCATCCTGAACTTTCTCGAAAGACCCCATAAGTTCACGGCCACGACCGGGTTCCGCATAAATCTGTTTGGTTTTGGTATCAACATAAAGATCCATGGCAAAAGCGCCGGATGTTGCGCCTGCACCTAAAACGGTAGCGATTGCCAATGTAAGTTTAGATATTTTCATATTTTGCTCTTGGTTGTTATCAAAAAAGTTTGAGCAAGAATATGGAAATTAGATGACAGCTTAATGACAGCTTTATTACAGTTCAGTGACAAAGCAACAAATCGACAAAAAAAGTTGTAAATAGGCAAAAGTTTACATCTGTTGTTATCGTTTTCTTTTATTTTCAATAAAAACCGGGATGTTATCGATTATCCTTTTAGCAACAAAAGTGCTGAATAATCGTCCAAAGTAAGCTTTGGACTCCAAACATCCCGGATACTGTAGTCTAAAGCTTATAGGGATATAAATGAGCAGGAATACAGGGGCGGCGTAGCGGTGTGCCGAGGACAAGTGAACAGTTTCTCACGGTTCCTTAAAAACAAGCGGGACGGGGTTTGCAACCCCGTCCCTAACGTTTTGCGGGCAGCTGAGCTAAGTGGCTTAGCTCCACCAACTCGAAACATTTCGAACGGGGCAACATGCCCCGTCCGGCACTGAGGTGTGTCCAAGCTATCTGAAGAATAAACTCAATCCAGCCCGCAACGGTAAATGGGTTTATTTTCATGGTTCCTTAAAAACCAGCTCAATGCGGGTGCCGCCTGCCGCACTGATGCGGTTTAACTCAAGCTGCGCCTTATGCAAATCGGCAATTTCCTTGACGATGGCCAGTCCCAATCCGCAACAGTCGCCGGGGCTTCCGGGGATACGATAAAATCGTTCGAAAACCTTGCCCATTTCAATCTCAGGTATACCGGGTCCATCATCTTCGACGATCAGGCAGGGCGATGGATAAGATTGGACTTTAACTATTATATTGCCCTGGTCATGACCGTAACAAATGGCGTTATCGAGCAAGTTAGCCAGCAATTCCCGCAGCAGCACCTCATCGCCGCGGACATACAACGCCCGCTTCGAGCCTTCAAAACTAAGCTCCATATGCCGCTGCAGCGCTTTAGGCACCCAGTCCATGCAGGTGTCTTTAGCCAGTTTGCATAAATCGACCGGCCGCAATTCATAATCGCCATCAATGGGTTCCGATCTGGCTAAGATCAGTAATTGCGTGGTCAGGTGCGACATGCGATCTGCGCAGCCCTGAATGTGCATCAGGGCGGGTTTCATGGCAGGCAAATCTTGTTCGCGCTGGGCGCGCTCAACTTGCAGTTTCAAGCCCGCCAGCGGGGTGCGCAATTGATGCGCGGCATTGGCAATAAAACGTTGCTGGGTTGCGATAGCTGATCCCAAACGTTCCAGTAAATCATTGATGGTATCGGTCAGCGCACGCACTTCCAAAAAAACATGCTGTTCGGGAATAGGGCGCAAATCGCGTGACGAGCGTTGCGCAATTTCATCGGCCAATACGTGTAACGGCTGCAAGCCGCGTTTTACGCCGACTACCAGATAAATACCCGCCAGCAAAACCAGCGCCATTTGCGGCACCAGGTCGGCCAGTAAAATATCCATCATCATATTGCGCCGTTTATTCAAGGTCTCGGCAACGTGGACAAAAACCTTTTCCGAGGCGTGCTCGGGCGCAATCAGCATCGACACCACCCTGACCGGTTCGCCATACATTTCGTCGTCAAAATAAACAGGCCGCGTCCAATCGGTTTCCACATCAAACGGCTCGGGAACGAATTTGTCGCCCGTCAGCATGCCTTGTTCTTCCGAGATGATTTTAAAATAGGTTTTGTCCGATTCATCCCATTTAAAAATCTCAAGTGCGGCCGGAGGCAATTCGACGATCACTTTGCCGTCGCGCACTTTGATTTCCTGGGTTAACGACCGAGCGGAATCGAGCAGCCAGCGATCGTAAGCCACGTCGACATGGTGCAAGGTGACAAAATAAGACAGCACCGACTCGACGCTGATAAAAAAGATCAACGGAACGGCCAAGCGTAAAAGAATCTCGGTTTTGAGACTGCGCTGTTTATTCATCATCCGACTTCTCCAGTAAATAACCGAGTCCGCGCACCGTCCTGATCACCGCGCCATAAGGTTCGATGCGTTTGCGCAAGCGATGCACGTAGATTTCAACAGCATTATCGGTCAGCGCGTCGCCATCCACGGCCAGACGTTGCGCTATGCGGTCTTTACTGACGACTTTTCCGGCCTGAATCAGCAATATTTCCAATACGCCGTATTCCCGCGCCGACAGGTTAATCGTCTGGCCGTCCACCAAAACCTGATGATTATGGGTGTCCAGCGCCAAACGGCCGATCACAATATCGTTGCTAAAACCCCCGTAACAACGCCGAATCAGCGCGTGAACCCTGGCTTCCAATTCCCGAAGCTCGAAGGGTTTGGTCATATAGTCATCAGCGCCCTGTTCAATGCCGATGATTCGGTCGTTGACGCCGTCACGCGCCGTCAGAATTAAAATTGGCAATGGAATTTTCCGGCTGCGCAGTTTGCGCAACAGTTCCAGTCCGTCCATATCCGGCAGCCCCAAATCCAGCACGATCAAATCGAAGTCTTGCGCCTGAAGCAGTTGATCGGCATAACCGCCGGTCGTGGCGGAAGTCACCGAATAACCGCTATCGCTCAAGGTGTGCGTCAAACCGTCGGCCAGAACGGCGTCGTCTTCTATTAATAAAATGTTCATGTCTCGGGGGTTGCGAAAGGTTCTTGAAAGGTTAAGGGACTAGGATAACAACGTATTCAATGGTTGCCGACCAAAGACTCACTGCCGTTAAAGTTAAGGGTTATGGGTCGGACTGACGAAGGAATAGCATGTCCCATTCATGAGGAAATCACCAATGATTTTGCAACGATTAAAACTTTTCAACACCTTTTTTGACAGTCGCTGGGAGGATTTAACCCGCGAAACCTGGATACAGACGACCTATCGGGACTTTAGCGCCGGATTGATCGTAGCGCTGACCGCAATTCCGATGGCCATGGGTTTTTCAATGGCGATGGGGCTTCGTCCTGAGCAAGGCATTATTGCCGGTGCTTTGGCCTGTGCGGTGGGCCGAACCTGGGGCGGCTCCAAATATCAGGTTTACGGCCCTACCGCAGCCTTTATTCCGTTAATTGCCGGGCTAATGGCCAAGTACGGCGAAGCAGGCGGCGGCACCTTTCCGGAAGCCCATGGGTTCCTAGTGTTGGTGTCGATCATAGCCGGTGTGATATTAATGCTGATGGGCGTATTCGGCCTCGGCAAATACGCCAAACTGGTGCCGAATTCGATCGTCGTCGGTTTTACCGTCGGCATTGCGGCCGTTATCGCGCTGACCAATGTCGAGGATATTCTGGGCTTGGAAAACTTCAAGGACTTACTGGGCCAGGATGAGGACATAAAAGGCGGCATTTTGCATAATATTACGCTCGCCTTCTCTAATCTGGACAAAATAAACGGCTGGTCGGTACTGATAGGCTTGGGCACCTTTGTCTTGACCAAGTATCTGTTGCGCGTTTCGGTATTTATTCCGGCCCCGCTGATCGCTATCGCAACATCGACGGTGGTGGCGGCAACATTATTGGGCGATAAGGGGATTATCGTCGTCGGCGATATTTACGGCTCAATCCCTAATCATTTTTTCGTCTTTACGCCGCCTGTTCTGCCGGGCATGACTTCGGGCGTTATCATCGATATTATTTATTTCGCCTTAGCCATCGTCTTCGTTTCCGGGGTCGAGAGCCTGCTTTGTTCGTCGATGGCCGACCGTCTTGCCGATAACCGTAAAACCCCGTTCAATCCCGACAAGGAATTTTGGGGCCAGGGCTTGGTGCAAATTATTGTACCGCTGGTCAACGGCTTTCCCTGCACCGGCGCTCTGGCCCGGACTGCAACCAGTATAAAGGCTGGAGCCGTCACTCCGCTGGCGGGGTATTTCAAGGCGATCCTTAAACTGGCTTTGGCTTATTATATAGCCAGCTATCTGGAACTTGTCCCGATGGCCTGTATCGGCGGCATTCTACTGTGGGTGGCGAGTAACATGTTTAAACCGGCTGAAATCAAAGAAGTATTGAAACACAACAAATTTCATGCAAGCCTGATGCTTTATACCGCGATTATGGTGCCCATGACCGACTTTTTGACCGGCGTTCTTTCCGCGTTGATTCTTTATGCCGTGCTGTTTAAATTTCTGGATAAACCGGTTAAGCGCGAAGAACATCTCGTGGAAATTACCGGCGAAGCGCAAAAAATCATGGCTTCGCCCGGACAATTTAATTGCGTTACCGTTCCCTTGTCGATGACCGATGAAGATGCTGAATTACTGCATTATGCCTCCACGCTTGCAGCGCGGGACATTGCCAAGGAATTCCGTTTCGTGCATGTGATTCCGCCGCAAAAGCAACCGATGCGGCCAAAACAGGAAGAGTCCATCAAACAGCGCATTTACGAGGAAGTCGAAAAATATTTCGATGCGGCTGCTATAGACGGGGTGACATTAAGCGCTCACGTCATGAGCGGTGCATCGCGTCTCGACAAGCTGATTGAATATACGGTTACCTCCAACTCAGACCTGATTCTGCTGGGGCATCGTAAAAGCCGCACCGGGCAACGCTCGTTGGGTCGCCGCTTAGCGATGGTCACCAGCGCCTCGGTCTGGATGGTACCTGAGGACACAGCCCGCGACATCAAGCGGATTATGGTTCCCATCGATTTTTCCCAACCTTCGGCAGACAGTTTATCGCAGGCGACTGCGCTGGCGAAACTGCACGGCTTGAGCGAGATAACGGCGGTACATGTCTATTTCGACGATTCGACGGTACGCTACGAGGAGCATATTAGCGAGATCAAATGGCATGAGGTGCATGCCTTTGAGGAGTTCTTGTCCAGTATCGACACTCATGGCGTAACCATCAAACCTGATTTTGTCGAGAGCAGCATTCCAGCCAAGGCGATTTTGCGCAGAGCCAAGGAACTTGGAGCCGATCTGATCGTGATGAGTACCCGCGGTCACAGCAACGCTGTGACTATTCTGCTCGGCAGTGTAACCTCGGAACTGATGGCGGATTCGCCGATTCCAATTGTTGCCATTAAACATTTCGGCGATAAACTGGGCCTGTTTGATACTTTAATCGCCAACCGGTTCTGGGAACATTCCGAACCTAAAGCCAGCTAAATCTTCCTTCAGCAAATACCGGCCTGTGACTATCAGGCCGGTATTCTTTTTGGGACATTTACCTCAAACAAGTTGCGCATCTGCCGATTGTTCAGCCATTTTGTGTATGAGAGGATCCCTGTCCTTTGCCAGCAAAGCCAAGTTTATCGAGCATGACATTCTGGAAACAGTCGAGGATTTTCGGCTAGGCGCAGGATGGCGACATGACGGATTTATGCGGCAAGGAAAAGATCAAAAAACATGAGGCTTTAGCGGTGCCGCATGACCCGGTTCATTTATCCTGAAAAAAGACATTCAGTTTGTGTGTTAGTGGCCGATAATTAAAGTGTAAATGTTTATTTTCTTCTGACAAAAGAAACTGGATACTTGTAACGTTAGCACTCACTTTGATGAGGGGAATGTCGATGGAAATCAAATCAGAACAACCGTCAAGCTACACGGTCAATGCAGCTAAAACGACCAAACAGGCCGGCGTACCGTCCGATACCCACGTATCGGAACAGGCGCACACAAAAAAAGCCGACGATGTGCAGGACTCGGTGGCGGTC
>Ga0123399_1095970_pt1 | contig 23621 bp, 17 predicted proteins | sample T5LHNH4metaT_FD_89927 | JGI IMG/M metagenome (GOLD analysis project Ga0123399, IMG submission 89927) | Methane-oxidizing artificial microbial communities from Washington, USA to study methane cycling - T5-LHNH4 metaT (Metagenome... | ecosystem: Engineered > Modeled > Simulated communities... | reverse complement strand
GACCATTACCCTGTTAACCGGCATTAGTACCTTAACGCTATTGGCTTCCTATAGAGCGCTAAAACGAAAAAATAAAAAAGCCGGTCGTAACGAAAAACTTTTACGCTTGGCGCATGAGACGGCAGGAATAGGCTACTACGCGATTGATCTAGCGACCGGTCTCTGGGAGAGCTCGCCCCTGCTCGATCAGATTTTCGGCATCGACGCGAACTTTGATCGGGATATTCCCAATTGGGCAACATTGATTCATCCCGAACACCGTCAACGTGTGCTTGATCACTATCAGGACGTCATTCGTAACCACGAACGGTTTTCGATGGAGTATGTCATTACCCACCCAAACGATGACAAAACACGCTGGGTGATCGCTCATGGCTACATCGAATACGACAAAGCCGACAATCCCGTGCAACTGGTAGGTACCATTCAGGATATTACTGAACGCAAGCAGGCAGAAGAAACCATCACTTGTCTTAATGAAAAACTGAAGAAAAAAGTTCACAGACAAACCAACGAACTGACTGCAAGTAATCTGAGCTTAATGAGAAAAATTGAAGAACTCCGCCGCTCCAAGCACCAATTAATGGAACGGGAGGCCAAGCTCAACTCAATTTTTAATGCGTCAGTGGAAGGTATTATCACCATTGATATGTTCAACATCATCATATCCGCTAATGCCGCAGTAGACGCTATTTTTGGCTATAACCCGGAAGAGCTCATTGGTTGCAGCATTAACAAACTCATACAATCATCACCAAGAGAAACGATTTGTTGTAGCTTGCTCCATGCAGCACAACCTGTCAGTCAAATTCAGGAGATTGATGGCATTCACAAAAATGGTTCTTTGGTGTCTTTAGATCTGTCCACAGCGGAGTATTCAATCGATAATGAACATTATTTTACCCATATTGTGCGTGATGTGAGTTCGCGCAAGCAACGGGAACAGAAAGACAAGAAACATCTGAACGAACTCGCCCATGTTACTCGTCTTGGACTGATGGGGGAAATGGCCTCAGGTATTGCTCATGAAGTCAATCAGCCGCTGTCCGCGATTTCCAGCTATACGCAAGTCAGTTTGAACCTTATTAACATTGAACCCCCTGATCTGGCAAGGCTCACCGAGATCTTAGACAAGACACAGCAACAGGCTTTAAGAGCAGGACGGATAATTCATCGTATGAGGGAATTTGTCAAATCTCATGCACAAAAGCGCTCAGTCGCCGACGTTAATCATTTGATTCATGAATGTGCCGGTCTGTGTGTTGGTGAGCTTAAACAAAACAACATAAAGCTAACATTTGAGCTGAAAAATAATCTGCCGCCTGTTCATGTCGATCAGATACAAATTGAACAGGTCATCATCAACCTGATCCGAAACAGTGTTGATGCCTTAAAAAACTTACCGGAAAAACAACAGCGCCAATTAACCATCTCTAGTCGATTGACACTCAATAATGACATACAGGTCAAGGTAAAGGACAATGGCGCTGGAATTGATGAAGACCAAAAACAAAAAATATTGACGCCTTTTTATACCACCAAGGCAGACGGTATGGGCATGGGGCTATCCATCACTCGCTCACTTGTCGAAGCCCATGAAGGTACTTTGAATTTCAATAGCAAAGCCGGAAAAGGTACCACTTTTTATTTCACTTTACCCACCGAGAAAATCTGATGAGCGTTAATAGCCCGACACCTGGCTGACGATGAATTCTCAATGCGTTTAAGGTTGAATCAACAGGATAAATTTATATCCGCCGAGGCTTTTTTGAATAGCTATGACCCTGTGAACAGCCAGGGGCGCTATTAGATACTGCCCCCTACCCTATCGAAAAATAGTTTTTCTTTGAATGTAAAAATTATTCGTGCAGTTCGGGAAAAAACCAAAACGCTGTTTATAGCAAAAAACCACTAAAAACTATCAGCCTTTGCTCGCGCTTCCTTTGCTCCGGGAAAATCCTGTTGCATTTCCCTGGCGTGGGCTATCAATAACCAGCAGTGTTTTTTCAACGTATTGTCTGTAGAAGCCAGTAACGCGGATTTTTTTGCCAGATCTTCCGCCAAACGGGGCTTTGACTGTTGCAGCCTTAATAACGCCAACTTATAAAACAAGGTCGCATTTCTTGGCTCAATTCTGATGGCACGTTCAATGGAAGCCGCCGCCGAATCAAGATCTCCGGCTTTACTGTTTTGATTGGCCGCTGAAACTAGAGCGCCTACGACGGGCGACAACGGAACGGTCGCCTCTATCGGTTGGAACGGCGTTAATTCCGAAGGAGGCGGAGGGGGGGGTGATGACGGTTCCAGCGCTTCTAACGTAACAGGCTCCGTAGGTGTCGGCTCTGAGGGCGGCAGCGGCGGGGGAGCCAATGGTTCGGACTTTATTGCCGAGAAGTCTTTAAGCGGCTGCGTTTTAACAATTTCTTTAGATGCAGCGCTAGGCGGCCTGGCTTTTTTTTGCGAGCCGACTGAAGGCTTTTGACTCTTCGGTTGGCCGCCGTACACTGGAGCAGGAGGCTGTGAACCATAGAACTCGGCGCAACCGGCAAGAAAAGACGGCAGTGTGCAAATTATAACTAATCGTTTGAGTGACATCGTGTATTAAAAAAGCTCTATATTGTCGGACTGGTCTTCTTCCTGATGCGCATTTTTTATCGCAAGCGCTTGATTGACAGACTTACCTTGTACAATGGCATCGAACATCAGTTTTTCAGACTCCATTGTATACCGTGAGCGGATTTGACTCTGAAATTGCCGCCATTCGTCCGGATTATAAAGTCGATTAGGACTTTCCACCAGTTCGGATAAGCCCTTTAGATTTGAAGTGACATGCTGCAAACATTGCTGCATCCGATCATAAAACTGGAATGCGATAATAGACGCCTGAATTTTGTCGGTTGTTTCCGAACAGCAAACGATTGCCTCGTCCCTAACTTTACAAGAATCAAGGGCAAGCAAATGCGTATTAATAGCCTGCATATGTTCAACGATGGACGTAAACGATTCTGTCAGCGTATTGACCGATAAATCCGCTTCATTCAGCATATCTTCTACTTGAATAGCCGATAAAATGAGCATTTTTGACGTTTCCCTTACCTGGGTCCAATCAAGATCGGGGTTGTACGAGTTCGAATTAGACATGCATTAATACCAAGTAAAGATTTGTATAGGTAAAGATCGAAAAGGTTTGGCGCTCTAGCTTATGTATCGCGAGGAACAGCCACCTTGAGAACCATTAAAATTTGGCCGAATTATAGCAAGTATACTGTCTGGCGGTGTTATTTAAATAACAGCCAACGTCCAGAGCAGGATGAAGCATACGGATACCTCGTTATGTTTACCTCATTCATCGTCGGCCTTCGCATAATAAAAGCATTTAAAAATGCACCTAGGTTTTAACTTGGCAGCCATTTACAATAGCTACACTTTGTAGAAATTCTCTGTCGTTATATGTCCAAAAAACCCCTCCTTTTATTAATGCTCTTTATCATCGCTGCATTAGTCGCCGTTGCCGTTTATTTCGCACCGGCCATGTTGCAGAAAGCCGATATTACGCCGCCTGCGACCGTTTATAACCGATCTGGAGAAACCGTCGCGGTAGAAAAGCCTTGCTCTAACGAACATCCCGAATGGCGGCAGGCGCAAGTTATCGATGGTGTGAAAATTAATGAAGCGCCGTCATGCGAACCGGACAACCCTTACGACATTGCCGTTGCCGTCAAAGGCGCCAACAATGTGTCGATGCAGACCTTGATGCAGACGCATCTGGCTCAGGACGCCTTGACTATGACCGATGACCTGGACGGCGACGGCGATCCCGACGTCATCCGTATCAAACTGGAAGTCGCGGAGCTAAATGGTGCGAGTCCCGACGGCGATTTCCTGATTAACACTTACGACATTGCTCCCGGCATCCAGCCGGGACTTTGGGTTTTTACGCCCAAATCCAGCGGCATGGCGCTTAAGAACTTCAATTCGCTGGTCGCCAATCCGCTGCTGCGTGCGCCATCGCCGGTGATTCGGGTTGAACAAGGCGACAAAGTTTATATCACGCTGGAAAACACCCATTATTTACCGCATACCATCCATCTTCATGGTGTTGATCATTCCTGGGTAACTGCTGCCGGTGACGATAATGACGGCATGGAAGAACACCCGGTGTTCCCCGGCAAAAGCCACACCTATGAAATCCAGCCCAGACATGCCGGAACCATGTTTTATCATTGCCACGTCCAAACCGCCCAGCATTACATGATGGGCTTGAACGGCATGTTCATCGTCGAAGAAAATCAGCCGAATAACTGGGTACAAACCTTTAATATCGGTGCGGGGCAAGTGCGTCATCCTTCGGTTGCGGTGCAAAAATCCTACAGCCAGGAATACGATTTGTATTATCAGTCCATCGATAAAAAGCTGGCAAAAATCATACAAAACGCTAATGATCCAAGGCTTATCGCACACCGGATGAGCAGCGAATACAACATGACCGAATCGTTTGAAAACTACTTCATGCTGAACGGCCATTCCTTCCCTTACACGCTGAGGGATGCAGTGATCGTCGCCAATGACAATGAAGATATAAAACTGCATGTCGCCAACGCCCAACGCTCTTTGGTAGCGCTGCATATCCACGGTCATAAGGCCACCATCACCGCTTATGACGGCGTTGAACAGCCAGCCGGGTCGCAGATCACGCGGGACGTATTCGACATCGCTCCCGCGCAACGACTTGATTTGCGTCTGCGCACCCAAAACAACGGCTTGGACAGCTACGGCCCCGGCCTGTGGATGTTTCACGACCATGTGCCGACCGGCACCACCACCGACGGCATGGAACCAGGCGGCAACATGGCCATCCTCGCCTACAAGCCATTGCTTGACGAGCAAGGCATGCCGAAAATGCATGATGCCCTGCTCGACCAGGTATTCAACAAAGATTACTATGCCAAAAAACAGGCGGTCTGGGGTGAAGGTGACTTTGCGCCATTACTGGGCGAAGCCGGATTAATTGCACCCGACTATGTTCGCATCGTCGTTTTTGGCTTGGCAACCGGATTAGCCATAGGACTGATCATTCTTGTGGCGCTGGTTTATAAACGGAAACAAAAGCTATGAAATGTTTAGCGACACTCCTGATAATGCTGGGCCTGCATTCCCACGCGGCACTGGCTGACGAGACCATGGCAATGATGCATCACGGCAGCATGATGATGGACGAAAAAGGCATGATCATGAATGCCAACAGCGACAATCTGCCCAAGGACTGCCCGAAGATCTCCGGCGACGTCAACATCACCATCCATGCCGGTCAGAAACACGCGCTGAAATTCCCCGGAAAAATGTTTGCGTTCGACAATCAGGAATGGGATGTCAAGCCCTGCTCCCGAATCAACATCACCTTTATCAATGACGACCAGATCCGGCATCAGTTAATGATTCACGGCTTGCCGGGCTATATATACCCTCAGGGCATGTTTCATCTGGAACTCTACGGACAAGGCGAATTAAAGGCCTCATTGATTGTGCCCAGCCAGAAAAAAACCTATCTTGTGCATTGCGAATTGGCGCAACACATGGAAAAAGGCATGAAGGCGCAATTAAAAGTCGATGGCGGCGATGGCGATTTACCCAGCATTCCCGGCATCAGCAAGCCGGTCAAAGCCGATATTTATCCGGTAGATTGGAATCAAACGGCTTGGGCGGTGTTGATTGTTTGTGCGTTGATAGGCGGCGTTATTCCGTTTTTTGTTATAAGAAATAAACGGTAAGAATAGCTAGGGCGTGCCGTGCGTCTCTTTTCCGCTGCCGAAATAATTTTCCAATCCTTTGGCGCGCACGACACGCCCTACTTTCCGCTCCACCTAATCATTGCTGTCGAGGGTTTTATGAAACAGTTATTATCATTCATCGTCATTTCCATGATGTTAGTTGTTTGCCAAAACGCATCGGCACGAGAAAAAGCAACAAAGCCGGCTAAGCCCAGCGCATTGCAGTGTGCCGCCTTTAGCCCCTACGTGGGTAAGCTCAACCCCGATTACGGCGCACATCCGTCCAAAGAGTTAATTGACCAACTATTGGACAAATTAATCAAAGAAACCCCGTTCCGCTGCATCATGACCTATGGGGTCATGAATGGCCTGGAATACACCTTCGCCGCCGCCGAGGCCCGACATATCAAAGTCATTGCGATCATCTGGCTGGATGACGACATCGCCGTCAATTCGCGATCCATAACCGCAGGCATTGAGGTCGCAAAAGCCTATCCCAAAACCATCATAAAGCTAAGCTGCGGCTCCGAAGTCAGAACCCGTCACGACTATGCCTTTGACGGCGAAATCAGCCGTTGCATAAGCGCCCTGCGCGAAGCAGGCGTAGCCCAGCCGATCACCACCATAGATACCTGGTGGGAATGGTGCAACCGCGTATCACCCTGTCACATAACCAATTTCGGCGCGCAAGTCGATTGGATAGGCATCAATGTTTTCCCGTGGTGGGAAAACAAGCATTCCGACGTTCTTCCCTGCACTCCGGCAAACAAAGCGGCTGATTTTCATATTGCACGAATTGAACAACTACGCCGGACTTATCCCGGTAAAGAAATAATCCTGACCGAATTCGGCTGGCCGAACGGCCCCGAAGGCGGCATTGAAACCAATAAGTTCACCCAGCAGCGTTGCGGCGTTGCCGGCAAGAAGAATCAAGCCCTGGTCGTTAAATCGACCTTCAAAAAACTAGCCGAAAAGGGCTGGTCGGGCGTAGTATTTGAAGCGTTTTCAGAAAACTGGAAACCTGGCGAAGAAGGCGACTTCGGCAATTTCTGGGGAGTTTGCCAGGGAGAGCCGCCTTATACTTGCTTAAGGTTTTAGTGCGCAGGATGAGCCGACCAAGCAAAGCGCACCACTTAGCCATACGCTTGGTTCTTTGGCACATCCTGCAGCCCATAAAATATGATTACGCATTACAAACAACGGGGTTTATAATCGCCGCTTTTTGAAATTTACAGTGCGCAGGATCTGTTCAACACAGAGCGAGGCACTAAATGATACGTAGCGTGACCGTGTCGCCGAAAGCGCCTTTTTTTGGCGCTCGGACAATCAGGGTTAAGCGAATAAAACCGGCACTCGTGCTTTTGATTATCGATTTTTTTTGAGAACAGTTTTAAATGACTAAAGTTAAACTAACGCTACTTATTTTAAATGCCGTATGGCTATTTGCAGTGTCCGAAGTCAGTTATGGTCGCCATGCAGCCATCATTATCGACGCAGATAACGGCAACGTTTTACATGAAGTAGAAGCAACTCAGTCATGGTATCCCGCCTCGCTCACAAAACTGATGACACTGTACATGACATTTGACGCGTTGAAAGCGGGTCAAATTCATCTGCACGACACCTTAACCGCATCAACTCGCGCGTCACAGCAACCCAACAGCAAACTGGGTTTGAGACGCGGCGAACATTTAACCGTCGAAGACGCTATTTTAGCCATTATTACCCGTTCTGCGAATGATGCCTCTGTTGTTCTTGCGGAACATCTGGGTGACACGGAAGAGAATTTTGCCGTTAATATGACGGAAAAAGCGGATTCATTGGGCATGTACAACACGCATTTCATGAACGCGACCGGCCTTCCCAACAACTGGCAAGTGACCACGCCCAGAGATATGGCCGTTCTGGCATGGAAAGCACAGCGCAATTTTCCCGAGTATTATCATTACTTTTCTGCGCACAGCTTTAATTACAAAGGGACAGAGCTGCGAGGCATCAACAAGTTTACAGCCAGCTATCCCGGCGCGGAGGGCATGAAAACAGGATTCACCTGTGGCTCCGGTTTCAACCTGATCGGCGCGGCGCATCAAAACGGCAAACACCTGATCGGCGTGGTGATGGGCGGCATGACCAGCAAAGAACGCTATCAGTTAATGATGCAAAAAATGGATGCCAGTTTCGCGAATCTAACCAGCGTCGATCCAGCAAGAAACATCAACACCATGCCTACAAGCTCAGCAGGCACCCCGCCCTACCAACTTGATTGCGGCAATGGAGCCGCTACGCATTCAATACCAACCTCTAATCAGGTCAGCTATACGCCTAAGCACAAGAATATCAGTCGAATCAAAACCAATATCAGAGGCGTTAACACGGTTCGGCCTAAAACTGTCACTCGGGTCAAGACCAGCATTAAACCCATTAACAAGAGCAAGCTTCCGCCTAAAGTTATCAAACAGGCCCAAGCCAGTATAAAACCTGTCAGCAAGCTCCCGGCTAAAAGTAACAACTTTCATAAACCCAAAACCGATATTAAAGTGGCCGGTAAAACCAAGAGTATACAAAAGGTTGCGCTTCATTGAGTTAAACCGTTCGTGGGAATCAATGGGGTCAAAAATAAACGACACTGACCGCATTGATTCCATTGGGGAAATAATGGCGGAGCCCGATACTCTGTATGTTCATCACCATACCTCAAACTAAGGCCAAATTTTTCGGGCTCCGTTCCCATTTTCTCCTTTTAATCAACTCCCAATGCCACCATCTCTGATTCTTTTTTTGTTGGATAGTAATGCTTCTTGTGAAGTAATTGATAAAACAGGGTGTCATGAATCCCTTGTGCTTCGCTCTTGTTTACTAAGCGTTTCCACAAATTACCTGTAATTTCTATAGCGCGTTTCTCTCCAACTCTGTCAAAGTAGTCTTCAATAAATTCGACATTTGTGCCATTTGGGAAAATCTCTTCAAACTCTTCTTCTGTCGCAGCATAGAGATCATATGTGCAGTTATCTGCTCCATCAATAACTTGAATATTTTTCACCACATTCTCCTAGCTTCTAGGTCGAGCTGGGAATACATTATCATACCCCCCCTCTTTTCAGCCTGTTTCACCGCCCGACTCACGGTGGCGTAACTCACGCCAAAATATTCGCCCACTTGGGTAAGTGTATAGTGTCCACTCCAATACGCTTGGGTCATACATTCGTCGCGGGTTTTATATCGCTCAGCATAATAACTCAATGGTTTTACAGGAGCTTGTTTTTGCTTTTTGGGTATATCTTTAAGCGATTGCTCTGGGTTAAGCTTGCATTGCATGTTGTTTACAAAACCATCGTCACCCAGAAAAATCTGATTTTTCAACTGTTGCCAAGGTGAAGACTGTCCTTTGCCTTCTTGAACAAACTCGCGATAGCGTTGCTGTGCGACGATTTTTGTTTTGGCAAACCCGGCGAGTATCCATTCGGTGGTTAAACAGGTGTCGTTGTCATCGTATCCAGCCGTTGCACGATAGCTGCTCCACCGCCACTCTGCTGCATTATGCACCATTTGAGCACGCACCGGATTCAAGGCGATGTAGCGTGCCAATTCCAGCAAGTGGGAATCTTTCTGCACCAGTATGGCTTTGAATCGGCCTTGAAATACATGGCCTACACGTTGATGTTGACGATTGAAATATTGCGTATAAGTGCCATTGAGAAACTTCATGCCTTTGGACAAGGTTGGCGTATTGGTTTCAATCAACAAATGATAGTGATTGTCCATTAGGCAATAAGCGTGGCAATACCAGTCATAGCGATTGACCGTATTCTGTAGCAACATCAAAAACTGCTGACGATTAGCATCATCTCGATAGATATCTTCCCGAGCATTACCTCGCGCAGTTACATGATATAACGCCCCGGCAAACTCAATTCTTAAAGGCCTCGCCATCTGTATATCCGATACGAAATTAAACTGACAAAATAGTAAGGTAGTATGATAGATATGTCAAATGTAAGGCCTGACCCCGGCTTTTGCGGCTTTTGCGTTTACCTTTTTTAGTCTTGTAATAGCCTAAATCTCTACAACCATTTTGATCTGGAAATTTCATATCCTTAAATCAATGGGGTCAGATTAAATTGATTATTGGTTAAAACCAGCCAATTAAAAATCAACGACACTGACCCCATTGATTTACCGGTGAGCGCGGTGAGTTGGCCGTTGGTGTTGTAGCCGTATTTGGTAATCAGGGTTAGCGTACCGGTATTGAAGGTTTTGCTGGTCACTTTACCCTGTAGGGTGGAATGCGCCTTACCGCGTTATCAAACTGTCGCACAGTCTTTTTTCAAATTAGTATTAAGGAATCTCTCCAAAGTCATTTTTCAAATTGGTAGAAGCTCCGTAATGTATAAGAAGATTGGCAATATTTCTGTGACCAAATTTATTTGCATAATGAAGAGGAGTATTTCCCATGTCGCCAGACTTATTTATGTCCAACCCCGCTTTTATAAGCAACTCAACTGCCCTCATGTCGCCTCTTATTACTGCGATATGTAAGCAAGACTCACCTTCGGGTGTGCAATATGTAATTGGGTCTATCTTTTCAAGTGGGTCATCCGCCTCATAATTAATCAGATCAGAAAATTTCTCTTGAAGCTCCTTTATAATGCTTGTTTCGTTCATTTTTCACAATTCCCGCATTTTTCTTTGATTTTTTGCTGTAGTTTATTTACAGCATTTTTTCTCTGCTGTATTGCTGCAGAATGTCGACCAGGAAGCCATTTTGAGTCCCATTGTTCCATTGAACTCACTACATCTTCTTCTCGTTGTAACAACCATTTCAGTTTTTTACACTCATCAAGATCAGGCGGCGGTGTTTGAGCGGCTCTTGATTTATATTCATCGTGCTCGATTGCCGCTTCAGGATTGTCTACCCATGCTTGATTGGTTGGATTAAACGAATCAGCAATCATCGCTCCGCCGAGGACTACAGTCGCAGCGTCTACGACCGCTTGTGCGACAGGTATTATCCAAGGCAAAGCAGGCACAAACAATCCTTTGGGATCAGTATAATTAACCGGATTCCCCCCTACATAGGTGTAAGTATTAATCCCTCCAGCCAACCCAATCGGATCACTCTGTATATATCTACCAGCGTCCAAATCATAATCCCTAAACCCATTGTAAAACAGCCCCGTTTCCTTGTCATAATACTGCCCAGGAAAGCGCAGGTTGTAGACAAATTTTTGCCCATCCCGGTCAGGGTCTTCATCGGCTTTTTTGCTGGCGAAGGCTTGGCGGTCGCCATGGTCTTCATTTTCGGCAGTAGCGCCAAAGGGGTCGCTGTCCCAACGCCAGACGACTTTGCCGGTGTGGTCGGTGATCGCCCGTGGGCTGTTGAGGTGGTCGGCATAGACGAAGTAATGCGAGTCACCCGCCAGCACGGCGGCAGGCATGTCGCCTAGCCAGACGGTTTCCTGTATGGCTTTGCCGTGCTGGTTGTATTCGCCCAGCAAATGCCCGGCTTGGTCGTAGACGAAGTAGATGCCTGCCGGCAGTTCTTTGCCCTGATTCTCATGATTGTCTTGCTGATCTTTGTCGGGACTGCGACTGTGGTCGTTCTCTTTTGGTCTGCCGTGATGATCGTCATCTTTGGACTTTTCCTGTGCATGTCCATGGATTTTCGCCACGCGCTGCCCCAGTCCGTTGATCCGGTATTGTTCACTGCCGTGGCCGATGCTGGAGGCCTGCACCATCCGGCCTCGGCCGTCATAGGCAAAGTGATGATAGCCGTCGCCGGTGATGTGGCCTGCTGCATCGTAGCTGTAGCTTTTCAGGGTCTGGAGCTGGTTGTCGGTGATGGACAGCAGGCGGTTGCTGATGGTTTCGATGTTGAAGTTTTTGCCCTGTGCACCGTCCTGCTGTTCGGTGCGGTTGCCGTTGGCGTCGTAGCTGTAGCGGGTTTGGCTGGTGGGATCGGTGTAGTTTGTCAATCTTCCCAGTGGGTCGTAGCTGAAGCTTTGGTCGTAGTTTAGGTCGGAATCCCGGTAGCCGGTGATGCGGCCTGCGGCATCGTAGGTCAACTGCCGGGTACGGTCGCCCAGGTCGTAGTCGATGAGGCGGCCGTCCAGGTCGAAGCTGCGGCTGGTTTGGACGCCGTTGCCGAATATCCAGTCTTTAGCGGGGCCGAAGGGTTGGTAGTGGATGTTGCTGAGCAGCGGCGAACGGTTGGCGTCCAGTGCGCTTATTTGGCCGTTGCTGTAGGTCAGCCGCACGACTTTGCCGGATGGGTAGGTAAGCGCGGTGAGTTGGCCGTTGGCGTTGTAGTCGTATTGGGTTACCAGGGTTAGCGAACCGGTGCTGAAGCTTTTGCTGGTCACTTTACCCTGTAGGTTGTAACTCCAGCGGGTGGTTCCTGTGTCATCGGTCATCTGGGTCAGGTGGCCGGTTCCGTTGCTGCCCTGATCGTAGCTGAAGGTAATGGGCGGTTTGTCGGCATAGGTGATTTGGCTGACGCGGTTTAAGGTGTCGTAGTTGTAGTTGACGGTTTGTCCCCGTGCATCGGTTGTGTTCTGGGGGTTCCCGGCATCGTCATAGCTGACTTGGCTTGATCCGGTATCGGGGCTGTCGGTGGTCAGCCTGTTGCCGAAGCCGTCATAGCTGTAGTCGGTGATGTGCGCCAAGGGGTCGGTTATGGATAGCGGGTTGTCATGGCTGTCATAGTTGCTTTGGGTGGCTTTGCCGGTGGGGTCGATGCTGTTTATTAAGCGGTTGAGCGGGTCGTAAGCGAGCGTTGTTTGATTGCCCAGCGGGTCGGTCATGCGGGTGGCGTTGCCGTTGGCGTCGTAGCTGTAGTTGGCGGTCTGGTTTTGGGCGCCTATGGTTTTTTCCAGTCGGCTGAGGCTGTCAAAAACCTGGGCGCGGGTACGGGTCAGGTTGTTGGCGGGATCGGTGACTTGGCTGGTAAGGCGGTTGCCCATTTTGTCCAGGGTGTAGTCGATATGGTTGCCCTGCGCATCGGCGATGCTGAGCAGCCGGTGGGCGTTGTCGTAGCTGTAGGCAATGGTGGAGGTGTCCGGCAGGGTGACTTTGATCAGCTGCTCTGCGGCATCGTAGCGGTAACGGGTGACTTCTGTGCCGACGGTTGAGGCAACCGGTTTTCCGCGCAGGTCGTATTGGAAGGTGGTGACGAGGCCGTTGGGGTCTTTAAGGGTTAACGGTTGGCCGTTGGCGTTGTAGCCGGTGATGGTGGTGACATGGCCCAGTGCGTCGGTAACGGTGTTGAGGTCGCCTTTGGCATCATAGGTAAAGCGGGTGACATCGTTAACGTCGCTACGCGGGCCGTCGATGGTTAACGGTTGGCCGTTGCTGTTGTAGGTCAGTGTCCAGGTTTTTGTTTGGGCGTCTGCGCTGACGGTTTTTTGCAGTAGGTTGCCTTGGGCATCGTAGCTGAAGGCGGTGCGTTGCCCGGCTTGGTCGATTTGGCTGGGTAGACGGTAACTGGCGTGCCATTGGCTGCTGGTTTTGCGTTCGCTGCTGTTGGCGGCGGGGGTATAGTTTGCAAGATCGGCTGGGCAGTTTGAACCGGGGGCGAGGCCTTCTATCCGGGTGGTTTCAAGGTTGCGGCTCAGGTCGTAGGCATAGCAGCTTCGGTTGCCGTTGAAGTCGGTGCGGCTGGCGATATTGCCGTTGGCATCGTAGCTGATCGCGCTGGCAGCGGCGCTGCAACCTGCGCCCGCCGGTTGGTCGCTGCCGATGCTTTTGACCACGCCTTGTAGGGTTTGAAAGCGGTGAGTTCGCGCGGTGCCCAGCGCATCGGTGACGACGTTGCTATTGCTGCCGTAGGCGACGCTGACACGCTCGGCTCCGCCTGCGTGTTGGGTCAAGATGGCCCGTTTTTGGGCGTCGTATTGGAAGGTTGCAAAGCGGTGGTTGTTCTCGTCGATAATGCCGGTCAAGGCATGCGGCATGTCGACGCCGACGTTGGCGGATTCGTTATACAGGTAGGTGCGTGTGGTTTGATCCGGGTAAGTCGCGGTCTCAAGATTGCCGGTGGCATTGTTGTAGCCGTAGCGGTAAAGGCCGCCAGCCGGGTCTTGCAGGGTTGCAACGCGAAGATTGCTGTCGTAGCTCAAGGTCAGGCTGCGTCCGTTGGAATGGGTGACGGCGGTCAGCAGGCCATTGGCATCGTAGGTCAGGGTTTGGGTCGCGCCGGAGCGGCTTTTGATCGATTGCAGTTTGCCGGTGGCGTTATAGGTTTCGATGCTGCCGTCTTCGGTGGTTAACAGCCAGGTGTCGGGCGAGGCGTTGCGATTGAGTTTCAGGTTGACATCGGCGGTAGGCGACCAACTATTGCCAGTTAGGGTAAAATCGTAAGCGCTGCCGTCGGCGCGGTAGGCAGTGGCCAGGCTGCTGTTGGCGGTGCTGGCAATCGAGCGCTCGTAGCTATGTCGCCAGCCGCTGCCGGTTCCGAGCCGTTCGCTAATGGTTGCGGCATCGCTGTTGTAGGTGCGCTCGAAAACCAGCGGAAAGTCGCCGGCGCCCTGGTAATCGGTTTCGGGCTGGTATTTGTTGCCGGTACCGATGTTGATGGGGTTTCCGGCGCTTGAGCAAAGTGGTGGCGGGCCGGTGTTTTTGAGGGGAATGATGGCAACTGATGACGGAGCTACGCATAGTGACTGATCGTTACTTTTTGTACTGCCGTAAAAAATTGTATTGGTTGGAAAATTACCGAAAAAATAAAGCACGTAATGGAAAGGTTGAGGAGGACTATAAGGAGTATTAGGATTACTGCATATTATGCCTCCTGGTTGATAAGTAGATACAACCTGACCACCAACATCAGAACAAGATTTATAAAAACCCTTAAGGTAAGGATCAACAGGCCACCACAGAACAGGTAAAGCTGAATTCATCCACATACTACAAGCGAAAGCAGCCGGAGAAAGCAGCAACAAAAAGGCAACCAATAACTTACGCATGGCTAAATCCACCGATTGCTGCAAACGCGCATGACATGCCGGATAACAAAAAAAGAACATCAACCATCATAAAATTATCCCCTATAAAAAATGTCATGCCATGCTTGTAAATTGCCAGTTTTATAAAAACAGCTGAAAGTATGTTCTAGCAATACAGGTTTTAGGCTTTCCTACGATAATCCTATCGGTTCTTTAATTTAAGAATACCCAAAGTACATCCCCCTCATCATCAATTGCGGTCATGCTTCGAGCACCCATGACATGCACTCAACCGCAGGATGTCGGACAGGAAAGTCCGGCATGATTGAGGGGGTTAAGCGATGGTGTCATCGTCGGCCATAAAATTGCAGCTGTATATCAGCTAAAGCTGATTTTTATGTAAGCTTAGACTGTTTTTTTGTATGCCTAGAGCTATCAGTGATCCAAATTTGATGTAGCGACTTCTATACAGATAAAAAAGCATCTACCCTTGAAAAACCAACATTCACTCACCCGTATTATGTTTTTTATTGAAAAACACAGACTAATCTCCTATTCTCCACGCTGAGGTTTTGACCCGATGTTAAAGCCCTTGCTCACTATGCTCTAAACTACTCGCATTGGAGACTGTATGAAGATTGGTATACCTAAAGAGATCCACCCAGGTGAAAAACGTGTGGCCACTACGCCTGAGGCCGCAGAACAAATTATAAAACTGGGTTTTTCCGTCCTGGTCGAAAGCGGCGCGGGGCTTGCCGCGAATATTTCCGATGAAGCCTACAAAGAAGTGGGTGTTGAAATCGTTGACAATGCCAAGACGCTGTGGAAATCAGCGGACATTGTTATGAAAGTTCGCGCCCCAGAGCAGCACCCCGAGTTGGCGCTGGACGAAATTGACATGTTGTCCGAAGGCGGCCGTTTAATCAGTTTTATCTGGCCTGCGCAAAATGAAGAATTAATGCAGAAACTGGCGGCCAAAAATACTACGGTTCTGGCCATGGACAGCGTGCCGCGCATGTCCAGGGCGCAAAAACTCGATGCGCTCAGTTCTATGGCCAATATTGCCGGTTATCGCGCCGTTATTGAAGCCGCGCAACATTTCGGCCGGTTTTTTACCGGACAGATTACCGCCGCCGGTAAAATCCCACCGGCCAAGGTGCTGGTTATCGGTGCCGGTGTTGCCGGTCTTGCCGCCATTGGTACGGCAAAGAGCATGGGCGCTATCGTCAGGGCTTTCGACACCCGCCCCGAAGTTAAAGAACAAATTGAAAGCATGGATGCCGAGTTTTTAATGCTGGACTTTAAGGAAGAAGGTTCCGGCACCGGCGGATACGCCAAAACCATGTCCAAGGAGTTCATCGAAGCTGAAATGGCCTTGTTTGCCAGACAGTCGATGGAAGTGGACATTATTATCACCACCGCGCTGATTCCCGGCAAACCAGCCCCCAAGCTGATCACGGAAGGCATGGTTAAATCCATGAAGCCAGGCAGCATTATTGTCGATCTGGCTGCCGAACAAGGCGGCAACTGCGCATTGACTGAGAAAGATCAGGTTGTCGTCAAACACGATGTGACAATTATCGGTTACAGCAATTTACCCAGTCGCTTGGCGAACCAATCTAGCCAGCTTTATGCGACCAACCTCAGGCATTTGTTAACGGAACTTTGCCCCGAAAAGAACGGCACGATCAACGTCAATATGGACGATGAGGTGATACGCGGCACCACAGTCATTAAGGAAGGCAAGATCACTTGGCCGCCGCCACCGCCCAAGCTCTCCGCCGCCCCTGCCCCGCAAACCGAAGCACCCGCTTATTCAGCGGCACAGGAACAGCAAAAACCAAGCGTGATTAAGCAGTTTACACCGTTAGTTATCGCCGGATTGGTTCTGTTCGGCATCGGGTCGGTCGCTCCTGCTTCGTTCATGACGCACTTTACCGTGTTTGTGCTGGCGTGTTTCATCGGTTATCAGGTGATATGGAATGTCTCGGCATCGCTGCATACCCCGCTTATGAGTGTAACCAACGCCATCAGCGGCATTATTGTGATCGGCGCTCTGGTACAGGTTTCCGCTCAGGACCAGAATATCAGTATCCTTGCCGGGTTGGCGATACTCATTGCATCTATCAATATTGCCGGTGGCTTTTTAGTCACTCGCCGTATGTTAGAAATGTTCAGAAAATAACAAGGAGAATATGATGTCCCATAGTTTAGTCACGATGTCTTACATCGTCGCCACCATTCTGTTCATTTTTAGCTTGAGTGGGTTAAGCAACCAGGAAACCGCCCGCAAGGGCAATTATTACGGCATGTTGGGCATGGCGATTGCCATCATCGCTACCGCATTAAGCGCATCGGTTACCTCGTACGCTATTTTAATGGTTGCCTTGCTGATCGGCGGCGCTATTGGTGCTAGAGCTGCATTAAAAGTCGAAATGACGCAAATGCCGGAACTGGTCGCCATCATGCACAGCTTGGTGGGTATGGCGGCCGTGTTGGTGGGTTATGCCAATTTTATGGACAGCTCTATTAGCCTGGTCGGTGTAGAAAAAAACATCCATGAAATAGAAATTTACATCGGTATTCTTATCGGGGCTGTGACTTTTTCAGGTTCGGTGATTGCTTTTTGCAAACTCAGCGAGCGTATCAGCGGCAAACCGATGTTATTGCCGGGTCGTCATTGGTTAAACCTGTGCTTACTGGTTGCTGCCATCGTTCTGGGTTGGATGTTTTTACAACAAACGGAAAACGGGGGCGGTTCTTTACCTTTATGGATTATGACGGGAATTGCTTTGGTGTTCGGCATACACATGGTCATGGCTATCGGTGGCGCTGATATGCCGGTGGTGGTGTCCATGCTCAACAGCTATTCAGGCTGGGCGGCTGCGGCAACCGGTTTTATGTTAAGCAACGATCTGTTGATTGTGACCGGCGCGTTGGTCGGCAGCAGCGGCGCGATCTTGAGTTACATCATGTGCCGCGCGATGAATCGCAACTTTATCAGCGTTATTGCCGGTGGTTTTGGCACCGGTTCAGGTGGCGAAGCCGCAGTCGTTGAAGGTGAAGTTACGCCGATCAGCGCTGAAGAAACCGCACAATTATTGCTGGATGCAAAAAACATCATGATCATTCCAGGCTACGGCATGGCGGTTGCGCAAGCTCAGCACACCGTTAATGAAATCACCAAACTGTTGCGCGATAAAGGCAAGAAAGTCGGTTTCGGCATCCATCCGGTTGCAGGAAGAATGCCCGGTCACATGAACGTGCTGTTAGCCGAAGCCAAAGTGCCTTACGACATCGTTTATGAAATGGACGAAATCAATGAGGATTGGGCGCATGTTGATGTATCCATCGTGATCGGCGCCAATGACATCGTCAATCCGTCAGCGCTGGATGATCCGAACAGCCCGATTGCCGGTATGCCGGTGCTGGAATGCTGGAAAGGTGAAACCACCGTCGTGCTTAAACGCAGCATGGCGTCAGGCTATGCCGGTGTGGGTAATCCGTTATTCGTACTGGAAAACACCCGCATGTTGTTTGGCGATGCCAATGCAACTATGCAGGCGGTATTGAAAGCGTTGAAGGGGTAAGCATCCACCACGAACGACTGCATGGATGCAGGAGGTAGAGTAACGCATGGAGCAGTTACCGAGACACGAAGACCACGAAGAAAAATCGATGTAATAACTTCGTGGTCTTCGTGTCTTCGTGGTTAGTCGTTTATTTATAACACTTGTTTATCTGTAACAATCCCGCCATTTTCCACACGATTCCGGCCATTATGTTTGGCTCTGTACAAGGCGGAATCGGCTGATTTAACCAAACGGGTAGCGATTTCACCGTCTATTGAAATAGATGTACCGTCCGGTACGTAAGTTGATACACCGATAGAAACGGTAACCGAGACGGAAATATCATTAACTGCAATCACCAGCGTCTGAATAGCTTTGCGTACTCGTTCGGCAGTTTCCAGGGCCTTGGCCTCATCGGTATTCGACAATAACGCGACAAACTCTTCTCCGCCGTAACGGACAAATACGTCATTGTCTCTTAATTGGTGCTTTATGGTGGCGGCTACCAGAGACAAAACCAGGTCACCACCCTGATGACCATGCTTATCATTGACCGGCTTGAAGAAATCTATATCAAAAAACTGACAAGATAACGGCTCTGCATTGCGTTGACTGCGCTTCAATTCTTCGCCGATGCGCTGTTCCAAAAACCGTCTGTTGTTAACCCCGGTTAATACGTCGATATAACTGATTCGTTTTATCTCTTCGACGTGAAGATTATTTTCCAGGCACACGCTAATGACAGAACTGAGGTGTTCAATGAAATCCGTAGCCATATTATCGGCGAATCTATCCGGCTGATAGCTGCCGAGATTTAAAGTCCCTAGGTATTTGCTCCGGCGAGTTAGGGGCGTAATGGCAACGCTGGCCGGTTGTTTTTCAATATGCGGGAAAAAGTCAGTGCATTGGCTGTTTTCATAAACGCCAATATAAGGTTGAATGGCGGTTGATTTTATAGACGTGTCACTATCCAGCAGCATTAAGCCGTTTTTTGAGTTGCACGGGTAACCATTATCAATAAGCGTTTTTGCTATTTCACCTGTTTCGTCGATCAGGCACAAGCTGATCATATCAAGATCAAAATAGTTTTTAGCTTCTTCAAGCAGGTGGTCGATGGTATCCGGTAAGGAATTGAGCTTGAGTAATCTTATTTCGAACGCCCGAAACTTCTGTAAAGTAGCGCTGTTTTGCTGAACACGCTTAAACAGGGTTTCTAAATGGCTTTGTAACGCGACTAAATCAGTGGTTAAATCTTCTTCCACGTTATTCTCTGAAAAATTAAGGCAACCCTGTAAGCCTAGCAGTTTCCTGAAAAAAATTCAGTCAATCATGTGTCTGGTACACAGATTCTTGAGATTTTTTTGCTCCTCTTTTTATGCCGTTGCTCAGCCACATCTATATACAACCATCAACAAACGGTATGCTCCTGGCATATTTTCTCACTATCGCTTTGGCTAAGCTGTTCTTTGGTCAAGCCGCAAAAAAAACCATCCGACGTTCTGGTGAAATATTTGCACGTTTTACAAAGTCCGAATGATTGGGATTTGTTGGCTTTTTGCAGTGCGGTCAGTGCGTTAACAAAAACGTTTTCCTGGCTTTCATTTTCGTTAAAGATTGCCGAGGCTTGACTGTATAAATCTTCCGGACGGGCTTTATTCAAGATGGTATCGCCTTCCGTCAAAAGGCTAAGATGCACCATGCGCCGGTCATTTACATCAGCTGTTTTTTTAATGTAGCCCTTTTTTTCCAGCAACTGTAAAGTTTGGGATACGGTACCACGGGTCATGCCCAAATAATTGGTAAGCGCTGCCGGGGTGTCGCTATAACGGTTGCAGCGAGACAAATAGTCCATAACCTGCAAATGGACAGGTTGCAAGCCTAATTCAGTACATTTTTTACGTTCTTCAGACCGGATCAGCGCTGACATCCGCTCGATCAGATCAAATACATCAACTTTTTCCATAGAGCCTGTAAACATTTATTAATGTTGACAAAAAAAGTTATTTTATCACAATTAATTAAGTATCGAATCGATATTGCTAAGTAAATTTTTTAACCGCCTTGGGAATTCATTTTTGCGGCTAAATAAGCTACAGCGGCGGCAGGAGCGCAATCTGCTGTAGTCATGCCTGACTGAATTGCGGCTACCGGAAATAAATTGGAAAAATCCAGGTAAGGGCGCTCTAAATTCAATGCAACCTGTTCAACCAGAAATCGCCCTACCCCGGCGCCGATCAGTGGGCTGTCTTGCAAAAGCTTATGTTGGGATAACCGGATTTCGCAGCCGCGTTGTATTTGCTGTATTTGCTGGCCACGGATGTTTTCGGCAAATTGTTGCCAGCGCGGTAGTTCCTCGGGATAAAAATCGCAACCTATCATCCGCGATAACCGCCTGGCGCTGGCGAGAACTGTTTTTTCCGCGCCATCCGCCGTATCGGTTTGGTCATGTATCTCATTGAGTTCGCCGGTGACCCGATAGACATCGGCCATGGTGGCGAAATACTCGGCCATCAGGCCTATTTTTTTGCCCTGATCCTGTGCTGTTTGCGCAACGGCCATCACGGCGGTTCTGACGATACCGGTATAAATCAACTCTTCAGATAGTAAACGCTGGTAATCCGTGTAACCTTCCGCCAGCACTTGTCCGTCATTGAGCAAGAGTATATCCGTAGTAGTGCTGCCGCTATCGACAAAAAGCCCGTTACCCAACTTTTGCGCGGCAAATGAGGCGCTCGCCAGCCAGTTGGCGGAGGCGATGGACGCATAATGACTGACTTCAACCTGCGCGGATTTCAGGAAGCCTTCCTGGCCGGCAAAAACCAGCATTTCCGATCCCGGCAACAGATCGGTCATGGATTGAATGATTTGCTTGACGCCATCATCCCGATTATCAAACAAATCAACCAGCTCGCCAGTCATAGTCATGGCATGACAAAGATTTGAGTCGGGTAGCTCCTGCATAATTGCGGTTACAGCCTGTTGCAGTTGGTCCAGTCCCTTCCATAACGGACACGGTTGCTGATAAACGGCGATAATCTCACCGGCGCCATTGATTGCCGCCGCTTTGACATGAGCACCGCCTATGTCCCAACCGATAATATTAGCTTGCATGCGTTTCCTGTTTTGCTTGAACGGTAATGGGCCTGTTGTAAGCCGGGTTGAGTATCGGCTCGCCATGCACTAATTGCAAAACAGCCTCAGCAATATTGATACCTAAAGCATTGTATATACCGACAAACGAAGTGGTCAGGCGGGGATTTATTTCGAGTACCCATGTCTCGGCAATTGCTCCCTGCATTGCTCTCGATCGCTGTTCCAGACGCGATTCTGGGGTCGTACCTCCTGATCTGACCTCCATGAATGGAGGGAATGCCAGACTGCCGGAAGCAGTCCCGGCCATGCAATCGTGATTACTTTCTATCAAATCGATACCCACATAACCCCACAACTCAGGCAAGGCTCGGGCTATTTTATCAATCAATGGCAAATATAAATCAGGATCGGGATGGTGATTCACCACGATGTCTGTCAAGTGATATTGCTGTTTGACGAACTCAAAACGCTGCAAATTGGCACACACTAACCAGCCGCGGCCTTGCTTGAATAAACACGAAAGACTGGTTTTTGCGCCTTGAAGATGCGGCTGCATGACATATTCGGCAATTGCTCCCGGCATTGCTCTACCTCCTGCATCCATGCAGTCGTGGCCTTTTTGTGTAGCCATCCGCTCAAAGTCCTGCCGAGTGGTAAGGACATAGCTGTCTGCACAACCCACGCCATCAACCGGTTTAACCATCCACTCACCAGGAGAGTACGTATTTTCAAATATCCGAGTAGGAACGGCGGCTATATGATGCCGGTTGAGCCGCTCATAAGTCTTGAGTTTGTTACCGGCAATAGCAACGGCCGTTGCAGGTGAGGTCAGTAATATCTTGCCTAAAGATTCAACCGTTTGACACAGATTTTGTAATATACCGTCAAACTCCGGCGCTATCGGCCATACCAGATCGCATTGCTTAACCAGTCGCGCAAATTCTTCCGTAATATCATGCTCAGGCCTGATGAAGACGGTATTTATGCCCGTCATGCTTGCTGAATCGTTAAGTCGCCAATCCACCATGACTGTGATCTCGAGACGGTTTGACCGGGTTTGGTTTAATCGGGTCAGGTTATCGAGCAACGCATTGCGCATCAACCTCCCTTCCTCTGCCAATGAATCCGACAACGCCTGCTTATTAAAGCCGCCGCCAGTGATATACTCAAACACCAGAATTTTCACAATATTCAATAAACAGCTATAAAATAAACGTTATATTGTATCACCAGCAAATCCCGCTTCATGAAAATAATCCCGGTAATAGATTTAAAAGACGGCGTCGTCGTTCACGCCAAACAAGGCCATCGCGAGCGCTATCAACCCATTAACACTGACTTGTGCAAATCATCTGATATTTTTCAGGTTATTGAAGCATTCCTGGGTGTTTATGAGTTTGATACCTTCTATATTGCAGACCTGAATGCGATTACTCATCAAGGCAGCCATAATCATTTAATAACCGACGTGCTGACTCGTTTCCCGCAAATAACATTCTGGATAGACAGGGGTTATCAAAAATATGACGAGGACGCACAGCTTCCCGGCAACACTCTGCCTGTTTTGGGCAGTGAGTCTTATCGAAATGAAACCATTTCAGAAATCAAAGCCTATAAAAACAACTTTATTCTTTCTCTGGATTATTCAAATGCCAATGCTTTGGGCGCGCCTAGTCTTTTTTCAGATCCCACTTTTTGGCCGGAAAATATCATCATCATGACGCTGGAGCGCGTAGGCAGCAACCATGGTCCCGACCTGAACAAACTAACTGAGTTTTGCAGGCAATATCAGGGCAAGAATTTTATCGCCGCAGGCGGTATAAGGAATAAACAGGATTGTATGCTTTTAAGTAAGGCGGGAATTCATCAAGCGCTTGTTGCCAGTGCGTTGCACTCACGCACTATTAAATCTGAAGATATTACTGAAATTTCAGGCAAAAAAATACCCCATTAAACCGGGGTATTTTTACCATTCTTGATAACTAAATAAAACTTAGTTAGCAGCAAATGGATGTACAGCAGTACCTTTAGCAGCAACAACTTCAGCAGCAGTAGGAGTACCAGCAACAGCACGTTTCAGAGCTTCTTTAGTAGCTTCGTAGTTGTATTGTTGGATTTTAGCATCGTCTTCTGCAGCCCAGTGAATGAATACACCAACTGATACGAATAAATCATCAGCTTCAGCAGCAGGGATTGTGCCGTCTTCTACACAATCAGCAACAGCCATAGCAACACCGCGTTGTGCTGGG
>Ga0123399_1002009_pt1 | contig 24706 bp, 18 predicted proteins | sample T5LHNH4metaT_FD_89927 | JGI IMG/M metagenome (GOLD analysis project Ga0123399, IMG submission 89927) | Methane-oxidizing artificial microbial communities from Washington, USA to study methane cycling - T5-LHNH4 metaT (Metagenome... | ecosystem: Engineered > Modeled > Simulated communities... | reverse complement strand
CGCTCACGCAGGACCGCATCATTCTCAAGCGGCATCTCGACATTTACGGCGCCGATTTCGACCGCGTGCTGACATTCGCCTATCTCAACAGTCATTTTCAATCGGGCCTGCGCAATCTCCTCGACGTCGCCGTGCTGAAGCATGCGGAGATCGAGGAGCGGCTCACGCCGCAGCGCAGCTTCCGGAAAATCGACGAAATTCCCTTCGATTTCGAGCGGCGGCGACTTTCGGTCGTGGTCGAAAGCGAGGACGGCGAGCGCTTGCTGATCTGCAAAGGCGCCGTGGAGGAAATCTTCTCCGTCGCGAGCCGTTTCGAGACGGCCGCCGCCAGCGGCGCGCTGGACCCCTCGCATCTCGAAACCGCGCGGGCGGAAACCGCGGCGCTCAACGCCGACGGCTTCCGCGTCATCGCCGTCGCCTACAAGACGGTTTCGCGCGACCAGAGCGTTTACACGGCGGCGGACGAGAAGGAGCTGACGCTTCTGGGCTACATCGCTTTTCTCGATCCGCCGAAGGACAGCGCGGCGCAGGCCATCGCCGATCTGCGCAAGGCCGGCATATTGATCAAGATCCTCACCGGCGATAACGACATCGTCACGCGCAAGATATGCCATGACGTCGGGCTCGACATCGAGGCGCTCGCGCTCGGCGCCGAGATCGACGCCATGGACGACGCGGCGCTCGCCGCCCGCGTTTCGAACGTCACCGTCTTCGCCAAGCTGTCGCCCGCGCAAAAAGCGCGCGTCGTTGCGGCGCTGCGCAGGAACGGCCATATCGTCGGCTATCTCGGCGACGGCATCAATGATGGGCCGGCGCTGAAGGCCGGCGACGTCGGCATCTCGGTCGACACCGCCGTCGACATTGCGCGCGAATCCGCCGACATCATCCTGCTGGAGAAAAGCCTCGCGGTCCTGAACGACGGCGTCGTCGAAGGCCGCAAGGTCTTCGCCAATATCCTGAAATATGTGCGGATGGGCGCGAGCTCCAATTTCGGCAATATGTTCAGCGTGCTCGGCGCGAGCGTGTTCCTGCCCTTCCTGCCGATGACGCCGATCCAGATTCTCACCAATAACCTGCTCTATGATTTGTCGCAGACGACGATTCCGACGGACAATGTCGACGAGGATTTCATCGCGCGTCCGCGTAAATGGGACATTGGCGGCATCGCCAGATTCATGCTCTATGTCGGGCCGGTGAGTTCGATCTTCGATTACGCGACCTTCATCCTGATGGTCGTCGCCTTCGACGCGTGGGACAAGCCGGCGCTCTTTCAGAGCGGATGGTTCGTCGAGTCGCTCTTCACGCAGACGCTCATCATCCATGTGATCCGCACGCGGAAAATTCCTTTCATTGAAAGCCGCGCGAGCGGCCCGCTGCTGCTCACGACGATCGTGGTCTGCCTCGTCGGCGCGGCGCTGCCCTATTCGCCGCTCGCCCCGATCTTCGGCTTCACGCCCCTGCCGCTCGCCTATTGGCCCGCGATTGGGTGCTTTCTCGTCGGCTACGCCATTCTCGCCCATCTCGCCAAGACCGCGTTTTTCGAACGCTTCGAAGAATGATGAGGCCGCTCATGCCCGCCGATCCGCAAGCGGAGGTCGTCGCCTTTCTCGTCCAACATCTCGGCGCGACGAAGACGGTGACGACGCATATTTCAACCGTCCTGCTCGGAAGCGAGCGCGTCTACAAGGTCAAGCGCGCGGTGCGCCTGCCCTATCTCGATTTCTCGACGCCCCAATTACGTCTCGCCATGTGTCAGCGCGAGGTCGCGCTCAATCGCCGCTTCGCGCCGTCGCTCTATCTCGGTCTTCGGCGCGTCACGCGCGAAGCCGACGGAAGCCTCGCGCTCGACGGCGCGGGCGCCTTCGTCGAAGCGCTCGTCGAGATGCGACGCTTTCCCGACGACGCTTTGTTCGATCACATGGCGCGCGAGGGGCGGCTGACGAAAGAGATGATCGAGGGCCTGGCGCGTCGCGTCGCCAATGTTCATAACGCAGCCGTCCCCGACATCACGCGCGGCGGCGCGGCGGCGATGCGCGCCATTGTCGGCGGCATGGCGGCGAGCCTGCGGGAAGCCGCGCCGGCGCCGATGATGGAGATCGACGCGCATCTCGACGATTTGCGCCGCGGGCTCGACGAAAAGGCGCCGCTCATCGAGGCGCGGCGGATACAGGGCAAGGTGCGCGCCTGCCATGGCGACCTCAATCTGCGCAATGTCTGCCTGTTCGAGGGCGAACCGACGCCTTTCGACTGCATCGAATTTTCCGACGACATTTCGACGATCGACACTCTCTATGATCTCGCCTTTCTGTTGATGGATCTCTGGCGCATCGGCCTGGACGACCTCGCCAATCGCGCGCTCAACCGCTATCTCGACGCGCGCGTCGAAAGCGAGGAGGACGGCCTCCCCCTGCTGCCTCTCTTCATGTCCCTGCGCGCGACGATCCGCGCGCATGTGGAAGCCTCGCAGGGACGCATGGACGTCGCGCGGCGCTATTTCGATCTTTCCCGCGCGCTGCTGGCGCCGGCGCGCGGCGCGATCATCGCCATTGGCGGCCTCAGCGGCTCCGGAAAGTCGAGCGTGGCGGCGGCGCTGGCCCCGAGACTGCCGCCGGCGCCGGGCGCTCGCGTCTTCAACAGCGATCGTCTGCGCAAGCGCATGTTCCGCGCGGCGCCGACGGATCGGCTGCCGCCGGAGGCCTATCGCGGCGACGTTTCCGAAAAGGTCTATCGGGAAATGTTCGACGCCGCCGAGCGCGCGGCGAAGACCGGATGGCCGGTCGTGGCCGACGCCGTCTTCGATCGCCCGGCGGATCGCGCGGCGATCGAGACGGCGGCGCGAATGGCGGGCGCGCCCTTTCTCGGCGTGTGGCTCGATCTCGATCTTTCGCAACGCCTCGCGCGCGTGAAAGAGCGCGTCAACGACGTCTCGGACGCCACGCGCGACGTATTGCAGGCGCAGATGGCGAAAGAGACCGGAGAAATCGCATGGCTGCGCGTGGACGCCGGACGCGAGCCGCAAGAAATTGTGGATGAGATTATCGCAAATTTTGCGCCGTCATAGCTGTGCAGGTTCACTAATTCGCTGATGAGACGTGTTCCTTCAATTTTTCGGCGGGCTGGCCGAAGGATTGAGCGGGAATGACCCATTACGTCGCAATCGTCGAAGAGGAAGAAGGCAAGGCGGTGGGGGTCTGGTTCCCGGACTTGCCTGGCTGCGTTTCGGCCGGAGACACGCTTGACGAGGCCTTGTCGAACGCGGCGGAAGCATTGGCGCTTTGGATAGACGTGGCCCGCGAAAATGGACAACCCATCCCTTCGCCTAACAGCCTGACGGACCTCAAGCGCGATCCGGAAACGGCCGAGGAAATTAACCGCTACATGGTCGCTCTCATCCCGGTCCAGCCTCTGCGCGACGCCGCCTGATCCCTGCCATCCGGCATGTTGCCGCCGCGCCACAGTCTCGCCTTTTGCGACAAAGCCGCTCCCGGCCGCCATGTGCGCTAATTAACAGCCCGCCCCCCGCGCGCTAGATATTGTGCCAAAGCTTGCTGCTTCGGCCGGCGACGAGGCTGCAATATCCTTAACGGTTTTGGTTTACGAATCCGCGCCGTGTTCCGGTTTCGTGCGAGGGCGGCCATGCAGGCTCGCGTTGTTTTTGCCCGATTCTCCTTCTCCGCCGCCGCGCTGGCGGCGGCGCTCGCCGTCGTGCCGGCGCAGGCCGGCCCGCGCCGCGCCGATCTTTTCGCGCTCCCCGCCGCCGTCGCGCTGACGGGCCTCCCCAAGGCGCCGATCGGGCAGCCGATGAATGATCTCGGCGTCGAAGCCGAGGCGCCGCCGCTCGTCGCCGTCACGGCCGCCGGGCTGCGGGTCGAGCCCGGGGCGCCGGACGACCTCGACCTCGCCTGGAATCTGCTGCCCGAGACTCAGCGCGCGCTGGCGCTGGCGCTCGAAGACTGGACGTCGGCGCCCGGCGGCGCCCGCGACGCCTCCCGCCGCGCCATGCGCGCCAAGCTCGCGGCCGCCTATGCGGCGCGCCAGTTCGAGCCCTTCTGGACCGACGCAAATGGCTGGCGCGAAGGCGCCGCCTCGGCCGTCTCGCGCCTGCGCGCGGCGAGTGAGGACGGGCTCGATCTGCGCGGCTACGCCCTCCCCGCCGCCGATGCGGGCGCGCCCTCCGTCGCCGACGAGTTGGCGCTTTCCGAGGCGGTCGCGACCTACGCCCATCAGGCGCGCGGCGGACGGCTCCAGCCGGAGCGGCTGTCGCATCTCATCGGCGCCAAGACCTGGCTGCCCGACCCGGCGGAGGCGGTCGCGCAGGTCGCGAGCGCCGGCTATCGCGCGGGCGAGACGCTTCAGGACTTCAACCCGCCGCATTACGGCTATCAGCAATTGCGCGAGAAGCTCGCCGAATTGCGCGGCCGCCGCGCCGGCCTGCCGGAAGCTCAGGAGCGCTTCGCCGCCGTCGAGGCGGGCGCATCCCAGACCGACGCGCTGCCGCCCGCGAAGGCGAAGCGCCGCCGCATGGAGACGCTGGGCGGCCCCTCCACCTCGGCGCTCGAGGCGGAAATTCTCGCCAATATGGAGCGCTGGCGCTGGCTGCCGCGCGACATGGGCGACGAGCGCATCGAGGTGAACATCCCCGATTTCGAGCTTGCGGTCATTCGCAACAACATGGTCGCGCATCGCGCGCGCGTCATCGTCGGCAAGGAGGAGACGCCGACGCCGATCTTCTCCAACGCCATGAAGGAGATCATCGTCAATCCGTCCTGGTACGTGCCGCAGTCGATCATCCAGAAGGAATGGCATGGCGGCGTCGGCGCGGGCTATCAGGTGTCCTATCGCAACGGGCAGATGGTGGTGCGCCAGCCGCCGGGCGAGAAGAACGCGCTCGGCCGCATCAAATTCGTCTTCCCGAACGACTACGCCGTTTATATGCACGACACGCCGTCGCGCGGACTCTTCGCGCAATCGCATCGCGCCTTCAGCCATGGCTGCATGCGCGTCGATCAGCCTTTCGCGCTGGCGGAAGCCGTGCTCGGTCCCGGCAGCGGCTGGTCGCAGGAGCGCGTGAAGAAGCTCGTCGGCCCGAGCGAGCGCTACATCAACCTCTCCAAGCCCCTGCCCGTGCATATCGTCTATTTCACGGCCTATGTGGACGATGCGGGGAGGCTCGTGCAGCGGCCGGATTTGTATGGCTATTCCGCGCGGGTGCGCAAGGCGCTGGGGCTCGGGGGCTGATCCGCGCAGGCGCGGGCGCCCGCGCCTGTCAATATTCCGTCACGCCATCCGGACAAGAGAAGCTCCCCTGTCGTCTCATCGGGAGCCCAGCATGCGGCATATCCTTACCGGCGTTTTTTGCGCCGCCTTTATTGGTTTCAGTTCGATGGCGCTGGCGGAAAGCCCCGCCCAGACCGGCGCGACGGGCAATTGCTCCTGATGCGGCAGGACATTCCTTGAAGATCATGGATCGCGCCGGGCGGAGCCCCGCCCGGCCCTTAAGGCCCGCCTCATGAGCGCGGGTCAGGATAGGTGACAAACTGCGCGGACCGATAGAAAAAGCCTCTCTCGAGACGACAGGACCGGTTCGCGCATAATGGCTCCCCCTCCCCTTCTCGCCCTGCAGGGCGTCATGCTCACCCTCGGCGGCAAGCCGCTTCTGGAAGGGGTCGACCTTTCGGTCGCGCCCGGCGCGCGCATCGCCCTTGTCGGGCGCAACGGCTCGGGCAAATCGACCCTGCTGCGGATCGCGGCCGGAGAACTGGAATGCGACGCCGGCCAGCGCTTTTTCCAGCCGGGAGCGAGCCTGCGCTATCTCCCGCAGGAGCCGGATTTCTCCGGCTTCGCGACCACGGCGGCTTACGTCGAAGCCGGGCTCGGGCCGCTGGACGATCCGCATGTCGCCCGCACGCTCCTTCTCGAGCTTGGCCTGACCGGCGAGGAGGAGCCGACAAAACTCTCCGGCGGCGAGGCGCGCCGCGCGGCGCTGGCGCGCGTGCTGGCGCCGGAGCCCGACATATTGCTGCTCGACGAGCCGACGAACCATCTCGACCTGCCGACGATCCTGTGGCTCGAAGAGAGACTCGCCGCCTCGCGCTCGGCCATGGTCATCATCAGCCATGACCGCCGCTTCCTGCAGGACCTCACGCGCGAAACCATCTGGATTGATCGCGGCCGCGCGAAGCATCTCTCGCGCGGCTTCGCGGAATTCGAAGCCTGGCGCGACCGGGAGCTGGAGGAAGAAGACAGGCAGGCGCACAAGCTCGAACGCAAGATCGCCAATGAGGAGCATTGGCTGCGCCACGGCGTCTCGGGACGGCGCAAGCGCAACGTCAAGCGCCTCGCGGGCCTGCACGCGCTGCGCGCCGAGCGCCGGAGCCGCGTCATGCCGACGGGCGAGGTGAGGCTCGAGGCGAGCGAGGCGAATCTTTCCGGCAAGCTCGTCATCGAGGCGCTCAGGATCAGCAAGAGCTATGGCGCGCGCGTCATTGTCGACAATTTCACGACGCGCGTGCTGCGCGGCGACCGGCTCGGCGTTGTCGGCGCCAATGGCGCGGGCAAGACGACGCTCGTCAATCTCCTCACCGGCGCGCTGCCGCCCGACAGCGGCAAAGTGAAGCTCGGCGCCGGCCTCGAAATGGCGACGCTCGACCAGAGCCGCGCAAGCCTGAAGCCCGAGACCACCTTGCAGGATGCGCTGACGGGCGGCGGCTCCGACACGGTCGAGATCAATGGCGAGCGACGCCATGTCGTCGGCTATATGAAGGACTTCCTTTTCAAGCCGGAGCAGGCGCGCACGCCTATCGGCAAGCTCTCCGGCGGCGAGCGCGGCCGCCTGATGCTCGCGCGCGCGCTGGCCAAGCCTTCCAATCTTCTCGTGCTCGACGAGCCGACGAACGACCTCGATCTCGAAACGCTCGATCTGCTCGAAGAAATGCTCGCGGATTACCCCGGCACGCTGATCGTCGTCTCGCATGACCGCGACTTCCTCGACCGCATCGCGACGAGCGTGCTGATGAGCGAGGGCGACGGGCGCTGGGTGGAATATGCCGGCGGCTATTCCGACATGGTCGCGCAGCGCGGCAAGGGCGTCACGCGGCGGACGGTCTCGCCCGCCGAAACGTCCAAAGAGAAGGCCGCAAAGGAAAAGCCCGCCGAGAGACAGCCCGTGAAAGCGAAGCTCTCCTTCAAGGAGCAGCACGCGCTGGCGACGCTGCCCGCCAGGATGGAGGAGTTGAAGGCCAGGCGCGCCAAGTTGCAGGCGCTGCTGGACGATCCCGAACTTTACGCCAAGGACGCCGCGAAATTCGCGAAGGCGAGCGAGATGTTCGCGGCGGTGGAAAGCGAGCTGGCGGCGGCCGAGGAAGAGTGGCTGGAGCTGGAGATCAAGCGGGAGGAGATTGGGTAGCGCCTCCCGTCTCCAGGATTGTCGTTGTGGCGCCGCCCCCCACCCTCAATCCCTCCCCGCCACTTCGTGGGGGGAGGGAGGTGGCTCACACCCGAGGACGTGTCTATGCTGCCTTGTGAACTCGAATGGCGCCGCAACTTTCCCTCCCCCCCACGGAGTGGCGGGGAGGGGCAGGGGTGGGGGGCGGCGCCGCTACGATCATGTCAGCGTGTAGGGACGCGAAGCGCAACGCCGCAGCGTATCCTTCTCCCGCAAAAACTTATCCCCACCCCCCAAACCGCCCATATCCTCGCCCCGCCTCGTCACCTTAAGGGGCGTCGTCAAGGTCGGCGGCGCGGCGGGGTCGGTCAAGCGTCCGCCGGGACCTTTCGGCGGGCGTGGGCGGGTCGTCGGTCGGGCTCCCCATTGGCAGGGGGCGCGTGAGCCATCACGCGAAAAAAGCTGGGCCTTAACGTTCCCTCTCGCTCTGCCGCGGTCGCTTCTGAAAAGGGAGCCCGCGCTTGAGGGAAGGCGGCATTGGAAGACTGCAGGAATCACATTGCCTGCGGCGCTCGAGCGCGCGCTCGTTAAGGCGGCGACGCCAAGGCGGGAAAGAAGCGGTCCTGTCAGGGATCGTGTCCGGGAGCGAGGTCACTCCGTCGGGAAAAGGTGCGCGTCATAAAGACCGTGTCCGGGACGCCTGGCTCCGGTGCGCATAAAACCATTACATCTCGGCCGAACGGGGCCGAGGCGTCCCGGATTTCCCTTTAGCCTCGGATCGAAAGATCGCGGGATGAAAGAGGCGTGCGCCGGTCGCCATGCGATGCTTGCGGCGGCGGGGGAGCAGTCGAACCGAAGATCGCGCGCCCCTTGCGCGATCTTCGAAGTTAGCGGACGCTCGGCTCGATTTCCCACAGGAGTTTGCGAAATGAATTATATGATTGGAGTCGCCATCGGTTTCGGCCTCGTCTTCGCCACGGTCTATTTCGCGCTCCGCACGCGGCGACCGGGCGCAATTTCCAGCGACGAAGAGGATTGGAAGCGGGCGGACGATCTGCAATGGTCTTGGAAAAATCAAACAAGCGACGTCGCCGACAGCTTCAATAACGGCGATGACGCCTGACCCTGTCTATTTGCTCCCGGCGCCCCGCCCCAAACGCAAAATCAACGCCGCCGTCAGCAGCGGCCCTGCCGCCAGCGCCAGCAGCGCGTCCGAAAACTCGCCCGTCGCGCCCTTGATCAGCCCGACGAGCCACGGCCCGGCGAGTCCCGACAGATTGCCGATGGAGTTGATCACCGCGACGCCCACCACCGCGTCGGCCGGGCCGAGCGCCAGGGTGCAGAAGCTCCAGAAGGTCGGCAGCGCCGCGACGGAGCCGATGGCGGCGAGCGTCAGCGCGATCATGGCGAGGAGATGCGACGGCGCGCAGGCCGCCCCGGCGAGGCCGACGCTGCCGACGACCGCGACGATCGCCGTATGCCAGATCGTTTCGCCCCTGCGATCCGAGCTGCGGCTCCAGAGCCACATGGCGACCGCGCCGAAGCCATAGGGGATCGCCGCGAGAAATCCCGTCGCGAGCGTCGACGCGCCAAAGCCCTTGATGATCTGCGGCAGCCAGAAGCTCAGGCCGTAAAGCGCCATGACGACGCCGAAATAGGCGACGCCCAGAATGAGAATGCGCGGATCGGCGAGCGCGCGCCAATGGTTTTCCTCACGCGCCGGCGCCTCGCGCGCGAGCGCGGATTCGAGCCAGTCGCGCTCGGCCGGCGCGAGCCATCCGGCCTCGCCTGGACGGTCGGGCAGATGGAAGAAACAGACGATTCCCAGCGCGATCGACGGCAGGGCTTCGAGAAAATACAGCCAGCGCCAGCCGGCGACGCCCCCGGCGCCGTCCATGGTCGAGAGAATGACGCCGGAGATCGGCGACCCGATAGCGCTGCCCAAAGGCACGGCGATGAGAAAGCCGGCGAGGATGCGCGCGCGCTGCGCGGCGGGTATCCAGTAAGTGAGGTAGAGGATGACGCCGGGCGCGAAGCCCGCCTCCGCCGCCCCTAACAGGAAGCGCAGGACGACGAAGCTTTCCTCGCTCCGGATGCAGGCGGTGACGGCGGCGATCAGCCCCCAACTGACCATGATGCGCGCGATCCATAACCGGGCGCCGACGCGGTGCATCACATAATTGCTCGGCGCCTCGAAGAGGCAGTAGCCGATGAAGAAGACGCCCGCCGCCCAGCCGTAGAACTCAGGCGTGAAGCCCAGCTCCTGGTTCATTGTGAGCGCGGCGAAGCCGATATTCACGCGGTCGAGATAAGCGACGAAAAAGCCCGCGACGAGAAGCGGAATGAGGCGCCACCCCACATTGGCGACGACGCGCTCGCCATCGACCGGAATCGCCACGGGTTTGTCGAGGGTTATCGTCACGAGAGCGCCTTTCGCCGAAGCGCGTTCCGCAAAAGTTGACAGACTTTTGCGATCAGAATTCGCTCCAAAGCGACGAGAGGCCGCCCTCGCTGTCGCTACGATTGCTTTAACGCAGTTCGAAGCCGAGCGCCTTCAGCGCGTCGCGCAGCCGGTCGCGCCCGCTCATGGCGTCCGGCCCACGCACGCGCGACAGCACCTGACGGATCCAGCCCTGCTCGGGCAGGTTCTGCTCGCGCTGGAAGTCCTTGAACACAACATCCAGCGTCTCGATCGCCTCGCGCTGCGCGTCGTCCCAATGATATTGCTCGCGATGCAGCACGGCGCCCTGGCCGAGGCGCGGCTTGACGCCGGCGTTGGCGGCGGGATCGGGGACGCCGATCGTCATGCCGAAGACCGCGAAGATATTGGGCGGCAGATTCAGCTCTTTCGCCACTTCCTCCGGCTTGTTGCGCATGGCGCCGATGTAGCAGCAACCGAGCCCGAGCGATTCGAGCGCGACGACGGCGTTCTGCGCGGCGAGCGCGGCGTCGACGACGCCGGTCATGAAGATTTCGAGATAGGGGAGCGCGGCGCCGTCGCGGCCTTTTTCCTTGCCGAGCAATTCGAGGCGGGCGAGATCGCAGAGCCAGACCAGCAGCAGCTTGCAGTCGCGGATGTGCTGCTGTCCGCCGGCGAGATCGGCGAGGCGGTTCTTGCGCTCCGCGTCCTCCACCGCGACGACGCTCCAGACCTGGAGATTGGAGGAGGTCGAGGCCGATTGCGCGGCGGCGACGATCGTCTCCAGCGCGCCTTGCGGCAGGGGCCGGTCGAGATAATTGCGGTGCGAGCGATGCGCGAGCAGGAGGTCGAGCGTGTCGTTCCAGATCGCGGGCCTGGGCGAATCCGCGCGGCGATAGCGCTGGAACATGGCGGCGGCGCCGCGCGCGTCGAAAGTGTCGGGGCTCACGAGCTTGTTCATCGGGCTTCCGGGATTGAGCGTACAAAGCTGCGCCGGGCGCAAAGCCCGGCGCGTGTCGCGATCAATCTAGCAAGCCGCGCGCGCCGCTCCAAGAACCTTGCGGCGCCGCAGCAACCCCGGGCGCGGCGCGTCACTTGCCGAGGCCGAGCCAGCGCAGAACCTGGCCGCCGATTCCGTCCGTCTTTCCCGCCGCCGCGACAGTGCGCGGCTCGTCGGGCCTCGCGCGGCGCGGCACGAGAATGACGCGGAAATCGTTGACATTCGTGCGCGTCGGGCCCGTCACCACGAGGTCGCCCAGCGCCTCGAAGGCGGTGAAGGCGTCATTATTGGCGAAGAGCGCCTTGAGGTCGACGCCTTGGGCCTGGGCGCGGGCGAAACTGTCGGCGGCCATGACGGCGCCCGCATTGGTCTCGACGCCGTCAATGCCGTCCGTATCGCAGGCGATGGCGGAAATGTCGCCGAAGCCTTCCAGCGCCAATGTGAGGCCCAGCAGGAACTCCGCATCGCGGCCGCCCTTGCCGTTTCCGCGCACCGTGACGGTTGTCTCGCCGCCGGAGATGATGGCGACCGGCGGCTCGAAGGGCTGGCCATGAATGGCGATCTGCCTGGCGATTCCGGCATGGACCAGCGCCACGTCGCGCGATTCGCCTTCGAGATCGCCGAGGATGCAGGGCGCGTAGCCGGCCGCGCGCGCCACGGCGGCGGCGGCGTCGAGCGAGCCCTGCGGCGTCGCGATGAGGATGTTCTCGACGCGGCTGAAAATGGCGTCGCCGGGCTTGGGCGTCTCGCAATCCGGGCTCGACAGATGCTTCAGCACGGCCGCCGGCGCGTCGATCCCGTATTTGGCGATGACGGCGAGCGCGTCCTCGCGCGTGGTCCGGTCGGGCACGGTCGGGCCGGAGGCGATGACCGAGAGATCGTCATTCGGCACGTCGGAAATCATCAGGGCGACGACGCGCGCGGGCGCGGCGGCGCGGGCGAGACGGCCGCCCTTGATGGCGGAGAGATGCTTGCGGACGCAATTCATCTCGGAAATATTGGCGCCGCTCTTGAGCAACGCCTTGTTGACGGCCTGCTTCTCCTCGAGCGTCACGCCCTCGGCCGGCAGCGCCATCAACGCCGAGCCGCCGCCGGAAATGAGCGCGAGCACGAGATCGTCCTCGGTCAGCCCCTGCACTTTTTCGAGGATGCGCTTGGCGGCCTCGCGGCCGGCGGCGTCGGGCACGGGGTGCGAGGCCTCGATCACCTCGATCTGCTTCGTTTCCGCGCCGTGCTCATAGCGCGTGACGACCAGGCCTTCGAGCGGCCCGCTTTTCCAATGCGCCTCGACCGCCGCCGCCATGGAGGCGGCCGCCTTGCCGGCGCCGACGACGATCGTCCGGCCCTTGGGCGGCGCGATCTTTTCGAGATGCGGCGGCAAACAGACGGAAGGATGCGCCGCGCCGACGGCGGCGTCGAACATGGCGCGGAGAAGCTGGCGGGGATCGGCGGGCATTGGTGTTTCCGTACCTGGCAAAGGGAGGCGCCAATACTCCTCTCCCCGCTTGCGGGGAGAGGCTGGGTGAGGGGCTTGGGGTTTAGGCCGGAATGGAAAACGCGGCAATAGCGCGCGCACTCGACCTTGGGAGCCGGAGCGTCCCGTCCCTCACCCCGACCCTCTCCCCGCTATGCGGGGAGAGGGGGAGTCCCTTACGAGCCGCTGATGGCGTTGGCCTTCTCGATCAGCGCCTCGGCCATGCGGATCGAGGCGATGTCGATGAGGCGGCCGTCGAGCGACACGGCGCCCTTGCCTTCCTTGGCGGCCTGGGCCATCGCCTCGAGGATGCGGCGGGCCTTGGTCACTTCCGCCTCGGAGGGCGTATAGACCTCGTTGGCGAGCTCGATCTGCGAGGGATGGATCGCCCACTTGCCCTCATAGCCGAGCACCGCGGCGCGCCTGGCGGCGGCCTTGTAGCCTTCCGGATCGTTGAAGTCGCCGAACGGACCGTCGATCGGACGCAGGCCATAGGCGCGGCAGGCGACCATCATGCGGGTCTGCGCGGCGTGCCACTGGTCGGCCCAGTAATATTCGCGGTTGCCATTGGCGTCCTTGTCGGTCAGCACGCCGTAATCCGGGTTCACGCCGCCAATGACGGTCGTGCGGGCGCGGGTCGAGGCGGCGTAGTCGGCGACGCCGAAGGACATGGCCTCGAGGCGCTTGGACGACTGGGCGATGGCTTCGACATTGGCCATGCCGAGCGCGGTTTCGATCAGGATCTCGATGCCGATGCGCTTCTCGCGCTTCTTGTATTGCTCGATCTGCGTGATGAGCATGTCGATGGCGTAGACGTCCTGCGGCACGCCGACCTTGGGGATCAACACCACGTCGAGGCGCGGGCAAGCTTCGAGAACGTCGACGACGTCCCGATAGCAGTAATGCGTGTCGAGGCCGTTGATGCGCAGCGTCATCGTCTTCTTGCCCCAATCGATGTCGTTGAGGCCCTGGATGATGTTCTTGCGCGCCTGCTCCTTGTCGTCCGGCGCGACGGCGTCCTCGAGGTCGAGGAAGACGACGTCGGCCTTGGAGGCGGCGGCCTTCTCGAACATGCCCGGCGCCGAGCCCGGCACGGCCAGCTCGGAGCGGTGCAGGCGCGGCGTGGCCTGCTCGATCAAGGTAAAGCTCATATCAATTCCCCTTCCTTCTTCTCAAGTTTGAAAGCGCTTCCCGCCGAAATGAAGCCGGACCCCGGAAACGCGCCAGGATGCATTTAGCCGGTGGCCCCCAGGCCCGCGGCGATGCAACTGATGGAGATGAGCAGAGGCACTTTCACGTCCTCCTTCTCCGCCTCGTCCTGCGCCGAGCGGAAGCGGCGCAGAAGCTCGACCTGCTCGCGATTGACCTCGTTGATCACCGGCAGGCGATGGGTAAGCCGCGCCTCATATTCCTTGAAGCGCTCGGTGAAGCTGCGGTCGCCCGTCACGCGCAGGACCATGTCGCGCGTGAGCGCGCATTCGTCCTCGATCAGCCTGAAGATCTTTTCGCGGACGGCTTCGTCCGCGACGAGACTGGCATATTGCCGGGCGATGGAGAGATCGACGAGCGCCAAGGTCTTCTCCACCTCGTCCATGACGAGCCGGAAAAGGCGCGAATCCTCGAACATCCAGCGCAGCAATTCGAGGCCGCGGTCGCCGCGCGCGTCGAGGAAGGCCTTGAGGCCGGAGCCGACGCCGTACCATCCCGTGATGGAATGGCGGTTCTGCGCCCAGGCGAAAACCCACGGAATGGCGCGCAGATCGGCGAGGCTCTTGGCGCCGAAGCGGCGCGCGGGACGCGAGCCGATATTGAGCAGCGAAATCTCTTCGAGCGGGCTCGCGGCCTGGAAATAGGTCACGAGATCGGGATCGCTGACAAGCCGCTCATAAACCGCGAAGGAAGCGAAGGAGATTTCCTCGAGCGCCTCGTCGAAATCCTTGCGCGGCACCAGCGCGTCCTCGCGCTCCGATTTCAGCGCATGAGCGAAGACCGAGGAGGCGAGCAGCTCCATCTGATAGGCCGCCGTGCCGCGATTGGCGTATTTGAAGGAAACGACCTCGCCCTGCTCCGTGACGCGGAAGCGGCCGCGAATGGAGCCCGCCGGCTGCGCCGCGATGGCGTGGCCCGTCGGCGCGCCGCCGCGCGACACGGAGCCGCCGCGGCCATGGAAGAAGGCGATGGCGATGTCCATCTCCTGCCCGACCTCGGTGAGGCGCGCCTGCGCCTTGAACAGCTCCCAGTTGGACGACAGGAAGCCGCCGTCCTTGTTGGAGTCGGAATAGCCGATCATCACTTCCTGAAGATCGCCCTGCGCATGGGTGCTGCGGCGAACGACCGGGATTTGCAGCAGGTCGCGCATGATGGCCGGCGCGTCCTGCAGATCGCCGATCGTCTCGAAAAGCGGCACGACCGGCAACGTGAGGTGATCGACGCCGGCGGCGTCGGAGAAGAGGCCCGCTTCCTTGGCCAGCAGATAGACGCCGAGCACGTCATTGGCGGAAGAGGTCATCGACAGGATGAAGCTGCCGAAGGCCTCGCGGTCGAGACGCGCGCGCATATCGGCGACGACCTCGAACATTTCGATGACGTCGCGCGTGTCGGCGGTGAGTCCATCGCGCGGGATCGGCGCGCCGCGCGGCGCGTCAAGCTCCTGCAACAGCCAGGCGCGCCATTCGTCGGATTTCACGTCCGGCGGCGTCTCGCCGCCCGTCTTGACGCGCCATATCTCGTACAGCGCCGAGGTGGTGCGCGTCGTGTTCTGCCGAATGTCGAGCCGCACGGTGCTGAAGCGGAAGATCTCCACCGCCCGGCGCAGCGGGCGCACGAGATCGGTCGCCAGCGCCTCGCTCCTGGCTTCCGTGAGCACGGATTCGAGCAGAAGCAGATCGCCGATCAGCTTGTCGGCGCTGGTGTAGCGCGGGCCCGAGGTCGGCTCGTCATTCGTGGCGGCGAGCGTATTGTCGATCTTGCGCAGGATCGTGGTGACGAACTGGCGATAGGGCTCGTTGAAATTGCGCTGCGCGATGGCCGCGCCGTCATGCAACTCGGCGAGACGGCGGTTGAGCTCTTCCTTGAAGGCGGGCGGGATGATCGCGGCGCGCTCGCTGATCGAGAGCATACGCACGAGATCGACGACGCGATTGCGATAATAGTTGAGGCTCGCCGTCGCGTTCTGGCGCATGGTGCGGCGCGTCACGTCATTGGTGACGAAAGGATTGCCGTCGCGGTCGCCGCCGATCCAGGAGCCGAACTGGAAGAAGGGCGTGACCTCGAACTTCTCATGCGGATAATGACGCTTCAGCGCGCGCTCGAAGGCCGAGAGCATCTCGGGCGCGAGATCGAAAAGGCTCTCCTGAAAGAAGTGCTGGCCCCAGGAGACCTCATGATCGACGGTGGGTTTTTCGAGATGCAATTCGCCGGTGAGCCACAAGAGCTCGACCTGGTCGTAGACCGATTTCACCAGCGCCTCGCGTTCGCGGTCGGTCCAGCGGGTGGATTCGAGCTCGCGCATCAGAAGGTAGATGCGGCGGTATTTTTCCAGGATCGAGACGCGTTTCGCCTCGGTCGGATGCGCCGTGATGACAGGGCGGATGCGCAGCGTATGCAACTGCGCATGGACCTCCGACGCGGGCACGCCGGCGTTGGCCGCGCTGGAGAGAACATAGTCGAAAGTGCCGAGCAGCTTATCGTGGCCTTTCTCGCGCTCGATGCGCCGGCGCCGGCGCATGGCGTAGGCCTGCTCGGCGATGGAGACGAGCTGGAAGAGAATGCCCTGCGCCTGTAGCGCGCGCGCCATCTGACGCGGCGCGAGGCCGGCTCCGGCCTTCGAGTCGCGCACGACGGACTCGATCTCCGGCATGTGACGGCGGATGACGGCGAGAAGCTGCTCGCGCAGGAAGGCCGAGGCTTCGGTCACAGAACGCGTCGCGAAAGCCGAAGGCAGGCTGATCGCGGCTCGATGGTTCTGGGTCTCGGCGGTCATGAGGTCTCCCTGCGGATGCGAGAACGCCTTGCCGGCGGGTTTACGGGCCTGCGCCGACGCTGCTCCCGCTTCAGGAGCAATCTCGGCGCAGCAATGACGTCCGCTCGCGGCTTCGCGATCAGGCGCGGCGCGTCAGGCGCGCTTGAGCACCTGCGCGACGGTCGAGCCGAACTCCGCGGGATTGGGCGCGACAGTGAGGCCGTAGGACTTCATGATCTCGGTCTTCTCGGCCGCGCTGTCGCCCGTCGCGGAGATGATCGCGCCGGCATGGCCCATGCGGCGGCCCTTCGGCGCGGTGAGGCCGGCGACGAAGCCGATCACGGGCTTGGAGAAGTTCTCCTTGATCCAGGCGGAAGCCTCCGCCTCCTGCGGGCCGCCGATCTCGCCGATGATGAGCACCGCTTCCGTCTCCGGATCCTTATCGAAGAGGACGAGGTGATCGAGGAAGGAGGAGCCGTTGATCGGATCGCCGCCAATGCCGACCGAAGTCGAGATGCCGAGACCCAGCTCCTTGAGTTGCGACGCGGCCTCGTAGCCGAGCGTGCCGGAACGCGAGATGAGGCCGACGGGGCCCCGGCTGTAGATATGGCCAGGCATGATGCCGAGCATCGCCTTGCCGGGCGAGATGACGCCGGCGCAGTTCGGGCCGACGAGCATGGGCCGGCGATCCTTCGGGAAGCGCAGGAAATAGCGCTTCACCTTCATCATGTCCTGCGCGGGAATGCCGTCGGTGATCGAGCAGATGAGGCGGACGCCGGCGTCCGCCGCCTCCATGATGGCGTCGGCGCAGAAGGCCGGTGCGACGAAGGTGATCGAGGCCTGCGCGCCCGTCGCCTTCACGGCTTCCCGCACCGTGTTGAACACGGGCACGCCATGATGGGTCTTGCCGCCCTTGCCGGGGGTGACGCCCGCCACGACGTTGCTGCCGTAGTCGATCATTTCCTTGGTGTGGAAGCTGCCCTTGTCCCCGGTGATTCCCTGGATGAGGATCGGGGTTTTTTCGTCGATGAGAATGCTCATGATGTCCTTCCCCGGCGCCTATTTCACGCTTTGCCAGGCGGCGACGGCCTTCTGGGCGGCTTCGGCGAGCGTATCGGCCTGAATGATCGGAATGCCGCTCTCGGCGATGATCTTCTTGCCGGCTTCGACATTGGTGCCGGCGAGACGCACCACGAGCGGCACGCCTTCGATCTTTTCCTGACGCACCGCGTCGACAACGCCCTGCGCGACCCAGTCGCAGCGGTTGATGCCGGCGAAGATGTTGACGAGCACCACTTTCACGCGGCGGTCGGAGAGAACGAGGCGGAAGGCCGTCGCGACGCGCTCCGGCGAGGCGCCGCCGCCGACGTCGAGGAAGTTCGCCGGATTGCCGCCGGCGTGCTTGATCATGTCCATCGTCGCCATGGCGAGGCCGGCGCCGTTGACAATGCACCCGATCTCGCCGTCGAGGCCGATATAGTTCAGGCTGTGCTCATGCGCCTGCGCCTCGCGCGGATCGCTCTGCGAAGGATCGTTCATGTCGACGATGTTGCGGCGGCGGAACAGCGCATTGTCGTCGAAGGACATCTTGGCGTCGAGCGCGAGCACCTTGTCGTCCTTGGTGATGACGAGCGGGTTGATCTCGAGCATGGTCGCGTCATTGTCGCGAAAGGCGCGATAGGCGCCCATGATGGTCTGCACCGCGCGCGAGACCTGCTTGAGATTGAGGCCGAGCTGGAAGGCGAGCTCGCGCGCCTGGAACTGCTGCAGGCCGACCGCCGGCTCGACGATCACTTGCAGAAGCTCGTCGGGCGCCGTGCGGGCGATCTCCTCGATCTCCATGCCCCCATGCTTCGAGGCGATGACGCGCACGCGCTCCAATTTACGGTCGAGGACGTAGCCGAGATAGATTTCGCGCTCGAAGGGATCGGCGACCTCGACATAGACGCGCTGCACGGGCTTGCCTTCGGGGCCCGTCTGCGTCGTCACGAGGCGCTTGCCGAGCAGGTCGCGCGCCGCCTGCTGCACCTCGTGATAGGTGCGGCAGAGCCGGACGCCGCCGGCCTTGCCGCGCGCGCCGGCATGGATCTGCGCCTTCACGACCCAATGGGAGCCGCCGAGCTCGGTCGCGGCGTAGACAGCCTGGTCCGGGCTGAAGGCCACGGTGCCGGGCGGAATGGCGACGCCATGGGCCGCCAGAATTTCCTTGGCTTGGTACTCGTGGACGTCCATCGGTTTCTCCCTCGCGGTTCTCTCGCGTTTATTGGGCGGCTGGCGCGCTACGCGTCAGCCGCCGAACTCGAGGCTGGACCCCCCTCCCTAACCCTCCCCCTTCCAGGGGGAGGGAAGGCCGGCCCCGGGGGAGGGAACGCTGATTTGGCGTTCCTACTCCCTCCCCCTGGAAGGGGGAGGGTCGGGGTGGGGGTCCGACGCTCGCCACTAGCCGATCTTTCCGCGCACCACATCATAGACCGCTTCCGTCTCCGCCGCCGCTTTGGCAAGCAGGGCGTTGACCTCGGCGAGCTGCTTCTCGGCGAAATCGCGGTCCTTGATCGACTTGGCGTTGATGAAGACGTTGAGCGCGCAGGAGCGCAGGCCGGCGTTCGCCGCGAGCACCGCGACGCCGGCGTCGCTGATGACGCCGAGATTGCCCTTGTCGGCGGCTTCCCTCGACAGCGCGATCACGTCGTAGCAGACCTTGCAGGTCGCGAGCGGCGCGAGCGTCGCCACTTTCAGCGCTTCCTGGATCGCCGCGGTTCGCGCGGCCTTTTCCTCGTCGGTCGCCTTCGGCAGGCCATAGGCGCCCATGAGCGTGTTGAAGGCGACGACGTCCTCATCAATGCCTTTGGTCAGCTCGTCGCGCAGCTCCTCGGCGCGGGCGAGGGTCTTTTTCAGATCCTCGGAGACGGCCTCGTAGTTCTTCTTGCCGATCGTCAGATTGCAGACCATCGACACGAGCGCGGCGCCCATGGCGCCCGACAGCGCCGCCGCGCCGCCGCCGCCCGGCGTGGGCGCGGCGCTCGCCAGCTCGTCGAGAAATTTGCCGATCGTTTCAGACTTCGCGCTCATATCAGGCCAGCTCTTTCGCAAGGGCGTAAATGTTTTCGCAATCGAACACCTTGTCGGAGCTCTCGAAAAGCTTGCCGACGCATTCCCGGTGGAGCTTCAGCTTGAGGCCGCCGAGGCCGAGCGCGCCGATGACGGTCTTGCCGTGGCGCTCCTTCGCCTTGTCGATCGCCTCGACGCCTTCAACGCCGAGCGGGGGCTGGGCGTTGCAGTCGGCGATGAGCTCGATCGTCGGATCGTCCCGCCAGTCTTTCTCCTCAAGGAGCTGAATGCCGATGGCGCCCGCGCCGAACACGACATGCGCGCCCTTGATCGCCTGCGCGCGGGCGTCATTGTCCTTCGCCTCGATCGCGGTCGGCGTGAAGCCGAAACGCTCCTGAATCGCTTTCGCGGCCGCGTCGGCGCGCGACTGCTGGCGCGAAGTGATGGCGACTTCGGCGCCCTCGATGTTCAGCATGGCGGCGGCGCGCATGCCCACCGGGCCGGTGCCGGCGAGGACGACGGCCTTCTTGCCCTTGAGCTCGCCCGCCTTGGCGAGCAGCGCGACGCCCGCGGCGGCTGTCGTGTTCGAGCCGTTGGAGTCGAGCATGGCCGAGACGCGGAAATTGGAGAAGAAGCGCTTCTTCACCGCCTTGAAGACCGCCTCGCCCGCGACCATGGAGCCGCCGCCGACGAAGATCGCCGTATATTGTTTTTCCTTCGGGCCGCGCGTGTAGATGCAGCCGTCGACCAGCGCGCCGACATTCTCCGGCGTCACGCCGCCATAGCCGATAATGTGGTCGGCGCCGCCGTCATAGCCGACGACCGTATCGAAGACGCTCGCGACGGGATCGGTGTCGAAAAGGAAAAGAAGCTTCTTGGTCATATGCGTCTCGTTCGTTGGCGGACGTCTCGCCGCTCCCCCGTCATTGCGAGGCGCGAAGCGACGAAGCGATCCAGCAAGGTAGTTGCGGCTCTGGATTGCTTCGCTTCGCTCGCAATGACGGAGCCTTTGTTCATGCCTTTATGCCGTCACCACATTGCGCGGCTCGCCCGCGACGAAGGCGTCGATATTGTCAACGAGTTGATCCGCGAGCACCTGCATGGCCTCCTTCGAGGCCCAGGCGACATGCGGAGTGATGATCAGGTTGGGGATCGTCGGATCGAGCAGGATGTTGCCGTTCTTCGGCGGCTCGACGGTGAGCACGTCGAGGCCCGCCCCGGCGATGACGCCCTTGCGTAGAGCGTCGGCCAGCGCCGCCTCGTCGATGATGCCGCCGCGCGCCGTGTTGATGATGCAGGCGGTCTTCTTCATCGACGCCAGCTCTTTCGTCGAAATCATGTTCTTCGTCTCCGGCGTCAGCGGCAGATTGAGCGTGATGACGTCCGCCTCGCGCAGAATGGTCGCGACGTCGACCTTGCCCGGCACATCCGTGACGTCGTTGATCAGCACATTCATGCCGAGCGCCCTGGCGCGGGTTTCGACCTGCTTGCCGAGCGCGCCGTAGCCGATGATGCCGAGCGTCGAGCCAGCAATGTCATAGATCGGATAGTCGAAATAGCAGAACTGATTGGCGTAGCCCCAGCGCCCGCGGCGCACGCTGTCCACATAGTTCACGAGATTGCGGCGCAGCGCGAAGAGCAGGGCGAAGACATGCTCCGGCAGCGTGTTGTAGGCGTAGTTGCGGATGTTCGAGACGGTGATCCCGTTGGCCGTCGTGTAGGCCTTGTCGATCACGTCCGTGCCCGTGGCGGCGACGGCGATGAGCTTCAGCTTGGGGAGCTGTTTCAGCGTCGCTTCGCGCAGCGGAACCTTGTTGGTGATGACGATGTCGGCGTCCCTGGCGCGCTCGACGATCTGGTCCGGCGCGGTCTGGGCGTATTCCGTATATTCATGCGGGAAATTCGGTTTGCGCACATTGGCGTCGAGCGTTTCGCGGTCGAGAAAGACGATTTTGTGCGACATGATGACGAAGCTCCCCGAAATATTTTTGAGTTGGGGGAGCGAATAGCGAATGGGCGAATAGCGAATAGAATTCGCGTCTTCCCTTAATCCGCTATTCGCTGCTCCCTATTCGCTACGCGCTCTTACATCTTCAGCAGCGGATTGGCGCGGTAGACCGCCTGGGCCGCCGCGACGCCTGAGCCGGCCGTGATCGGAACGCCATTGTCGAGCAGCGCCATCTCCGCGCCGGCGATGGCGCCGAGCAGCATCAGCTCGTTCAGGTCGCCCAGATGGCCGATGCGGAAGACCTTGCCGGCGACTTCCGACAGGCCCGCGCCGAGCGCGAGGTTGTAACGCTTATAGGCCGTCTCAATGACCTTGGCGGCGTTGAAGCCTTCCGGCACGACGATCGCGGTGACTGTGTCCGAATCCCATTTCGGCTCCTTGGCGCAGGTCGTGAGGCCCCAGGCCTTGACCGCGGCGCGAACGCCCTCCGCGAGGTGATGGTGGCGCTTATAGACCTGGTCGAGACCCTCTTCGAACAGGATCGCGAGCGATTCCTTGAGGCCATAGAGCAGCGGCACCGACGGCGTATAGGGGAAGAAGCCCTGCGCGTTGGTGGAGATCATGTCCTGGAACTCGAAATAGGCGCGGCGCATCTTCGCGGTCTTGCCTGCCTCGATCGCCTTGGGGCTCGCCGCCATCAGCGCGAGGCCGGCCGGCAGCATGAAGCCCTTCTGCGAGCCCGAGACGATGACGTCCACGCCCCACTCGTCCATCTTGAACTCGAGCGAGGCGACCGATGACACGCCGTCGACGAAGAGCAGCGCCGGGTGCTTGGCGTTGTCGATCGCCTTGCGGATGGCGCCGATGTCCGAGGTCACGCCCGTGGCGGTCTCGTTATGGGTGGCGAGAACCGCCTTGATCTCGTGGTTCTTGTCGGCTTTCAGCGTCTCCTCGATCAGGTCCGGATCATTGCCCGTGCCCCACGGACGCTCCTGCTTGATGACCTCGAGGCCGAGGCGGTTGCAGAGGTCGATCCACAGATGCGAGAACTGGCCGAAGCGCTGGGCGAGAACCTTGTCGCCGGGAGACAGCGTGTTGGTGATCGCGGCTTCCCAGCCGCCCGTGCCCGACGCGGGGAAGATGAAGGCCTGGCCCTTCTCGGTGCCGAAGACCTTTTTGAGGCCCGGGAACAGCGGCTTCACCAGGTCCGGGAAGACCGGCGAGCGATGGTCCTCGGAGGCGACCGCCATGGCGCGGACGATGCGGTCGGGCAGGTTGGTCGGGCCCGGCACGAAAAGGAAATTTTTGCCGGGAACGCGAGAATTCTGCATCAGGTTGCTCCTTTCGAGCGGACAGGTTTCCAAAAATCAGGCGGTCCGGCGGCGCCGACGGAGCGCCGCGGATTTCTGTTCGTCGCGGCGCCTAGAACAGGCCCGCGATGCGGCCGTTCGCGTCCACTGCGATATTGTTGGCGGCCGGGACCTTCGGCAGGCCCGGCATCGTCATGATGTCGCCGCAGACCACGACGATGAACTCGGCGCCCGCGGAAAGACGCAACTCGCGGATCGGAATGATGTGGCCAGAGGGCGCGCCCTTGGCGTTTTGATCCGTCGAGAAGCTGTATTGCGTCTTGGCGACGCAGACCGGGAAGTGGCCGAAGCCTTCCTTCTCGAGCTCCGCGAAACGCGCCTTTATGCTCGAATCATAGGAGATATCGGCGGCGCCGTAGAGCTCCTTCGCGATGGTGCGAACCTTCTCGGCGAGCGGCAGGTCGTCGGGATAAAGCGGCTTGAAGTTCGAGGGCTGCGTCTCGATCGTCCTGACGACCGCATTGGCGAGATCCGCCGCGCCGGCGCCGCCCGAGCCCCAATTGTCGGCGACGACGCATTCGACGCCTTCCGCCTGGCAGAGCCTGTTCAGCGCCTCCATCTCGGCCGCCGTGTCGGAGGAGAACTTGTTGATGGAGACGAGCGCCGGCACGCCGAATTTGCGGATGTTGGCGATATGGCGCTTCAGATTTTCGAAGCCCTTCTCGACCGCGGCGACATTCTCCGCCTTCAGATCGTCCTTGGCGACGCCGCCATGCATCTTGAGCGCGCGGATCGTCGCGACGATCACGGTGATGTCGGGCTTGAGGCCGGCCTTGCGGCACTTGATGTCGAAGAATTTCTCCGCGCCGAGATCGGCGCCGAAGCCGGCTTCCGTCACCACATAGTCGGCGAGCTTCAAGCCCGCCTTGGTGGCGATGACCGAATTGCAGCCATGCGCGATGTTGGCGAAGGGCCCGCCATGGATGATCGCCGGATTGTTCTCGAGCGTCTGCACGAGGTTCGGCGCAATGGCGTCCTTGAGCAGCGCGGCCATGGAGCCGGCGGCCTTCACCTCGGAGGCGCGCACGCTCTTCTTCTCGCGCGTCTGGCCGACAATGATGTTGCCGAGGCGCTGCTGAAGATCGGCGAAGTTCGAGGCGAGGCAGAAGATCGCCATCACTTCCGAGGCGACGGTGATGTCGAAGCCGTCCTCGCGGGCGAAGCCGTTCGACACGCCGCCGAGGGAGGAGACGATCGAGCGCAGGGCGCGGTCGTTCATGTCGACGACGCGGCGCCAGGAGACGCGACGCGAATCGATCGCCGGCTGATTGCCCCAATAGATGTGGTTGTCGATGAGCGCCGCGAGCAGGTTGTTCGCCGCGCCGATCGCATGGAAGTCGCCGGTGAAGTGGAGGTTGATGTCCTCCATCGGCACGACCTGGGCGTAGCCGCCGCCGGCCGCGCCGCCCTTCACGCCGAAGCAGGGGCCGAGCGAGGGCTCGCGCAGGCAGCACAGCGCCTTCTTGCCGATATAATTGAGGCCGTCGGCGAGCCCGACCGTCGTCGTCGTCTTGCCCTCGCCCGCCGGGGTCGGCGTGATGGCGGTGACGAGAATCAGCCTGCCGTCGGGCTTGCCCTCGAGCGATGCGATGTAGTCGAGGGAGATCTTGCCCTTGTAGTGGCCGTAGGGCTGGACGTGCTCGGCCGGAATGCCGAGCTTGTCGCGCGCCACATCGACGATCGGCCGCATCTTGGCGGCCTGGGAGATCTCGATGTCCGATTTGGGCGAAAGGTGCTGATTGTCTTTCCCGCTCGCGCCCGGCGCGGCGGCTGACGTAATTGACGACATATAGCTCCACTCCCTCTCGAGCCCGTTTTCGCGGACCCTGGAATTTTTTTCAAGCGCCGGCGCTCACCGGCCGCGCGCCGCGCCGGCCTTTCGCGCATCGCGGTCGGGCGAGAGGCTCGCGCCGCCGCCTCAACGACCGTAGCAAGTTCGCTTTCGCTCATTGCGGCCCGGCTCGAAACCCGGACCCGCCCTCTCGCGCAATGAGCTATCGAACGTCGTGATTGTACTGCTCCGTATGACGGCAATAAAAATTGTCCGTCAAGCAGGCGCGCGCGCAATATTTAACGACGCTGCATTGCAGCAATCGCATCTG
>Ga0123399_1058664_pt1 | contig 24983 bp, 25 predicted proteins | sample T5LHNH4metaT_FD_89927 | JGI IMG/M metagenome (GOLD analysis project Ga0123399, IMG submission 89927) | Methane-oxidizing artificial microbial communities from Washington, USA to study methane cycling - T5-LHNH4 metaT (Metagenome... | ecosystem: Engineered > Modeled > Simulated communities... | reverse complement strand
TGGCAAGCCGCCAGGGCCAAAAACCATGCGCGACGGCTGGCGAGAACTCGCCGCCATGCTGCTCGGCTATGCAATGGCGAAAGCCGAAGCACTTCCGTGAATCCCGTAGCCGTAAAGGGGAGGTATGGGGCGGCTAACCGCTCGAGATCGTTGTTCGCCCGATTGCCTGGGAACGCGCGCGCGGCGTTCCGCGTTGTCCTTGGCGGCTTTCATATAACCTTATTTGGAGCATTGCCATGAAGAAGATGTTGCGCGCGGCCGTGGCCGCTCTCGGCTTGTTCGCTTTCGCTCTCCCCGCGCCGGCCGCCAAGATCGGCGAAATGTGCGGCGGGATCGCCGGAATCGCCTGCGATAAGGACCTCTGGTGCGATCCGGAGCCGGGCAGGTGCGGCGGCGCCGACATCGCCGGGACCTGCGTCAGCGTTCCGGTTTTCTGCACGCGGGAGTTCAGGCCTGTCTGCGGATGCGACGGCAAGACCTACGGCAATGACTGCGAACGCCGCGCCGCGAAGGTCGCGAAGAAGTCCGACGGCGCCTGTCCCGACTATGGCAAATAGACGCTGAGGCTCGGGCTGGGGCTTCGGCACGCCGCTTGCGACGGCGCCGCCCGAAGGGGCGCGCCCGATGCTGGATGTCGCGATTGTCGGCGGCGGAATTTGCGGTCTCGCGCTCGCGCGCGGCTTGGCGCGCGGCTTGGCGCGCGGGTCGTCGGTCGCCCTTTTCGAAGCGCGCGGGCGGCTCGGCGGCCGTGTCCTTTCTGTCGAGAACCGGACAGGCGGCCAGCGCCTCGATCTCGGGCCTACCTGGTTCTGGCCGCGGACGCAGCCCACGGTCAGCCGGCTCGTGGAGGCGCTCGGCCTCGCCGCCTTCGATCAGCACGATCCGGGCTCGGCGCTGTATATGGCCGACGCGGAAGCGGCGCCCGTCATTCGGGCGTCGCCCGGCCTCCATGACGGAGCGCGGCGGCTGACGGGCGGCATGGCGTCGCTCGCCGAGGCGCTCGCCGCAAGGCTGCCGCCCGGCGCGATGCGTCTTGGCCATGTCCTGCGCGCGGCGCGGGACATGGGCGACCATGTCGAACTGCGGTTCGAGCGCGGCGACGCGCAAGTCGTCGTCGCCGCCCGCAACGTCGCGCTCGCCGTCCCGCCGCGCCTCCTCGCGGAACGCGTCGATTTCTCGCCGGCGCTTCCCGCGGAACTGCGCGAGGCGATGGCGGAGACGCCGACATGGATGGCGGCGCACGCCAAGGCCGTGATGGGTTTCGCCGATCCGCCGATCTGGCGCGCCTTCGGCCAGTCGGGCGCCGCCTTCGTCACGCATGATCTCGCAATATTGGGCGAAGTCTTCGACGCTTGCGACGCGGGCGGAAAGCGGGCGGCGCTCGGCGGCTTCTTCGCGCTCTCCCCGGAATTGCGCGAAAAGTTCCGCAACAGCCTGCCAATGCTCGCCGCGCGTCAATTCGCGGCGCTGTTCGGCAGGCCGCTCGAAGGCGGCGAGGTTCAGGTCCAGGACTGGGCGACGGAAGCATTCACCTGCGCGAGCGCCGACCGTGCTCCGCCGGGCGTCCATCCCGACTATGGCGCGCCGCTTCTGAGCGCGCCTCTCTGGAACGGGAAGCTTCATTTCGGCGCGTCGGAGACGGCGCGCGAGGGCGGCGGCCATGTCGAGGGCGCGCTCAATGCGGCGGCGCGAATCGAGAAACGGATCGCCGCGCGACAGGAGGCCTCGGCCATGACGATGCCGGACGCGCCGGTCGAAAACGGCGTCAATCAACTCTCTCTCGAACGCTTTCGCCAATGGGTGGCGTCGCAGCGCGAGCCGGTCTTCGCCGACTATCGCAAGCGGCTCAATCACGCCTTGTCGCATGGCGCGCGCGATCAACTGACCCAGCGCGCCATGCTCGGCGCGATGGAGGACGTTTTCGCGCGGGCGCTCGCCGTGATCGACGAACTGCCCTTCGATCATGCCTGCGTCGCGGTCGAACGCGGCCGCTCCGATCTCACGCCGCGCGTGCAGGCGGCGTTCGACGGATTCATTCAGGGCTTGCTGGACGCCGTGATCGACTTCAACCGCACGTCCTGCGCATTGTCCAATTTTCCGCAGGAGCGCCGTCTCTCGAAGGATTATGTGTCGGCGACGCTGCGCGACGTCGCCGCCGCCTGGCGGGAATTTTCGCTTGCGGCCAACGAGCGGCTCATCGCCAGGCGCGGCGCGGAAGCGAACGTCGACGGGTGACGCCTTCGTCCCTTGGCCCGCAACATGCTTCGTCTTCGCGAAGAGCGACATTATGTGCGGAGACGGACAGTCATGACCGTGAATCTGAAAGGCGAATGGACGGACGCCGACGTCGCGCGGCTCCTCGGATCAGTGACCGACGATCGGGACTGGCGTCTCGAAGTGAACATGGAAGGCGTGGCCGCTCTCGTCGACAAGACCGCGAATCCGACGGGCGTCGATTACGACGCCACGCTTCATTGCTTCTTCGAGACCTGGATGGCGGGAACCGATTTCGTCGGTCCCTCGGCGGCGGGCGACAAGACGCTTGTTGGAAAAATCTCGAAAGCGCTGCGCGACAATTTTCCGACGCTCAAGGCCAGTAAATTCGTCTTCGTCGATCTCTGATACGGTTTCCGCCTGATTTGCTTCGCGACAATGCTCGCGCCCTCATTGCGAGGAGCATATGCGAAGTCGGGCATGCCCGACTTCGAAAAATGCGACGAAGCAATCGAGGGCGTCATCGCGGCTCTGGATTGCTTCGCCTTCGGCTCGCAATGACGGGGCACGAGAATGAACCGGTATGAAAGGAGAAGCAATGGCGCGCGCGCAAGCCTGTCTCGAACGCGCGAGCGTTCCCGATCGCAAGGCGCTTCAGGCCGCCGTCAAGGCGCTCGGCTTCAAGCTCGTCGTGGAGGATTCTTACAAGCCCTTCGCGGCCAAGGGCTATGTTTCCTGCACGCTCGACGGCGAGGACGCCGGTTTCGACCTGCGCTTCGGCGAGGTCGAAAGCCCGCCGCCCGCTCTCGCCGCCGCGCTTGGCGCGCGGGATGTCGCGATGACGTTCCGCTGGGCGGGCGATCCGCGTGAGCATTATGCCGCCGTCGCGGTCTGCGCGGCGTTGGCCGACGCTTTCGGCGCGGTCGTTCACGATCCGGAGCAGGACAAGCTGCTGTCGCGCGACGATCTGATCGCGACGGCGCGCCAGATCGGCGACGCATTATAGATTTGCGCCGCTCGCGGCGTCATCGCACGCAGTTGTTCTGCTGTATGGCGTAGAGCCAGCGGGCGCATTCGGCCTGCTTGGAGAGGGCGCGCTGCTGGCGGCGGCGTCCGCGATAATAGTCGTCGTCCCAGCCGCCGTCGCCGCCCCAGCCTTGGCCGCCGTCCCAGCCGCCGCCGTAGCCGCCCCAAGCGTTCTGGCGCTGCGCCTGCCGTATGCAGGCATTGTAGCTGTTCTCCAGGGAGAGGCAGAGCGGAACATTGGGGCCGGCCTCGGCGGCGGGCGCGGCGAGAAGCGCGGTCGCGGCGGCGACGAGGAGGGCGAGGCGTTTGGCGGACGGCGTTTTCCGGAGCGGCATGGCGTTTCCCTTAATCGAGGCGCTGTCGCGCCTTCTCATCAAATAGAAACATATAGCCGCAATGGCTGAAGCCAGTCTGAACGTCACCAGCCCGCGACGCGCCGGCACGCGCTGGAGCCGCCGTCGAATTCGTAATGGTCGCCGCAGGCGAAGGCGACGGGCGGCTGACCGGTCTGCTCGAAAACATCGTAGCCTTCCTTGAGATTCTTCCAGAACCCCGCCCATTGCTGATAATTGCCGCCGCCGACGAAGGAGAGCCAGCCGCCGCCGGTTTCGCGCGCAATATTCGCGTCCGTCATGCGGAAGGGGAAGATGTGGACGGGAATGTCCTTCTGTCCCGCCTTCAGCGCCGCTTCGACGAAGCCGTAGATTTCCTCGATGCCGCGGTCGGTCATGGCGAAGCAGCCCACCGACTTGCAGGCGCCGTGCACCATCACGAGCCCGCCCGTGCGGCCGTTCTGCCGGTCGAAGGCGTTGGGATAGCCGACATTGAAGGCCCGGTAATAGTTCGAGTGCGGGTTCAACTGCTTGGCCGAAACGCTGTAGAAGCCCTCGGGGGACTGATAGTCCGCCTCTTTCAGCTTCGGCCCCAGCCGGCCGGACCATTTGCAGATCGGGAAGGTCTTGTAGAGCGCGTAGCGGCCGTTCTTTTTCAGCCACAGCTCCAATTGCCCCTCCTGCTTGAAGATGCGCACATAGACCGGATCGCCCATGCCGAATTTCGGCGGCGGCGACTGGAAGGCGTCGTCGGGGGCGGGCCGCAGCGTCGGCTCCGGCAGGCGGGCGACCTGCGGGCCGGCGGGCGCGGCGGTCTCCGCGGGCGTCTGGGCGGCGGGAGCCTGAACAGGAGCGGGAGCCTCCTTTGCCGGCGCGAGGGACGCGAGCTTGTCGAGATCGGCCGGGCGCGCCGGCGGGAGGGGCGCGTCGACGTAATTGGGCGCGACGGCTTCCGTCTGCGGCGGCTCGGCCGGGCCCTGGGACGCCGGCGGCCATTGCGGCAAGGACCAGGACGACCCTGAAGGCGACGCCGCTTGCGGCTGCGCCGGCTGGGGCTGCGGCGCGGGCGCAATGGGGGCGGGTTGCTCCGGCGGCGTTTCCAGCGCGGCGAGATCGCTCGGGCGAATAGGCGGCAGCGGCGCGACGGTCTCGGCGGCCCGGATGTCGGCGGGCCGCGCGGGCGGGACCGGCGCGACGGGCGGGAAGGACACGAGGCCGTCGACGCCCGTGTCCTGTTCCAGCGACGGCGCCTCAGCGATCGGAGCTGGCTTTTCGACGGGAGCCGGCGCTGGCGCAGTCGCGATGGGTGGCGGCGGAGAAACGGGAAGAAGGGGCGCGGCGGCTGGCGGGGCGGGCTCGGGCGCCGCCGCGCGGCGCAGGCCGGGCAGGATCGAGCCGCCGGCGGGATGCGGCGCGCCGAGAATGGCGATCTTATTCGACGATGCGCCGCCGCGTCCGCCTGCGCCCGGCAGAAAACGCAGCGCCGCGACGCCCATGGCGAGCGCGCCCAGTGCGACGGCGGCCAGAAGGAGATAGGTGGAACGCGGCTTCATAAGCTTTGCAGTTCGATCCTATAAGCGCGGCCGCCGGTTGGCAAGGTCTCCTGGAACGCGCTCTACCCTTTGAAATCAATTACGTTTTCTGCGATTGATCTAGTGCCCCTCGAAGGCGATGAGGGTGCGCACCGGCACGCCCAGCGCCTCGACCTTTCTGGCGCCGCCGAGGTCCGGCAGGTCGATCACGAAACAGGCCGCGACCACCTGGGCGCCCATCTTCTGGAGAAGCCGGATCGCCCCTTCGGCCGTGCCGCCCGTGGCGATGAGGTCGTCGACGAGAATGACCTTCTCGCCTTGCGCGACGGCGTCGACATGCATCTCCATCTCGTCGGTCCCGTATTCCAGCTCATAGGACACGGACACAGTCTTGTGCGGCAATTTGCCTTTTTTGCGAATCGGGACGAAGCCCGCCGAGAGCTGATGGGCGACCGCGCCGCCGAGAATGAAGCCGCGCGCCTCCATGCCCGCGACCTTCTCGATCTTCGCGCCGGCCCAGGGCTGCACCAGTTCGTCCACCGCCTTGCGGAACGCCTTGGCGTCCCCGAGCAGCGTCGTGATGTCGCGGAAGAGAATGCCCTTTTTCGGATAGTCCGGAATGGTGCGGATGGCGGCGCGAAGCGGCATGGCGAACCCTTGATCGTCGTTTACGGCATGCTCAAGCACAGGTTGAGCCCGCGCTGGCGCGCGCAGCCAAGCTGCATACACGCAAGACGGCTCGACTCCAAGGATTTCAAGAGATGCGCCGAAACCGTTCGCTTGTTTCGGCGCAGCGTACCCGCGCCCGGTTCACGCCGACCTTGCGTTCAGCCGCGCCATCACCGCGTCGAGCTTCTTCAGCAGTTCCGGATCGCGCGCTTCGGGCGCCGTGAGAATGGCGTTGTCCAGCGCGCGGTCGGAACCGATGGGACAGGGTTCGTGCTCCCGGGGGAAATCCTTCAGCACGCGGGCGACGAGCCGCGCCGCGGCGGCGGAGTTGTCGCGCACGATCTCGATCACCGACGCGACGTCCACATGGTCGTGCTCGGGATGCCAGCAGTCGAAATCCGTGACCATGGCGATCGTGGCGTAGGAAATCTCCGCCTCGCGCGCGAGCTTCGCCTCCGGCATCGCCGTCATGCCGATGAGATCGAAGCCGCAGGCCTTGTAGTGCAGCGATTCGGCGTAGGTCGAGAATTGCGGGCCTTCCATGCAGACGTAAGCGCCGCCCACGGCGATCTCGATTCTCTCGTCGCGCGCGGCTTTCGCGATGCGCGCGGAAAGCTTCGGCGCGATCGGATGCGCCATGGAGACATGCGCCACGCAGCCGTCGCCGAAGAAGGAGGATTGCCGCGCGAAAGTGCGGTCGACGAACTGGTCGACGAGCACGAAGAGCCCGGGAAAGAATTGCGATTTGAACGAGCCGCAGGCGGAGATCGAGATGAGGTCGGTGACGCCGGCGCGCTTCAGCGCGTCGATATTGGCGCGATAGTTGATCGTCGAGGGCGAGAGACGATGGCCCCTTCCGTGGCGCGGCAGAAAGACCGCCCGCGTGCCGCCGATCTCGCCGAAGACCAGTTCGTCCGAAGGCTCGCCCCAGGGGGTCGTCACCCGCGCGCGCCGGACATTCTCGGCGCCGGGCAAATCGTAAACCCCCGATCCGCCGATGATGCCGACGACCGCGCGCGTCATGCGCCCCTCCGTAATCGAAAAATGCGACGACGGCGAACTTATCCGTCCCGGCGCCGGAATCAAAATCGCGCAGCGCCGGGCGCAGTCGCCTTTTGTCAAAATGCCGCGGCCCTGATCCCGGCGCTCAGCCGCGACGGGCGGCCGCCCTGGGGTTGATTATTTTCGCGGCGCCCGCCCATACTGCCCGGAAAACCAGCGACTCGCGCGCGCAAAGCCATGGGCGGCGTGGCGAAGCCGCTTTCATATGGGGCCATTTGCGCCGCAACCTTGCGACCGCCCAAGCGCTTTCGCGCGTGAATTCTGGGCGCCGGACAGGGTTGCGCCGCAAAATCCGCTGTGTTAGGGACCCATCGCCTTGGGACTGGGGCGTTGCCGCTCTTGTTCCTTGCCCCTGCAGCATCCGTCGCTTCAAAGCCGGCAGCGAGTCGCGCGAGCGCATTACCGCGTCATGGCGCCGCTTTGGACGATGCGAATTTGACGAGCGATCCAAGTGGCTCAAGACGGAGTTTCGCTTTCCGGCGTCGCGGGACGTTACGCCTTCGCCCTTTACGAACTGGCGTCGGAAAAGAACGCCGCCGACGAGGTCGCCGCGGCGCTCGCCGCCTTCCAGGGCCTCATCAACGAAAGTTCCGATCTCAAGCGCCTGGTGAAAAGCCCGGTCTTCACCGCGCAGGAACAGGTCAAGGCGCTCGGCGCCATCCTCGACAAGGCCGGGATTTCCGGCATAGCCGCGAATTTCATCCGCCTCGTCGCCTCCAAGCGCCGCCTCTTCGTCCTTCCCGACATGATCGCCGCCTATCAGGCCCTCCACGACAAGGCCAAGGGCCTCGTGCGCGCCGACGTCACCGTCGCGGGCCCCCTCAAGCCCGATCATGAGTCGGCGCTGCGCCAGGCGCTCGCCGCGGTCACCGGCGGCAAGTCGGTCAGCCTCAATGTCAGGACCGATCCGTCGATCGTCGGCGGCATCGTCGTCAAACTCGGTTCGCGCATGGTCGACGCCTCCGTTCGCACCAAGCTCAACTCAATCCGCACACGCATGAAAGAGGTCGGCTGATGGATATCCGCGCCGCAGAAATTTCCGCGATCCTCAAGAACGAGATCGCCAACTTCGGCAATGAGGCCGAGGTCACCGAGGTCGGCCAGGTTCTGTCCGTCGGCGACGGCATCGCCCGCGTCTACGGCCTCGACAATGTCCAGGCCGGCGAGACGGTCGAGTTCGAGAACGGCGTGCGCGGCATGGCGCTGAACCTCGAAAGCGACAATGTCGGCATCGTCATTTTCGGCTCCGACCGCGACATCAAGGAAGGCCAGACGGTCAAGCGCACGGGCGCCATCGTCGACGTTCCGGTCGGCAAGGAGCTTCTCGGCCGCGTCGTCGACGCGCTCGGCAATCCGATCGACGGCAAGGGCCCGATCAAGGCCGCGAGCCGCGCCCGCGTCGACGTCAAGGCCCCCGGCATCATTCCGCGCAAGTCGGTCCATGAGCCGATGGCGACCGGCCTCAAGGCCGTCGACGCGCTCATCCCGATCGGCCGCGGCCAGCGCGAGCTGATCATCGGCGACCGCCAGACCGGCAAGACGGCCATCGCGCTGGACACGATCCTGAATCAGAAGCCGCTCAATGACGGCGACGACGAGAAGGCCAAGCTCTATTGCGTCTATGTCGCCGTCGGCCAGAAGCGCTCGACCGTCGCGCAATTCGTGAAGGTGCTCGAGGAGCGCGGCGCGCTCGACTATTCGATCATCGTCGCGGCCACCGCTTCCGATCCGGCTCCGATGCAGTTCCTGGCGCCCTTCGCCGGCTGCGCCATGGGCGAATATTTCCGCGACAACGGCATGCACGCCGTCATCATCTATGACGATCTGTCGAAGCAGGCGGTCGCCTATCGCCAGATGTCGCTGCTGCTGCGCCGCCCGCCGGGCCGCGAAGCCTATCCTGGCGACGTCTTCTACCTGCATTCGCGCCTTCTCGAGCGCGCGGCCAAGCTCAATGACGATCGCGGCGCCGGCTCGCTGACCGCGCTGCCGGTCATCGAGACGCAGGCCAACGACGTGTCGGCCTATATTCCGACGAACGTCATTTCGATCACCGACGGCCAGATCTTCCTCGAGACGGACCTCTTCTATCAAGGCATCCGTCCGGCGGTGAATGTCGGCCTCTCCGTGTCGCGCGTCGGCTCCTCGGCGCAGACCAAGGCGACGAAGAAGGTCGCGGGCAAGATCAAGGGCGAGCTTGCGCAGTATCGCGAAATGGCCGCCTTCGCGCAGTTCGGCTCCGACCTCGACGCGGTGACGCAGCGCCTGCTCAATCGCGGCGCGCGCCTGACCGAGCTCCTGAAGCAGCCGCAGTTCTCGCCGCTGAAGATGGAAGAGCAGGTCGCGGTCATCTATGCCGGCGTCAACGGCTATCTCGATCCGCTCCCGGTCAACCGCGTCCGCGCTTTCGAGGACGGCCTGCTGGCCCTGCTGCGCTCGCAGCACAGCGACATTCTCGAGAGCATCCGCGCGTCGAAGGACCTCTCCGACGACGCGGCCGCGAAGCTCAAGGGCGTCGTGGAGACCTTCGCGAAATCATTCGCGTGATGTTGTCCCCTCTCCCCGTTCACGGGGAGAGGGTTAGGGTGAGGGGCAAGGCGGCCATCGCCGCTCCGCCCCTCACCCCGGCCCTCTCCCCGCATGCGGGGAGAGGGGGAAACGCCTCCTCGGGCGCGAACTCTTAAACAAGAAGCACGCTCATGCCCTCGTTGAAGGATCTTCGAAACCGGATTTCTTCCGTCAAGGCGACGCAGAAGATCACCAAGGCCATGCAGATGGTCGCGGCGGCCAAGCTGCGCCGCGCGCAGACGGCGGCGGAAGCCGCGCGCCCCTATGCCGAGCGCATGGAAGCCGTGCTCGCCAATCTCGCGGCGGGCGTCGCCACCGGCGGCCCCCAGCTTCTTTCCGGCAACGGCAAGGACGACATCCATCTCCTCGTCGTCGCCACGGCCGAGCGGGGCCTGTGCGGCGCCTTCAATTCCTCGATCGTGCGCCTCGCGCGCGATCACGCCCAGCGGCTGCAGGGCCAGGGCAAGACGGTCAAGATTCTCTGCGTCGGCAAGAAGGGCTACGACCAGCTCCGCCGTCTGTTCGAGAAGGAGATCATCGAGCTCATCGAGCTGCGCGGCCTCAAGACCATCGGCTTCGACAACGCCGACGAGATCGGCAAGAAGATCATCGCTCTGTTCGAGGCGGGCGAGTTCGACGTCGCCACGCTCTTCTTCTCGAAGTTCAAATCGGTGATCGCGCAGATCCCGACGGCGCAGCAGCTCATCCCGGCGCAGATCGCCGCGAATGAGAACGCGCCGGCGCAGGAAGGCCCGCAGCCTGCCTACGAATATGAGCCCGGCCAGGACGAGATCCTCTCCGAACTCCTGCCGCGCAACATCTCCGTTCAGGTGTTTCGCGCGCTGCTGGAAAACGCCGCCTCCGAACAGGGCGCGCGCATGAGCGCCATGGACAACGCCACGCGCAACGCCGGCGACATGATCCGCAAGCAGACGACCCTCTATAACCGGTCGCGCCAGGCGATGATCACCAAGGAACTCATCGAAATCATCTCGGGCGCCGAAGCGCTCTGATCGTTAAAATAGACGAGGACGTAAAATGGCCGCCAACAAGCCCACGGGCCGCATCACCCAAGTCATCGGCGCCGTCGTCGACGTGAAGTTCGACGGCCATCTGCCCGAGATTCTCAACGCGCTCGAGACAACGAATCAGGGCCAGCGCCTGGTTCTCGAAGTCGCCCAGCATCTCGGCGAGAATTCGGTCCGCACCATCGCCATGGACTCCTCCGAAGGCCTCGTGCGCGGCCAGGAAGTCACCGACACCGGCGCGCCGATCTCCGTGCCGGTCGGCGAAGAGCTGCTCGGCCGCATCATCAACGTCATCGGCGAGCCGGTCGACGAAGCCGGCCCGGTTCATTCGAGCGGCATTCGCGCCATCCATCAGCCGGCGCCGTCCTACGCCGAGCAGGCGACGGAAGCGCAGATCCTCGAGACGGGCATCAAGGTCGTCGACCTGCTCGCGCCTTACGCCAAGGGCGGCAAGATCGGCCTGTTCGGCGGCGCGGGCGTCGGCAAGACCGTGCTCATCATGGAATTGATCAACAATGTCGCCAAGGCGCATGGCGGCTATTCCGTCTTCGCCGGCGTCGGCGAGCGCACGCGCGAGGGCAACGACCTCTATCACGAGATGATCGAGGGCGGCGTCAACAAGAAGGGCGGCGGCGCTGGCTCCAAATGCGCGCTGGTCTATGGCCAGATGAACGAGCCGCCGGGCGCCCGCGCCCGCGTCGCGCTGACCGGCCTCACGGTGGCCGAAGAGTTCCGCGACAAGGGCCAGGACGTGCTGTTCTTTGTCGACAACATTTTCCGCTTCACGCAGGCGGGCTCGGAAGTGTCGGCGCTTCTCGGCCGCATTCCCTCGGCGGTGGGCTATCAGCCGACGCTCGCGACGGACATGGGCGCGCTGCAGGAGCGCATCACCACCACGACCAAGGGCTCGATCACCTCGGTGCAGGCCATTTACGTTCCTGCCGACGACCTGACCGACCCGGCGCCGGCCACCTCCTTCGCCCATCTCGACGCCACGACCGTTTTGTCGCGCTCCATCGCGGAGAAAGGCATCTATCCGGCCGTCGATCCGCTCGACTCGACGTCGCGCATGCTTTCTCCGGCGATCGTCGGCGAGGAGCACTACGATGTCGCCCGCAAGGTGCAGTCGACGCTGCAGCGCTACAAGTCGCTTCAGGACATCATCGCGATCCTGGGCATGGACGAGCTCTCGGAAGAGGACAAGCTCGTCGTCGCCCGCGCCCGCAAGATCGAGCGCTTCCTGTCGCAGCCCTTCCACGTCGCCGAAGTCTTCACCGGCTCGCCGGGCAAGCTCGTCGCGCTCGCCGACACGATCAAGGGCTTCAAGGGCTTGGTCGAGGGCGAATATGATCACCTCCCCGAGGCCGCCTTCTACATGGTCGGCTCTATTGACGAGGCGATCGAAAAGGCCGCCAGGCTCGCCAAGGAAGCGGCGTAGGCGTTTAGCAATCGGGCGAGGGCGGTCGCGCGCGGCCCCGCGTCCGAAGGCGACAATTGATTGGCCGGGCGAAGACCGGCCAATCTCTTATGAAAATCAGCGTCCCCGGAGACTGACATGGCCGCTTTCCACTTCGAACTCGTTTCCCCCGAGAAGCTCCTGTTTTCGGGCGACGTCGAAAGCGTGGTCGCGCCGGGCGCCGAGGGCCAGTTCACGGTCCTCAAGGATCACGCGCCGGTGATGACGACGTTGAAACCGGGCGTCGTCACGGTCGCCGGCGGCGACGGCAAGGTCGAGAAGCTGTTCGTCCGCGGCGGCTTCGCCGACGTGAACGCGTCCGGCTTCACCATTCTCGCCGAACTCGCCGTGTCGCTCGCCGACATCGACGTCGCCAAGCTCGACGCCGACATCAAGAACGCCAGGGAAGATTTGGCCGACGCCAAGACCGACGACGCGCGTCAGACGGCAAGCGCCAAGCTCGCGCAGCTCGAAGAGATGCGCGCTTCGGTCGGCTGAGGTCCGACGATCCGCCTTTCCCCCGATGATTGAGGCGCCGCATCGCCGATGCGGCGCTCTCTTTTTCGGGGCTTCTTTCATGAGCGAGCCCGAAGGCTTATGGTCCGATAGATTCCGGGCGCCCGCCGCTTCTATTCCTGCGGCGGACCTTCGGCGGCCGGATGTTCTTCCAGTTCCGCCTCGATAATATCGCCGTGCCGCTCTTCGGGCGCGAGTTCCGAACGATCCGCCGCGACCGCTCTTATGGCCTCGCCGATCTCCGGATTGCGCACGATCAGCGTCTGCAGATCATAGGCGTCGAGAATGAGGAGCTTCGTCGGCTCCATCGCGCGCACATTAGCGGTGCGCAGCGTCTTGTGCAGCACGGCGATCTCGCCGAAGAACTGGCCGACGCCGAGTCGAACCGACTCATTGGGCAGTTCCACCTCGACCTCGCCCTCGGCGATGAAATACATGGATTGCGCGACGTCGCCGCGCCGCACGATGAGCGTTCCGGCCGGCACGGATTGGGCGCTGAGATAGCGCATGATTTCCGCGATCGCCGTCGCATTGAGGGAGCGGAAGAGCGGCACGCTCGCCACCATGCTCCAGGTGACGACGAATTCCCGGCGATGAATCTCTTCCGCGAAGGCGGTCGCCACGATGCCGACCGGCAGTCCGAGCATCACATAGCCCATCACCATGGTGACAGAGGCGATCATGCGTCCCGCGAGCGTCACCGGCGTCACGTCGCCATAGCCGACGGTGGTGATGGTGACGATCGCCCACCACATCGACGCGGGGATCGAGCCGAAATTCTCCGGCTGCGCGTCATGCTCGGCGATATGGATCGCGCTCGCCGAAAAGAGAACGGCGCCGAAAAGCAGGATGCTGGTCGCGAGCAGCGCCTTGCGCTCCGCCTCCATCACCGCGACGAGCGTGCGGATGCCGGCGGAATAGCGCGCCAGCTTGAAGAAGCGCAGCAGACGAAGGATGAGGAGAATCCGCAGATCCGCCGCGACAAAGAAGGAAATATAGACGGGCAGGATCGTCAAAAGGTCGATGATCGCCGAGCCCGACGCGATGAATGACAGCCGGGCGCGCAAGGGCGTCCTGTCGGAATAGGGGGTGTGGTCCGGGGCCGACCAGAGGCGCAGCAGATATTCGACCGTGAAGATCGACACGGCGAAATATTCCACGACATGGAACAGCGCCCGGAACTTCCGGTCATATTCCGGCACGGACTCCAGAACGACGGAGAGGACCGACAGCGCGACGAGCGCGATGAGGGCGCGATGCACGAAACGCGTCGTGCGATCATGCGCGCCCCCGTCGAGAATGACGTGGATGCGGCGGCGCAGCCGGTAATACCAGTGGCGCCGGTCGCCTGTCGTCACTGGGCCGCCTTGGCGCGCAGCGCATCCTCCACCGAGGCGAGCGCCTGTTCGATCGCCGCCGCGTTGGGTCCGCCCGCCTGGGCGAGGTCCGGCCGGCCGCCGCCGCCCTTGCCGCCGAGCGCCGCGCTCGCGGCGCGGACGAATTCGACCGCGCTATATTTTTCGGTGAGATCGTCGGTGACGCCGACGACGACGCCGGCCTTGCCGTCCGGCGAGGCGCTGGCGATGGCGACGACGCCCGAGCCGATGCTCTTCTTGGCGGCGTCGACGAGCGATTTGAGATCCTTGGCGTCGACGCCCTCGACCGCGCGGGTCAGAAGCTTCACGCCGCCGACGTCGCGCGCCTCCGGTCCGGCGCCATCGCCGCCGCCGCCCATGGCGAGCTTGCGCTTGGCGTCGGCAAGCTCGCGCTCGAGCTTTTTGCGCTCGTCGATGAGCTGCGCCAGCCGGCTCGGCGCCTCCTCGACCGGCGCGCGCATCAGGGCCGCGATGTCCTGCAGGGCGCGCGCCTGGCCGGCGAGGTAGGTCCTTGCGCCCTCGGCCGTGCGCGCCTCGATGCGGCGCACGCCGGAAGCGACGGCTCCTTCGGAAACGATCGCGATGAGGCCGATGTCGCCCGTGCGCGAGACATGGGTGCCGCCGCAAAGCTCCACCGAGAAGGCGTGAGGGACGCCGGGATCGGGCCGACCCATGGCGACGACGCGGACCTCGTCGCCGTACTTTTCGCCGAAGAGCGCCCGGGCTCCGGACTGGATCGCCTCGTCCTGCGCCATGACGCGCGTATCGACCGGGGCGTTGTCCTGCACGATTTCATTGGCGAGCGTCTCGACCCGCGTGAGCTCCTCTTGAGTGAGGGGCTTCGGATGGGTGAAGTCGAAACGCAGGCGTTCGGGCGCGACGAGCGAGCCCTTCTGAGCGACATGCTCGCCGAGCACCTGGCGCAGCGCCTCGTGCAGAATATGGGTGGCGGAGTGGTTCGCGCGCGCGGCCCTGCGGCGCGCGTGATCGACCTCGAGCTCCAAAGCAAGGCCGGGAACGATTTCGCCCTGCTCGACGACGCCTTCATGGACGATGAGGTCGCCAAGCTTTTTCAGCGTGTTCTCGACGCGGAAGCGCACGCCCCTGCCGCGGATGACGCCGATGTCCCCGGCCTGGCCGCCGGATTCGCCATAAAAGGGCGTCTGATTGAAGATGAGCGCGCCACGCTGGCCCTGCTTCAGCACGAAAGCCTCCGCGCCGTCATGGACGATGGCGGTGACGACGCCCTCGCTCTTTTCCGTGTCGTAACCGAGGAATTCCGTCGCGCCGAGACGCTCCTTGAGCGCGAACCACAGCGTTTCGGTCGCCGTCTCGCCCGAGCCGGCCCACGCCTTGCGGGCTTCGGCGCGCTGGCGCTCCATGGCGGCGTTGAAGCCATCCTTGTCCACGACGATGCCGCGCGGCCGCAACGCGTCCTCGGTGAGGTCGAGGGGAAAGCCGTAGGTGTCGTACAGCTTGAACGCGGTCTCGCCGGAAAATTTCGCGCCCTGATTCAGCCCGGCGGTTTCCTCGTCGAGAATGGCGAGGCCGCGCGCCAGCGTGGCGCGGAAGCGCGTCTCCTCGGTCCTGAGCGTGTCGACGATCAGCGCCTGGGCGCGGACGAGCTCGGGATAGGCTTGGCCCATTTCGGCGAGGAGGGCAGGCGCGAGGCGCCACATCAGCGGCTCCTGCGCCCCGAGGATCTGGGCGTGGCGCATGGCGCGGCGCATGATCCGGCGCAGCACGTAGCCGCGACCCTCATTGGAGGGCGTCACCCCGTCGGCGACGAGAAAGGAGGAGGCGCGCAAATGGTCCGCGATGACGCGATGGCTTGCGGCCTGCGGGCCGGCATAGGGCGCGCCTGTCAGATCGACGACGGCGCCGATGAGCGCGCGAAAAAGGTCGATGTCGTAATTCGAGGTCACGCCCTGCATCAGCGCGGCGATGCGCTCGAGGCCCATGCCGGTGTCGATCGAGGGGCGCGGCAGGGGCGCGCGCTGGCCCGGCGCCACCTGCTCGTACTGCATGAAGACGAGGTTCCAGAATTCGAGGAAACGGTCGCCGTCCTCGTCGGGACTGCCGGGCGGTCCCCCGGCGAGCGCCTCGCCCTGGTCGTAAAAGATTTCCGAGCACGGTCCGCAGGGGCCCGTGTCGCCCATGCTCCAGAAATTGTCGGCGCTCGCAATGCGGATGATGCGGCTGTCGTGGAAACCGGCGATCTTCTTCCACAGCTCATAGGCTTCGTCGTCGTCGTGATAGACAGTGACGAGCAGCCGGTCGACGGGAAGCCGAAATTCCTTGGCGATGAGGCCCCAGGCGAGTTCGATCGCGCCTTCCTTGAAATAGTCTCCGAAGGAGAAGTTCCCCAGCATTTCGAAGAAGGTGTGATGGCGGGCGGTGTAGCCGACATTGTCGAGGTCGTTGTGCTTGCCGCCGGCGCGCACGCATTTCTGCGCGGAGGCGGCGCGCGCCTGGCGGCGCTTCTCGACGCCCGTGAAGACATTCTTGAACTGGACCATGCCCGCATTGGTGAACATGAGGGTCGGGTCGTTATGGGGGACGAGCGGAGAGGACGCGACCTTCTCATGGCCGTTGCGCACGAAATAATCGAGGAAGGCGGAGCGTATCTGGTTGACGCTGCTCATTCTGCGTCTCTCTGGGAGGTGACCGGGATCTTTGTCCGATCATATGGTGAATAGGGTCGCCGGGCGAAAGCGGACCCGGATGCGCGGGCGCTCGGGCCGAGGGCCAAAGAGCGCCGCCGGTTGCGGGCGATATGCCAGTCCGCGGCGGTTTCGGCAACGAAAAAGGCCCGAGGAACGGGCCTTTCCTTTTTCCTGGCGTCGCGGAAAAGGGCGTTATTCGTCGTCGTCCGCGCCGCTGTCGTCGAGAATCTTCTCGGCGATGAGGCCGGCGTTTTCGCGAATCGCCTGCTCGATGCGCGCGGCGGCCTCGGGATTCTGGCGCAGGAACGCCTTGGCGTTCTCGCGACCCTGGCCGAGGCGCTGGCTGTCATAGGAGAACCACGCGCCGGATTTCTCGACGACGCCGGCCTTCACGCCGAGATCGACGAGCTCGCCCACTTTGGAGACGCCCTCGCCATACATGATGTCGAATTCGACCTGCTTGAAAGGCGGCGCGACCTTGTTCTTGACCACCTTGACGCGGGTCTGGTTGCCGATCGCCTCGTCGCGCTCCTTGATCGCGCCGACGCGGCGGATGTCGAGACGCACGGAGGCGTAGAATTTAAGGGCGTTGCCGCCCGTCGTCGTCTCGGGCGAGCCGTACATCACGCCGATCTTCATGCGGATCTGGTTGATGAAGATCACGAGCGTGTTGGAGCGGGAGATGGAGGCGGTGAGCTTGCGCAGCGCCTGGCTCATCAGGCGCGCTTGCAGGCCCGGCTGCACCTCGCCCATCTCGCCCTCGATCTCGGCGCGCGGCGTCAGCGCCGCGACCGAATCGATGACGAGAACGTCGACCGCGCCGGAGCGCACCAACGTATCGGTGATCTCCAGCGCCTGCTCGCCCGTATCCGGCTGCGAGATCAGGAGTTCATCGAGATTGACGCCGAGCTTGCGGGCGTAGACCGGGTCGAGCGCATGTTCGGCGTCGACGAAAGCGCAGACGCCGCCGGCTTTCTGCGCCTCGGCGACGACATGGAGCGTCAACGTGGTCTTGCCCGAGGATTCCGGCCCGTAAATCTCGACGATTCGGCCACGCGGCAGGCCGCCGACCCCGAGCGCGATGTCGAGGCCGAGGGAGCCGGTCGAGATGGTCTCGATCTCGACGGCCTTCTGATTCTTGCCCAGCCGCATGATCGAACCCTTGCCAAAGGCGCGTTCGATCTGCGACAGGGCGGCGTCCAGCGCCTTGGTCTTGTCCACGGAAGTCCCTTCGACGAGGCGGAGATTGGCTTGGCTCACGGGCTGAAATCCTTCTGGCACGATTTCAAGGGCTGGGGCAATGGCCGCCATTCATTGTGCATGATTTGTTCTCAAAGCCAAGTTCTTTTTTCGTTCTTTTCGACGGGATGTGGCTTTACGAAGCTCCCATCGCGCTAAGTTGGTGTGGCGTCTCGATTTTGGTTCTGGCGGAAACGGCGTTCGCTCATTTCGTTTCTTCTTGCTGCGGGCGCGATACGCCTCGGCGTCCTGACCGAACAAGAGCGACTGAGCGCCGCGCATTTGCACGCTCCCGGGCGGAAGGACAAGGGAGGTTGGCGGTCGCAGCCAAGTTTACGCAGCCTGCGTAAACTTGGCTGCGAGACCGCCGGGTGGGGTTCGCGCCGCCATAACATTGATGGGAGCTTTACCCCACCCGACCCTGCCATAGGGGGGATTCGTTCATGCCCGGGATTCACCCGATCGCCCTGCCTTTACATCGCCATATCGAAGACGAGAGCCTCGGCGTCGGCGCGTCCATCGAGCCGCAGCTCGGCCGCGTCGCTCACGGCGACGCCGTCGCCGGCCGCGAGCGGCTCGCCATTGACGGCGATCTCGCCGCGGGCGACCTGCACCCAGGCCGCGCGGCCCGGCGCGAGACGATGCGTCACATTCTCGCCGGGGGCGAGCAAGGTGGCGTAGAGGTCGACGTCGCGGTGGACCGTGATCGCGCCCTCGCGCCCGTCGCGGGAGGCGATGAGCCGCAGCCGTCCCCGCTTCTCCGCCGGCTCGAAACGCTTCTGCTCATAGCCGGGCGCGAGGCCCGCGCGCTCCGGCAGAATCCAGATCTGCAGGAAATGCACGGGCTCGCTGTCCGAGGCGTTGTATTCGCTGTGGCGCACGCCGGTCCCGGCGGTCATGCGCTGCACGTCGCCCGGCCGGATGACCGAGCCCGTCCCCAGGCTGTCCTTATGCTCCAGCGCGCCGTCGAGCACATAGGAGACGATCTCCATGTCGCGGTGCGGATGGGTGGGAAAGCCGTCTCCCGGCGCCACGCGATCCTCGTTGATCACCCTGAGCGGCCCGAAGCCCATATGAGCGGGATCGTAATAATGGCCGAAGGAGAAGCTGTGCCGGCTGTCGAGCCAGCCGAAATTGGCCGCGCCCCGCGCATCGGCCCGTCTGATCGTCATCTGCATGTCTGGCCTCTTGGGTGAGAGCTGTTCGCCAGCAAAGATGATCGTCGACTCTTTCGGCATCAATCTGCATAAATAGATCATATTGCATCCATTATGGATACAATGCCTCGCCGCCGTCGGCGAGGCGCGGCGTCACCGAACCTCGTAGACGTCGTCGATCGGCGCGCCCAGCGCCGTGACGAGCCGGTTCGTCTCCGCGGCCATGCCGACGATCGCGAGCAGCTCGGCGTGTTCGGCTTCCGTCATGCCCTTCGCCCGCGCATTGGCGGTGTGGGAGTGGATGCAATAGGGGCAGCCATGCGCGACGGAGACGGCGATATAGATCATCTCCTTGACTTTCGGGTCCAGCGCGCCGGGCCCCATCACCGCCTTCACGCCTTCCCAGACGCGCTTCAGCGTCGCCGGGTCGCGCGCCAGCGCGCGCCAGAAATTGTTGACGAAGTCGCTGTCGCGCGTGGCGCGGATGTCGGCGAAGACCGCCCGCGCCTCCGGTGAAAGCTCGTCGTCGCGCAAGAGGGAAACCGTGGCCATGTCCGAGGCTCCATTCGCAGGCTAAAATCTTTCCCATTCCGGCGCGCCGCGGAAACGCTCGGCCAGATGGTCGATCAGCAGACGGGTCTTGGCCGGAAGGTAACGGTTGGGCGCGTAAAGCGCATAGACGCCGAGCTCCTTGGGCGGATATTCCGACATCAGCACGGCCAAGCGGCCGGCCGCAATGTCCGCGCACACGATGAAGCTCGGCAGCTTGGCGACGCCCTGTCCGGCGAGCGCGGCGGCGCGCAGCGTCTCGCCAATGTTCGACGTCATGCGCGGCGCGACGGAGACGGCGATCTCCTTGCCGTTCGCCCTCAGCCGCCATTTTTGCGCGTTCGCGCCATGGCCGTAGACGAGGCAGCGATGCCGGGCGAGATCGGCGGGCTCCCGCGGCCGGCCGTTTCGCGCGAGATAGTCCGGCGAGGCGACGAGCAGGCGCCGGGCGAAGGCGAGCTTGCGCGCGATCAGGCTCGAATCCGTCAGCTCGGCGATGCGGATCGTGACGTCGAACCCTTCCTCGATCGGGTCGATGAAACGGTCATTGACCGTCAATTGCACATCAAGATTGGGGTAAAGCGCCATGAAATCCGCGACCGCCGGCGCGAGATAGGCCACGCCGAAAGAGACGGGGGCGTTGATCTTCAGCAGTCCGCGCGGCTCGGCGTGCAGGCGCGAGACCTCCGCCTCGGTTTCCGCCACGGCGCTCAAGATTTCGGTGCAGCGCTCATAATAGGCGAGTCCCGCCTCGGTCGGCCGCACGCGGCGCGTCGTCCGGTCGAGCAACCGCGTATCCAGCGTGCGCTCGAGCTCCATGACGGCCTTGCTCACCGCCGAGCGGGTGAGGCCGAGCTGTCGCCCCGCTTCGGCCAGTCCGCCATGCGTGACGACCTTCGCAAAGACATTCATGGCGGACAGCTTGTCCATTCTGTTTCCAGCCTGGAAGCAGTAAACCCGTATCCTACGCTATTGTCGACATGCTGTCAGTCTCGGCAAAGTGCGTCGCGCCGCCGCAGGTCAGAGACCCAGTTCCGACAGGCCAGGATGATCCGCGGGACGCGGGCCGAGCGGCCAGCGATATTTGCGCTCGGCCTCCTTGATGGGCAGGTCGTTGATGCTGGCGTAGCGCAGGCGCATCAGCCCGTTCCCGTCGAACTCCCAATTCTCGTTGCCGTAGGAGCGGAACCAGGCGCCGGCGTCGTCGCGCCATTCATAGGCGAAGCGCACGGCGATGCGGTCGTCGGCGAAAGTCCAAAGCTCCTTGATGAGACGATAGTCGAGCTCGCGCGCCCATTTGCGCTTGAGAAACTCGACGATCTCGGCGCGCCCGACGGGAAACTCCGCGCGATTGCGCCAGCGCGAATCGATCGTATAGGCCAGCGCGACGCGCTCGGGATCGCGCGTGTTCCATGCGTCTTCCGCCATGCGCACCTTCCGGAGCGCGGTCTCGCGCGTGAATGGCGGCAAGGGCGGGCGTTGCGCGTCGCTCATATCGTGTCCTCCATGGCTGTTTCATTCTTGCGCTGCTTCATTCTTGCGAAAGGGCAGGGCGGCTTCCTGCTCCGCCATCATCTCGTCGAGCGCGGCGCGCTCGCGCCGGCAATAGTCGGCGATGGCCGCGTGGAAGCGGGCGTCGACGAAATCATGCGCGGACCAGGTGACGACCGGACGATAGCCGCGGGCGAGCTTGTGCTCCCCCTGCGCGCCCGCCTCGACGCGCTTGTAGCCATGGGCGATGGCGTAGTCGATCGCCTGATAATAGCAGACCTCGAAATGCAGGAACGGCCGCTCGATCAGCGCGCCCCAATTGCGGCCGTAGATCGCGTCGTCGCCGAGGAAATTGATCGCGCCCGCGACATAGGCGTCGCCCTGCTTCGCCATGACGAGCAGGATGCGATCCGCCATCGCCGCGCCGATGAGATCGAAGAAAGCGCGCGTCAGATAGGGCCGTCCCCATTTGCGCGCGCCCGTGTCCATGTAGAAAGCGAAGAAGGCGTCCCAGTGACGGGGCTCTATGTCCGCGCCGGCGAGGCGCTCGATGGCGAGATCGTCGCCCAGCGCCTCGCGCCTCTCGCGCTTCACGCTCTTGCGTTTGCGCGAGGACAGCGCGTTCAGGAAGTCGTCGAAGCGCGCATAGCCCTCATTGACGAAATGAAACTGCTCGCCGGCGCGCAGGACGAAGCCCGCATCGCGCAGCGCATGCGCTTCTGAAAGGGTCGGATAGGCGACGTGGATCGACGACGCCTGCGCCGCCTTGCACAGGCCGCGCAGGGAAGCGATGAGGGCGGCGCGCGCGCCCTCGGGCGCGTCGCCTGCGACGAGGAGACGGCGTCCCGTCGCCGGCGTGAAAGGCGCCGCGACCTGAATCTTCGGATAATAGCGCCCGCCCGCCTGCTCATAGGCTTGGGCCCAGCTCTGGTCGAAGACATATTCGCCGAGGCTGTGCGTCTTGAGATAGACCGGCGCGCAGGCGACGAGGCGTCCGCCCTCGTCCTCCGCCAGCGCGTGAACCGGCGACCAGCCCGTGCGCGGGCCGACCGAGCCCGAACGCTCCAGCGCATTCAGAAAGGCGTGCGTCACGAAAGGATTGAAACGCTCGCCGTCTTCCGCCGTCAAAGTCTTCGGATTGGCGCAGGCGTCCCAGGCCGCCGCCTCGACTTTTTCGAGCGACTGAACGAAGCGCGTCGTGAATTTATGAGCCATGAGCGCCGTGGCTGGAGTGACTGGTTTCAAAGTGTAGAGCGCGCGTCTCGCGAAAAACCGGCCTCCGCTTTTCGCCGCGCGCTCTAGTAAATCGGAAAAGCCCTGCAAAGCGCCAGCGCTTCTTCGCGCGTCGCGTCGATTGCGCGTCTGTCTGACGGATTGCGCAGAATATGGGCGATCCATTCGCCGATGCGTTCAAATTCCCGAACGCCGAAGCCGCGCGTCGTTCCGGCGTTGCTGGAGAGCCGCAGGCCCGAGGGCGCCTCCGGCGGGCGCGGATCGAAGGGGATCATGTTCTTGTTCACGGCGAGCCCCGCTTTTTCGAGCGCCTTGGCCGCGACGTCGCCCGTGACGCCGGTCGACGTCAGGTCGACGAGCATCAGCCCCATATCCGTGCCGCCCGTCACGAGGCGCAGGCCCTGCCGGCCAAGCGTTTCCGCGAGCGCGCGGGCGTTGGCGAGCACGGCCTCGTTATAGGCGCGAAAGTCGGGCCGCAGCGCCTCGCCGAGACAGGCCGCCTTGCCGGCGACGGCGTGCAGCGTCACCGAGCCCTGCACGCCAGGAAAGACGCCGGCGTTGATGCGCGACGACAGGCTCTCATCGTTCCACAAAACCATGCCGCCGCGCGCGCCGCGCAGCGATTTATAGGTCGTCGTCGTCACGATATGGGCGTGGGGGAAAGGGTCCGGATAGAGCCCTGTCGCCACGAGCCCGGCGAAATGCGCCATGTCGACGAGAAGGTAGGCGCCGACCTCATCCGCGATGGCGCGAAGCCCCGCGAAATCAATCGCGCGCGGATAGGCCGAGCCGCCCGCGACGATCATCTTGGGCCGCGCGGGGCGGGCGAGGTCGCGCACCTCATCGAGGTCGATGAATTCCGTCTCCCGGTTCACGCCATAGGTCGTGACGCGATAGTCGCGCCCGGTGAGCGTCGCGGGATGGCCATGGCTGATATGGCCGCCCGCCGCGACATTCATGGAGAGAATGGCGTCGCCGAGCCTCAAGAGCCCCAGAAACACGCCGGCATTGGCGTTGGAGCCCGAATGCGGCTGCACATTGGCGAATCGGCAATCGAACAGCTTCTTCGCCCGCTCGACGGCGAGCGCCTCGACGGCGTCGGCGAATTCCGCGCCGCCATAATAGCGCGCATAGGCTGCGCCCTCGACGGTCTTGTTGGTGAGCACGGAGCCCTGCGCCGCGAGCACGAGCGCCGAGACGATGTTCTCGGAGGCGATGAGCTCGATCCCGTCGCGCTGGCGGGAAAGCTCGCCATTCATGGCGGCGGCGAGCTCGGGATCGGCTTCGAGTCCGGCTGTGAAATAGCCCGGAGGAGGAAGGGGCAAGGGAGCGGCTCCTGCTTGACGGGATCAGTATCCGCTTTTTCGCCCGGAACGCCATAATGTTGGGGGCGGGCTTTTCGCCGCCGCGAGAATGGCCCGGCGCGCGACGCAGATGCGTCGCCGCACATTTGCCTCCCGCCAAAGCCGTTAACGTCGCATCGACCACATGATGGAGGCGCAGATGTCCCGCGATTTCGATCTTGAAAGCGCAGTCGTCCATATTCTCGCGACGGCCGTTGCGACGGGCTTTTACGGCGCCATGATTGTCGCGCTCTACAAGATTGCCGCCGGCGCGTGAGGCGATTGCGGGGCGCTGATTCGAGGCTTGGCGCTAGCTTCCCTTGCCGCCTTCGCCGTCGGGCCGGCCGGCGTCCGCCTCTGATTTTTGATTGTCGATGTCGCGCAGCCGCGCCCTGATCGTTCTCCAATTGGGCGGCGGCAGGGACTTCTCCCTGCATCGTTGCGCGATCTCCTGCACGAGCGCGCTGAAGCGCGGGCGCTCGGCCTGCGCGACAAAATGGTTGATAGCCGCCTCGATGATCTGTTCGCGCTTCGGATCAAGGCCTTTCGCGCCTTTCGGCCGCCCCACCGACCGGGCGGAGTTGTTCTTGATGGCGCCGCAGGTGCGAAAAGACTTCATCATCCGATAGGCGGTGGCGCGGGAAACCCCGAGCCCCTTTTTCAGTTCCTCGATGATTGTCTTTGTTGGCGCGCCCCTCGCCTCGGCCAGCAGATGGCGCATCGCGTCTTCCCGCTTCCGTATGGGGTCGACGCCTTTTTGCTCGTTACGACTGTCCATGGCGTCGTCTTTATTTATCTTTGTCTTGGTTTTGTCGCGACTTGACACGGGACCTGTACATTCGGCGAAAACGCTGTCCTGGACGCCTCCAAGGCCGCGGCGCGGCCGACGAAGCGAGGCGACGACTCTTTTTTCTCATAAATACAACGACAAGGAAACGCTCGATTTTCCATGTCCTGCGGCCTGCCGTCCCGGATCGTGCGACTTTGTCTCATTTGCAAAAGCCGTGACGCAAGGACGCCGGACTCGCGTTTTCAATGAGTTCCTGAGCAGAAGGGAGCTCCAAATAGTCAAAGTCGTGGATTTTTTATGCAGTGAGACAATTAAATACATTATCTGCTTCAAAGTGTCGCATAGGACTCATCCGCGCAGTGGATTTTGCGGTTCTATGGACCCTTCCTCCCCCAGATCGGATGACGGCGGCGATGCTGCGTCGCAAAAAATAACGCGCCCCGGCTCCTGGGGAGCCGGGGCGCGAGACGAAGGCTGAAGCGCTGCGTCGCGATCTCAGAGGTTCAGCGCCCGGTTCACCGTCGGAATGAAGATGGCGAACAGGAAAATGATGAAGCCGATCCAAAACGCGACCCAGCCGAGTTCGTTGACGGAGTGAAAAGTTTTCATTGGTTGGCGTCCTCCCTTGCATTGAGGCTGAAAAAAGACTGCGCCACCATAATCAATAGAGCTGGAGCCAAAGCAACTTGGCCAAGATGCGGCAGAAGGTCGCGATCTCGTAAGTATCACAATATAATGC
>Ga0123399_1037424_pt1 | contig 25819 bp, 20 predicted proteins | sample T5LHNH4metaT_FD_89927 | JGI IMG/M metagenome (GOLD analysis project Ga0123399, IMG submission 89927) | Methane-oxidizing artificial microbial communities from Washington, USA to study methane cycling - T5-LHNH4 metaT (Metagenome... | ecosystem: Engineered > Modeled > Simulated communities... | reverse complement strand
GTCGTAGGTTCAAATCCTACCCCCGCATCCAGGAACGCAATCAAAATCGTCCTCATTCGATGGCGACGGCCCGGCTTTCCGGTCCGTGCGCTCGGGCCACGCCGGCCCGGATCGTTGACCTGAGCCTTGAGCCCGCGTAGTTTGCAACCCAGCAGGTGGGTTCGTTCGCGATTAATCTTCATCGAGATTTTCGCTCCTCCGTCAGTCCAGTTGCGCTCGATTTATCTAGGCCGGCTTTTCCGGTCGACGCGACCCAGGAGCAATGTTGTCAGTTCAAACGTCTCGCCTTCTAGAACGCCCTGCGTCTCTGGAGCCTCGGAAGGACGTCGTGACGCAAGGGGCTTCCTATGTCGCGCTCAGTTCGGAACCCTGGTTGGGCGTCGTTCCTGGGGCGCTTTTCGCGCGGCCGCGTTTTCTGCGGCTGACTTACGCCACGCGCTTCTGCGATCCGCCTACGCGTCCGATCCTGCGATTCTGGTTCGGGCCAGCGAACTACCGGGAGCATATTTTGCCAGCGCCCGTCGAAGGTCTCGGTCTTTGGATGGGACGGACGCCCGGCGGATGCACGGATGTTTGGATCAGTCCCACAAATCGTCCCGGCGCCTTCGATTTCCGACTGGTCGAGGCCACGTCAGCGAGTAGCTATGAGATATTGCGACGCGTCTGCGCGTCGCCCAAGCGCCTTTTCTACGCTGTCGCCGCCGGCTGGGTGGGGCTTCGCGACGAAGCGGACCTCAACTGGCGTTTCGCGCTCGGGGCGGAGCCGCTGAAAGCCTATTCTTCCTGGCGCGAGAAGCGTCGTTGCGGCCTTGGCGAACCCGTCGCATCCAAGGAAATGGCGGAAAGCGGGACCCGGTTCTGGATCCTTGTCGATCTCGACGGCGCTTCCGCTCGGCAGATCGACGCCAGTTGCGCGTCGATCGAGCGCCAATCTTATGCAAACTGGCGCGTGCGCCTTCTTGGGGCTCCCGCGGATCCGGCCGGTCTGGCGCAAAAAACGGCGTGGGAGGGGCGGATCGGATTCACGTCGGACGAAAACCCTCATGCGCAAGATTTCGTTGCGCGTCTCCGCGCCGGCGATGTCTTACACGAGAAAGCGATCGGGTGTTTCGCCGCGCATTTTCAGCGCCATCCAGAACATCGTCTCGCCTATTCAGACGAAATCAGGCGGGAGCCCGAGACCGTGACGCCGGTTTTCAAGCCGGGTTGGAGCCCGACGCTCCATTTGTCGAATCCCTATCTCGGACGGGCCGCCTTCTTCAAAGCCGATCTCGTCCCCGCCGGCAAGGCTTGGGCGAGCGCAGATGAAGCGGCTGCTGGCTTGACCATGCAGGAGGTTGGCTCGCTTCGCCGCATCTTGTTCGAATTTCCAGCCGAGCCGGCTTCCGCGTTGCGTAAATTTGACGCCATTTGCGACGACGCCAGCCCTGCTGTCAGCATCGTCATACCGACGCGCGACAAGCCCGATCTTCTGGAAGACTGCCTGGAAAGTCTCTTCGAGCGGACGAGCTACGCCAATTACGACGTCGTTCTCGTCGACAATGGCAGCGTCGAACCGCGGACGCTCAAACTGATAGAGGAATTCGGGGCGGCGCATGATCGGTTGAAGGTGGTCAAATTAACCGGCGACTTCAATTTTTCAATTCTCAGCAATGCCGGCGCGCAGGCGGGCGCGGGCGAATTTCTCCTCTTCCTCAACAATGACACGCGGATCGTCACGTCGGACTGGATCGAGCGGCTGCTCTATTTCGCGCGCCAGCCGGATATCGGAGCCGTCGGCGCCAAGCTTCTTTATCCGAACCGGAAGACGCAACATGTCGGCGTGCTTCTGGGCATGGGCGGGGTCGCTGGCCATTTCGGAGCGGGTCTCGGAGAAACGGCTCCGGGCTGGCTGGGGCGCAATTTCGCGCCGCATGAAGTTTCCGCCGTCACCGGCGCGTGCCTGATGGTCGAGCGAACCAAATTTGAGGCCGTCGGACGGTTCGATGAAGTCAACCTTCCGGTCGATCTGAATGACGTCGACCTTTGTCTGCGCCTCGCGGAGCGCGGCTGGCGCACGATCTGTCATTCGCAGGTCGTGCTCATTCACCACCAGTCGGCCAGCCGCGGCGGAGGACTGCGTCTCCAGCAGGTTTACGAGCGCGAACGGCGTTTCTTCCTGGAGCGCTGGCGCGTGGTCGTTCGGGACGATCCTTATTTTCACCCGGGTCTATCCTTATATGCTTCCACGGAAATGTTGCCGTGAGCCCGGCTTGCGCCGGGGCGTCTCGGGGATTATTTTCCGTTCGTTCCGTCAGAGCGCCTGCATGAGCGAATCGCAACGCATTGCGCGCCGGCTGGCGCGATTTTCCGCAGACAGCGCCCCGGCTGAAGGCAGATGAAGAAGCAGGAGCCTTCCAGATCCCCGAAGCTTCTGGGATGGATTCGCGCGACGCAGAAAGCGCTCGCGCCCGGCCCCTTGCGTCGCGGCCTTTCCGCTAATCTTGGCGACGATCTCAGGCGCCGTCTGCCGGCGCTGTCCCAAAGCGTCGAGGTCGTCTCCGACGCTTTTTCGACGATCGGCGCTGGCGGGGGGTGGCTGCGCAAGAGCTTCATTTGGGCGGTCGCGCTGCCGACCATCCTCTTTTTCCTTTATTCGGCTTTGTGGCAATCCCAGCGCTACGTCGCGGAGACGCGCCTGACAGTGCGGGAAGCTCAGAAGAAAGAGCCACAAAAACTTGGGGACGCGGCTTCGATCATCGCCAAGGTCTCCGGCGCGTCGGGCGGCTCGCGGGACGCCCAGAATTCCTTCATGGTCCTGAATTACATCAAGAGTCGCGCTATTATCGTGGATCTTGGCGGGCGCGCCTATCTCGAACGGAAATTCGCCAAATCGGACGTGGATTTTTTTTCGCGCCTGTCGAAAGGAGCGAATCTCGAGGATCTCTGGAAATATTGGCTGGGCCATATTTCAGCGAGCGTTGACACGATCTCCGGCATTCTCAGCGTGCGCATCGACGCCTTTCAGCCCGAGGACGCGCTCGATCTCGCCAAGGACATCGTCCGGCTGAGCGAGGAACTCGTCAACAAAATCACGCTGCGCAATCGCGCAGACGCGCTCGCGCGGGCCGAGAGCGAGGTGTCTCTCGCCCGTCAGAAACTGGCGGATGCGCGGGAGAAGGTCCTGCAGTTCCGAAATCAGAATTTCCTGATCGATCCCGGCTCGCGCGCGTCGAGCCTGGGAGAGATGATCGGGAAATTGACAATGGAGCGCATCGAACTCGTCAATTCGCTTTCGACCTTTGCGTCGTCCCTTTCGAACGACGCGCCGAGCCAACGTCTCCAACGAACCCGTCTCGCCGCGATCGATCAGCAGATCGCAGATCTCAAGAAGAAGCTGACGGACAGTCAGGGTTCCGACGTGGTCTCCGCGCAGATCGCCTCCTATGAAAAGCTCAAGCTCGAGGAGCAATTCGCGGAGCGGCTCTACACCATTTCCCAGTCCGCCTATGAAAGCGCGCGCCAGGATCTTCAGCGCCAGCAGCTCTATCTGGTGACCGTCGTCGCTCCGACGATGCCTGAATCGGCGACCTATCCCAAGGTGATCGGCAACACGATCCTGCTTTTTTGCGCCTTGCTGATCGTCTGGGCGATCATCGCGCTGGTCGTCGCGAGCGTCCAGGACCAGATAACCTGACGAGCCGAGGGGGCAAATTTTCGGCGAAAAGGATTTGCGCTACTTCGCCATATGGTCGCGGATGAGAAAGGCGAGGCCGGCGATCAGCGCCCAGCCGAGCACAGCCGGCCCGGCGATGATCGCCCATTCCAGCCAGCGACGCGGATAGACGGATTTCTCCGCAAGGGTCGGGCGCAGGAACGGGACGAGATAGGCGCGCTGGCGCTCCAGGTCGATGCGCGCGCTTTCATAGGTCGCCGACGCCAGCGCATATTGTTGTTGGGCAAGGCTGAGTTCGACCTGCCGCTCCGACAGCTTGCCGGCCCGGCCGGCGAGGGAAGCATTGTTTTCGTTGCTCGCGATCAGCGTCGTATATTCGGCGATCTGCTTCTTGAGGCTTTCGACGCGCGCATTGAGAAGTTTCACTTGCGGCGACTGTGTCGCTAAAGCGCTCGACTGAAGAGCGAGGCTTTCCTGCGCCGCGGCGAGGTCGAGCCGCAGTTGCACGATGATCTTGTTGATCGCTTCGGCTGCGGCAGGCGCGTCGATGACGCCTTCAGCGTTGCGCGCGTCCCTCATATTGACGGTCGCGATCTTCAAGCGTTCTTCGGCGCGGGTCAGCTCCGATTGAGCCTGCTCCAGGGAGTCGCGCCGCGAGCGCGTGGACAACTCGTTGACGAGCCGCTCGGAGAACTCGATGACTTGCTGCATGATGGCGAGGGAGTCCTCCGGCGTGAAGGCGCGCACCTGGACCGAAATGATTCCCGACATCATGTCAACATTGGCGTCGACGCGCTTCTTCCAATATTTTTCGAGCGTTTCGATTGGATCATCGGGATCGAAGCGCGAAAAATAGTCGACGCCGGGGCGAGAGAACATGCGCCTCAGGTCGATGCTCTTGTCGAGCGCGTGGACCATTGATCGGCCGAGAATATATTTTGTGACGACCTGGGAATCCTGGATCTGCCTTTCGTCCCCGCCGCCGACGCCGAGCGCGGCAAAGGAGTCTTCCGAGCCGCGAAGGGCGAACTTCGTTTCGGTGAGATATTGCTTGCTGGCGATCAGTCCCCAATAGACCGACGCGACGAGCACCGGCGCCGCTAGAAACACGATGAAACTCGCCCAAAGCCCTCTCTGGAAGGCTCGCTCTCCCCGGCGGACGGCGTAGCCGCCGCCCGTGATCACGCTCGACGGCGCGCGCGACCTGTTCGCCGCGCGGCGCAGGGCGCGCGAAATGGCTTTGGCGATTCGGTCCGCGTCCTCGGGGCCGATCGCCTCATGCGGCCGGGGAAAGGCGATCTGCTGGGCGCTCGGCCCATTCTGCAAGACGGGATCAGGCATTGAGCTTCTTATAGAGTTCGATGGCGTCGTCGACGTCCCGGAAGACATGCATCTGACCGCCGGCAAGCACGATGCCGCGGTCACAATAATCCTTGATGGTCTGCATCGCGTGGGACACCATGATGATGTCGGCCTTTTTCCTGCGCTTGTCGAATTCTTCCTTGCACCGCGCCGCGAAGCGGGCGTCGCCGACCGCCGTCACTTCGTCGATCACATAGCAGTCGAAATCTATCGCCATCGACAGTCCAAAGGCGAGGCGCGCGATCATGCCGGAGGAATAGGTCAGGATCGGCACGTCCATATAGGCGCCGACCTCCGCGAAATCCTCGACGAAGCTGATGATCTTGCGCGGATCCTGACCATAGACCCGGGAAATGAATTTGACGTTTTCGCGTCCCGTGAGCTTGGGGTGCAGCCCGCCCGAGAAGCCGAGCGGCCAGGAAATCCGCGCCTTCCGGCGCACGCGACCGCCGTTCGGCAGCTCCGTGCCGGCAAGAACGCGCACAAGAGTCGATTTTCCGGCGCCGTTGACGCCCAGAACGCCATAGCTGCGCCCCGCCTGAAAATCGAGGCTGATATGATTGAGGACGACCTTTCGGTGTCCGTTCGATCTGTAATATTTATAGACGTCTTCGAGTTCGATCATGTCCGATCGTCGGTCGCGGTTTCGCCGCAAGCGTCTAATCCGTCATTCTGGCTAATCAATGACGCGGGCCGCTCCGCCCGCTCGGCGACTGGCCTTTCTGGCCAGAGCTGGAGTAGACAGGCAGGCATGAGACAGGAAACCACCTTTCAGGCGGTGCGCCGGCATCTCCGCAACGGTTATGTCATCCTGACCACGCGCGGGCCCGTCGCTCTTTATGGCGCGGCGATGCGCGAGGCCGCCAAGCTCATCGATTCCCCTGTCGGCGTGTTCCTGGCCCCGCGCGACATTTTCCGCGACGGGCCGCATTTCGTGCGGGAACACGGGCTGCGCGCGACGATCGGCGCGGTCCTGCGCCAGACGGCCGCGACCTACGACCCCCCTCTTGGCCGCCGCCGCAATCCGATCAACGATCCGCTGCGCCAGCAGGCGATCAGCTATTATTATAGCTATGAGCTGACCAAGCCGGACGGCGTCGTTCCCTCGCGCCGGCCGGCGAACGAGATGGATTTCGCGCTTGAAATCCCTTTCGCCTTCGAGCCCGCATGCAGGCCGAAAGGGCCGGTCGCCGCCATCGTCCACGCTTTTTATCCGGAGATCCTGCCGCTCGTCCTGGAGAAGCTCGAGAACATTCCAGGCGGCGTCGATCTCTTTTTGTCGACCGACGCCGACGAAAAGAAACAGGCGCTGGAGGAGATCGTCCGCGGCTGGACCAAGGGACGCGTCGAAATTCGCGTCACGCCGAATCGCGGCCGCGACATCGCGGCTAAATTTTTCGGCTTTCGCGACGTCTACGCCAATTACGATCTCTTCGTGCATCTGCACACCAAGCGCTCGCCGCATGGCGGGGCGGAACTGGCGCGCTGGCGCGATTATCTGATGGACCATCTTCTCGGTTCGCCCGAGATCGTGCGCTCCATTCTCGCGATTTTCGACGACCCGAAGATCGGCGTGGTTTTCCCGCAGCATCTCTTCGAGCTGCGCGGCATTCTGAACTGGGGCTATGACTACGACCTCGCGCGCGCCCTTATGAAGCGCCTGGGCGTCGCGATCGACAAGAACATGGTGCTGGAGTTCCCGTCCGGCTCCATGTTCTGGGGCCGCAGCGCCGCCTTCCGGCCACTTCTCGATCTCGACATCGGATTTGACGATTTTCCCGAGGAAGGCGGGCATGTCGACGGAACGCTGGCGCATGCGATCGAGCGGACGCTGTTGATCATCGCCGAGGCGAGCGGCTTCGAATGGCTGAAGGTCGCGAGGCGCGACCTCTATCCCATGTCCAGCACGCTTCTTACCGTCAATCGTCCGGAAGACATTCTCCAGCATCGGCTGAAAGTGTTCCAGCCCTGTCTCGGAAACGTCGACAACGGCTTGCGTCCACAGGATCGCGGCATTGTCGAGATCAAGCCTCTGCTCTCCTATCCGTCCCGAAACGCGCGTCCGCGTCTCAGTCTTCTGACGCCGACCGTCAATCCGCATCAGATCTTCGGCGGAGTCGCCACGGCGATGAAGCTTTTTGCGGCGATCGCCGACGCGCTCGGCGACGATTACGACCGCCGGATCATCGCGACCGACGCCGACATCGAGCCCGAGGCCTACGAGAGCCTCCCCGATTATGAGGCCGTCCCTCACGCCGCGAGCCTCGATCTCGGCCGTCGCCTGCTGGTCGACGCCTATGAGCGCGACGGCAGCCGGCTCGATTTGCGCGCGGGCGACATCTTCATCGCCACCGCCTGGTGGACGGCGCTCCTTGCGCTCGACCTCGAGCGCGACCGCGCCCGCCTCTTCGGCGGCGAACTGCCCTTCATTTACCTCATCCAGGACGACGAGCCCTATTTCCAGGGCCGCAGCTCGCGATATGCGCTGGCCGAATCCACTTATCGCCGCGCGGGCGCCATCGCGATCATCAATTCCGAAGAACTCTACGATGTGATGAGCCGCAAATACGCCTTCCACGAGGCCTATTGCGCGCCTTACGCCATGGATGCGCAGATTTCCGCCGCGCTCGATCCCGCGCCGCGCGAGAGATTGATGCTTGTCTACGGTCGGCCGCACGTCAATCGCAACGCCTTCGAGCTTGTCTGCGACGGGCTGTTCCGCTGGCAGCAGCGCGATCCGATTCGCGCCAGCCGCTGGCGCATTCTTTTCCTCGGCGAGGCGTTTCCGGACACGCTGGTCTATCCGGTCCAGAACGCTTCGGTCGGGGGCAAGGTCAGCCTGACCGATTATGCGAATTATCTGAGCCGCGCGAGCGTGGGCGTTTCCCTCATGTTGTCGCCGCATCCGAGCTATCCTCCGCTCGAAATGGCCGAGGCGGGGCTTCTGACGATCACCAATCATTTCGAGGGCAAGAATCTTACGGGCCGCTTCGACAATATTATCTCGCTCGAACTGCTCGAGCCGGCGGCGCTGGCCGACGCGATCGAATCCGCCGTCGCCGCGATGGAGCCGCGCATCGGCGAGACGATCCCGCGCGTGACGCCGCGCGCGCCCTCGCTCGAAGGCGCGCGGATTTTCGAGGTCGCCGCCTTTGCGGAAAGGCTGCGTCGGCTGCGCGCGTGATTAATTCTGGTCCCGCGTCAGGCGAGTCACGCAATCTTCAAGCGATTCGCGCCAGGAAGGCAGGCTGACGCCGTAGCGCGCTTTCAGCTTGGCGTTGTCGAGCCGGGAATTGGCGGGCCGGCGCGCCGGCGTCGGATAGTCGGACGTCGCGATGCGATTGACGCGCACCGGTCGACGGCCCATCCTCCCGGCGACCGCGAAGGTCGCCTCCGCGACGTCGGCCCAGCTTGCTTCGCCCGCGCCCGTGAGGTGGAAGACGCCGCGCAGCTCCGGCGACGAATCGGCGACGAGGCGCCGCGCGAGGACGACAAGGGCGTCCGCAATATCAATCGCGTTTGTCGGATTGCCGAGCTGATCCGCGACCACGCCCACTTCGTCGCGCGTCTCGCCGAGCCGCAGCATGGTCTTCACGAAGTTTGCGCCGAAAGGGCTGTAGACCCAAGCAGTGCGCAGAATGACATGATTGTCGTGGACGGCGGCGATCTTCCGTTCGCCGGCGAGCTTGGAGCGCCCATAGGCGCTTGTCGGCGCGGTGGCGTCGTCCTCGCGATAGGGGCGGTCGAGCGTTCCGTCGAAGACATAGTCGGTCGAGAGATGCAGCAGCGGCGCGTTGAGCTCGGCGGCGGCCTCCGCCACATGGCCGGCGCCGTCGCCATTGATGCGCATGGCGACGTCGGGCTCGCTTTCCGCCTTGTCGACGGCGGTATAGGCGGCGGCGTTGACGATGGCGTCGCAACGCGCGTGGCGCAGATTGGCGAGCACGGCGTTGCGCAGACCGAGATCGAGCTGCGGACGGCCGAGCGCGATGATCTCGACGTCCCTCGGCGCGCGCTCAATGAGCGCGCTGACGACCTGCCCCTTGAGCCCGGTGACGGCGAGACGGAGAGTCATGGCCGCGCCTCCGTGGAAAAAGCCCGCATCCCGGCACTCTATCGTCGCTCGGCCATGCGCCGCAAGGGAACGGCGTCTCTCGCCGGCGACGTCGCAGAGCTTATTTGCGGTCGACGTCCCTGTGGGCGGATCGCGAGCCCCCATTCGGCGTGCTCGCGGACGACGGCTTTTGCGCTCCGCGGGTAGCGCCGCTTCCAGGAGAGATCCTCGCCTCAGGCAGGCGCTTTGCTCATTGCAAACCTCCTTTGGTTTCGATGACCCAGAGAAGCAGCGCCGGCGTAGGGACTGGCAAGCGGCGTCGCCCAGCCGATCTCTTCCATGAGTTCGGCGTATGGGCATCGGCGTCAGTCCGTGGGTCGGGAGAGTTACTGGCCGTCTGGAGAATGAAGGAGCATGATCATCGGCTGCAAGGCGCAGAGGCTGCACCGCCAAAGCCCTTGAAATGTTGCGATATTTTCTGCCGAACCAGGTGCGGGGAGGCGCTTCAAAACGAAAGAATGGCGGAGGGGGCGGGATTCGAACCCGCGATACGGTTTCCCGTATACACACTTTCCAGGCGTGCGCCTTCAACCACTCGGCCACCCCTCCATCGGCGCGCAATATATTCATGGCGGTCCAGAACGCAAATGCGAACGGAAAATAAGACATGGCCCTCCCATTTTTCGTATATTCGCCCATTCCGCGGCGCCGCCGCTTCCCGCGCCATCCCGCGCTTGATCGAACGCCGCCCTACATGCTAATGGCGACGCGCCACGAAGCTTTTTGGTCCTGAGGGCCGAATCGGCGCGCCGCGGAGAGGTGGCTGAGTGGTTGAAAGCACCGCACTCGAAATGCGGCATACGGGCAACTGTATCGGGGGTTCGAATCCCTCCCTCTCCGCCATTTCAATCTCCGGCTGGGCGCGTCAATCGTCGCCGATCTTCCTTCTTGAGCGGCGAGGCGTCTTTGGCGGCTTGTTTTCGATTTTTTCGATCCTGTAAGACGGATTTGGCGTCAGCGACCTCGGGCGCGGGGCGGCCGAGGCGAGCCGGTTGCCGCAAGCGATATGAAACACTTCCCGATATGAAACACTTCCCGAATCTGGACACTGAATTGCCGCCGCAAATCTGAATTAAGCCCGGCGAGATAAAGCCTTGGCCGCTAGCGCGGCCTTGCCGGCGGTTCCTGTGGACGGGACAGTGACTCTGCCCTAGTTTGCGCCAGGGAGCGGTTCAAGGTCCGTTCCTCCCTCTCAGAAGAGCAAAATCATGGATTGGACGCGGCTTCGCGCTTATCCCCGTCTCGCCTGGCTATGTCTTGGCCTTTTTGTTCTGATCGCAGCGGCGGCGGTCGTCAGGATCGGCGTCAGCGCGCAGGAGGAAGCGCCGTCGCCTCCGCCGGCTCCCGCCGTCACCGTGGCCCATCCGCTCGCCGAGATCGTGCCGCGCTGGGATGAATATACGGGCCGTTTCGCGCCCGTTCAGCGCGTCGAGGTGCGGCCGCGCGTCTCGGGCGCGGTCGAGAAGATCCATTTCGCGGACGGCCAGATCGTCAAGGCGGGCGATCTGCTCTTCACCATCGATCAGCGGCCCTATCAGATCGCCGTCGACAGCGCCCGCGCCGACGTCGCGCGCATGCAGGCGCAGACGTCGATGCTGTCCAAGGACGTTGCGCGCGGCGAGTCGCTCGTCGGCGGCGGGACCATCACGCGGCGCGACATGGATCAGCGGCGCGGCGGCTCCGATTCGGCGCGCGCCCAGCTTCTCGGCGCCGAAGCCGCGCTGCGCAACGCCGAGCTCAATCTGGAATGGACGCAGGTGCGCGCGCCCATCGGCGGCCGCGTCTCGGATCGGCGCATCGACGTGGGCAACCTCGTTCAGGCGGGGACGACGCTGCTGACGACGATCGTGTCGCTCGATCCGATCCATTTCGAGTTCGACGTGTCGGAATCGGATTTCCTGCATTATGCGCGCAGCGGCGCGGGCCGCCAGAAGGCGGGCAAGACGCCGGCCTTTGTGCGCCTTGCGGATGAAGCCGACTGGAAGCGCGCGGGAACGCTTGACTTTCTCGACAACCAGCTCAACGCCCATTCCGGCACGATCCGCGCGCGCGCCGTGCTCGACAACAGGGATCTGTTTCTCACCCCCGGCGCCTTCGGCCGCGTGCGCGTCAATGGCGGCGACCTCGCCGCCTTGCTGATCCCCGACGCCGCCATCGCCTCGGATCAAACGAACAAGATCGTCATGGTCGTCACGCCCGATCATAAAGTCGTCGCCAAGCCGGTCTCGCTCGGGCCCTTGCACAAGGGCTTGCGCGTCGTCCTGTCCGGCCTCGATCCGAAGGACCTCGTCATCACCGCCGGCCTCGCCAATCCGATGGTCCGGCCCGGCGCCACGGTCGCGCCGACCGAAGGCGCCATCGCCCCCCTGGCCAATTAGACGGAAGTCGCATGCGCTTTCCGCATTTCTTTATCGAGCGGCCGATCTTCGCCGCTGTCCTCTCCGTGCTGCTCACCATTGCGGGCCTCATCGCCCAGCGCACGCTGCCGGTTTCCGAATATCCGGACATCGCGCCGCCGACGGTGATGATCACCGCGACCTATCCCGGCGCCTCGGCCGAGGTCATCGCCCAGACCGTCGCTTCCCCCATCGAGCAAGAGGTGAACGGCGTCGACGATATGCTCTACATCGTCTCGCAGTCGACGGGCGACGGCCTGCTGACGATCAACGTCGTCTTCAAGACCGGCGTGAACATCGACCTCGCGCAGGTGCTAGTGCAGAACCGCGTCGCCATCGCGACGCCGCGCCTGCCCGAAGAGGTGCAGCGTTTCGGCGTCGTGGTGAAGAAGGCCTCGCCCGACCTGATGATGGTCGTGCATCTGCGCTCGCCCGACGGCTCCCGCGGCCAGCAATATATCTCCAATTACGCGACGCTCTATGTGCGCGACGAGCTTGCGCGCCTCGACGGCGTCGGCGACGTGCGCGTCTTCGGCGCGCGCGACTATTCCATGCGCGTCTGGCTCGATCCCGACAAGGTCGCCGCGCGCGGCATGACGGCGGGCGAGGTCGTCGCCTCGCTGCGCGCCGCCAATCTCCAGGTTGCGGCCGGCGCGATCAACCAGCCGCCGGCGGCGTCTCCCGGCGCCTTTCAGCTTTCGGTGCGCACGCTGGGACGCCTTTCCGATCCGGCGCAATTCGCCGACATCGTGCTGCGCGCCGACGACAGCGGCCAGGTGCGGCTCGGCGACGTCGCCCGCGTCGAGATCGGCGCGCAGGACTATACGGTCAACGCCTATCTCGACCGCGATCCCGCGACCGCCATCGTCATCTTCCAGAAGCCGGGCTCCAATGCGCTCGCGACCTCCGCCGCCGTCGAGGCCGCGATGGTCGAGATGAAGAAGCAGTTTCCATCCGGGCTCGATTATTCGATCGTCTACAACCCCACCGAATTCATCCAGCAGTCCGTCGACGAGGTCGTCCACACGCTGGGCGAGGCGGTCGTCCTCGTCGTCTTCGTCGTCATCCTGTTCCTGCAGACATGGCGCGCGGCGATCATTCCCGTGGTCGCCATTCCCGTCTCGCTCGTCGGCAGTTTCGCGGTGATGAAGGTTCTGGGCCTCACCTTCAACACGCTTTCGCTCTTCGGCCTCGTTCTCGCCATCGGCATCGTCGTCGACGACGCCATTGTCGTCGTCGAAAATGTGGAGCGCTATCTCGCCCAGGGCATGAGCCCCAAGGAGGCGGCGCACAAGACCATGGACGAGGTCGGCGGCGCGCTGATCGCCATCGCGCTGGTGCTCTGCGCGGTCTTCATCCCGGTGGCCTACATCACCGGATTGCAGGGGGCGTTCTACAAGCAGTTCGCCATCACCATCGCCTCGGCGACGCTCATCTCGGCCTTCGTGTCGCTCACGCTTTCGCCGGCGCTCGCCGCCATTCTGCTGAAGCCGCATGGCGTTCATGAGGAGGATCACGGATTCGCGATCCTGCGTCATCCGCTCCGCGCCTTCTTCGACCGCTTCAACCATCTTTTCGAGCGGATGTCGGAGCGCTACGGCGCGCTCACGGCGCGGCTCGTGCGCATCGGCCTCGCCTCGCTCATCGTCTATGGCCTGCTCATCGGCGTCGCGGCCGAGCTTTTGCGCCGCACGCCGACGGGCCTGGTGCCGACGCTCGATCGCGGCTATCTCATCGCCGCCTTCCAATTGCCGCCCGGCGCCTCGCTCGACCGCACCGACGCCGTCATGCGTCAGGCGACGAACATCATTCTCGGGCGGCCGGGCGTCGAATCGAGCGTCGTCTTCACGGGCTTCGACGGCGCGACCTTCACCAACTCCCCCAATGCCGGCGTCATTTTCGTCACGCTGAAATCCTTCGAGGAGCGCTACAGGGCCGGACTGACGGCGGTCGGCATACGCGACGACGTTCGCGCCGCGCTGGCGCCGATCAAGGAGGCCTTCGTGTTCGTGCTGGAGCCGCCGGCGGTGCCCGGCATCGGCACGGGCGGCGGCCTCAAGGGCTATGTGCAGGATCGCGGCGGCGTGGGTCTCCCCGCGCTGGAGGGCGCGACATGGGGGCTCGCCGGTCCCGCCATGCATATGCCCGGCGTCGCCCAGGCCTTCACGCTCTTCAATACGCGCACGCCGCAGATCTATGCCGATATCGACCGCACCAAGGCGGAGATGATCGGCGTGCCGATCTCGCGCGTGTTCGAGACCATGTCGATCTATCTCGGCTCGGTCTTCGTCAACGACTTCAATATTCTCGGCCGCACCTACCGCGTCATGGCGCAGGCCGACAATCCGCATCGTCTCACATTGCGCGACCTCTCCGAGCTCAAGACGCGCAGCGCCACGGGCGAGATGACGCCGCTCGGCGCCATCGCGGCCTTCAAGGACACGACCGGGCCCTTCCGCGTGCCGCGCTACAATCTTTATCCGGCGGCGGAAGTGCAGGTCGATCTCAAGAAGGGCGTCTCTTCGGGGCAGGGCATCGCCATGATCGAGGCGCTGGCCAAGCAATCCCTGCCGCAGGGCTTCGGCTTCGAATGGACGGAGATCGCGCTGCAGGAAAAGCTTGCCGGCAATACGGCCGTGCTCGCTTTCGGCCTGGCGGTCGTCTTCGTCTTCCTGCTGCTTGCGGCGCTCTATGAGAGCGTGGTGCTGCCGCTCGCCGTCATTCTCATTGTGCCGATGTGCATACTCGCCGCCATGAGCGGCGTCGCGCTGCGCGGGCTCGACCGCAATATTCTCGTGGAGATCGGCCTCGTCGTGCTCATCGGCCTCGCGGCGAAGAACGCCATTCTCATCGTGGAGTTCGCGCGTCAGGGAGAGGATGAAGGCAAGGACCGCTTCTCCGCGGCGATCGAAGCGGCGCGCACGCGCCTGCGCCCGATCTTGATGACCTCTCTCGCTTTCATTCTCGGCGTGCTGCCGCTCGCCGTCTCGCATGGCGCCGGCGCCGAGATGCGCCAATCGCTCGGCGTCGCCGTCTTCAGCGGCATGCTCGGCGTGACCGTCTTCGGCCTGGTCTTCACGCCGGTTTTCTATGTGCTCTCCCGCGCGCTCGCGACGCCGTTCCGGCGCAGCTAGGGGGCGAACGATTTAGCCGGCGGTTGGAGACGGCTGTCGCCGAGACCAACGCCGGAAACGGACCGCCGGCCGCCAGCTGACCTAAATCGGGGGACAGTCGGAGAAAAAGGCGTCGTTCGGGCGCGGTTGGAGTCATAGGCCGAGCCGCCTACCGTCGGCGCGATCGGCGCTCTATATTGATATGCGCTTCAAGGAAGCAAAAATTTCGTTCAGATTAGATTTTGAGGAGAGCGAGATGAATCGACTGTTTCCGCTCCGCCTGTCTTCGCGGGCTTGTATCGCCTGCGCGGCCGCCTTGATCGTTTCGGCCGGCGGGGTTTCGCAAGCCCAACTCGTCGATCCCAACCAACATTGCTATTACCGCCCTGGATCAAACGTCTGCGAGCCGCTACAGCAGTCTGGGTCGCCGAACGAAGCGTCGCCGCAGCCCGTAAACCAATGCGCGGCGAACTGCGTCAGGGCGAACGAGCAATGCGTCGCGGCTTGTCAGAGCGCCGCAAATTGGTATCAATGCTGGTTCGACTGCGGAACGAAGAAGCGCATATGCCAGCAAGGGTGCTGAACGCGGCCAGAAGTCCCGAATGGCGCAGGGCGATCGGGTGAAGAACCATCTCGGGCGGTTAGCCGTCCCATACCTCCCCCTTTACGGGGAGGTCGGCGGTCGCAGGCAAGTTTACGCAGCCTGCGTAAACTTGGCTGCGAGACCGCCGGGTGGGGTTCGCGCCGCCATGACATTGATGGGAGCTTTACCCCACCCGACCCTGCCAAAGGGGCGTCTTCCAGACGCCCTTTGGCAGGGCCACCCTCTTGGCAGGGCCACCCTCGCCGTAAAGGGGAGGGATTCGTTCATGCCCGGGATTTACCTGATCGCCCTGCCGAATGGCGCAAGCGCGATTGACTTTCGGATGAAGAATCGCTCGCGTTCCCGCCGCCGCGGCGTCGGCGGGGGGAACGGAAACGGCAAGGCATGGCGCGGGACGTCGATCTGATGAGGCTGTTGCTGCTCGAGCTTCGGCGCCTGCAGCGTTCGCCGCCCGAAGGGTTCGTGCTTCCGCTGGAGGAGATCGGCCTTCGTCTCTTCCGTCGCAAGGTCGAGATCGTCGCAGCGCTCGAGCTCTTGCGGGAGCTCGACTTCATCGAGGCGCCGGGCGCCTATCTGGAAAGCGCGTGGATTTTCCGGAAGCTCACCAGGCGCGGCGAAGAACTCGCCGCCCTGATCGCGGACGAACGCGACTGGAGCGAGGCGAAGGAGGCCTATGGCGACTTGCTCGATCGCTGACGCCATTTCGTGCGCTTGTCGCGTAGCCACGCCTCGAGACGTCTCCGCCGGCCGAGCATGGCCTGCCTGATTTCGGCGGCGCGGAGATTGAAGCGGTCATTGGGCGGCAGCGCCATGTAGCGCTCTGCGATCTCGGTGACGACAATGTCCGGCTTCGAGCGCTGCACGAGGGTCCAATCGACATTGGCCGACCAGACGAATTCCAGTTCGCGCACGGTCTCGGCCATGAGCGCGGTGAAGAGATAGGGGCTGACGCCCGAAAAGGAGTCGCCGAACAGCATCAGCTTGCAGTCGTTGGGCGCCTTGGCGTTTTTGAAGACGGCGTGCGCGCCGACATGGATCTCGCCGCCGAACTCATGCGCTTCCAGGAGACGCACGACGTCGTTCTGATAGACGCGCGTCGCGTCGTGCAGCCAGGTGATCTCGCGCACCGCCTCGTAGACGGGAGGATCGAGCTTCGAGCCGAGATCCAGGAGTCTCAGATCGTCGACAAAGGGCCGTTCGACAAGCGCCTCGTTGCATTCGAGGCCGAGCGCGTGACAAAGCGTCTGATAGCCGAGAAGGCAGCCGATCGGCGTCCAATGCGTGTCCGTGCGCCAGTACAGGTCGACATCGTCGCGATGGGCGCGCATCAGCGCGACAAGATCGACATAGCCATAGGCGGCGGGATCGCGGTCGAAAAGGCGGATCATTCGCAGGCTCGGCGCAAGATCGGGATCGACCAGCGGCTCCGCCTGCTTGTGGCCATAGATCGTCAGCTTCTCCGGAATCACAATATGCGCGTAGCGCGAGCCGAGCGCGTCGCAGCGGGTCTTGCGCGCGATGATCGTGTCCCGCCATCGCGTCAAAGCGGCGTCGGGCAGATGGCCGCCCTCGCGCTGATAGAGCGTCGTGACGAAGTTCGATCCGCCGGTCAGAAAGAGCCAGTCGTCGAGGCCCTTGTGAACAAGAAGGCTGGCGGCGCTCATTGTTCGGCGGCGTCCTTCGCGTCCGAGGGCTTGCGCGCGAAAAGAATCGTCGCGGCGGCGAGCTCGAATTGCTTCTCGACGGGCAGATCGCGCGCCCAGGGCTGCGCGAGCATGGGGCCGGGAAAGGCCACGAGGTCGCTCACGCGCAACTTCAGAAACGTCTTTTTCGCCGCCGGCGGCAGTCCGTCCGCCCAGGCGCGCAATTGCCAGGCGATCGCCCAGACGGGATGCGTCGCGGGATTCACCTCCTGCCGCTCGATCGAGAGATAGGGCTCGAACAAGGTTCGCAGCCCCTCATGCGTCATATTGAAATAGTGGTGCGGATAGCCGTGCAGCGGCTGCAGGAAGGGCACGCAGCATTTGAGCCATCCGCCCGGCTTCAGGACGCGCGCGATTTCGCGCGCGCAGGCGAACGGGTCTTTGACGTGCTCGAGGACGGCGATGGAGATGACGCCATCGAAGGAATTGTCCCTGAAGGGCAGCCGGTCGGCCGCGCCGATGACGTCCGTCGTCGGATAGTCCTTCACCTCGAGATTGACGACATTGCTGTAATAGACCGGCCGAAAACCGGCTCCGACATCGAGGACCAAACCGTCGGCGCAGCTTTCGATGAGGCCGACGGTTTCGTCGTCATAGCCGTTCTCGCTGACCGGGATGTCGTCGTCGAGCGCGTCGCGGGCGCGCGTCTCGGCGTCGAGAAAGCGGAATTTGCCATTGCGGTCGAGCGACGTCCCCGGCTCCAGGAGCAGCGGCCGCAGCGCCGCGAGCTTTCGCGCGCGTATGGCGGGCAGGGCGCTTTCCCGGCGCTGGCGACGCCGCTGGAAGCGTCCGACAGCGTCGAAATGCGCGCGCCCCGACGAGAATTTGCCTTGCCGCACCAATTCCCGCGCGTCGGGATTCGCCGCCAGATAACGCGTCTCGTCGAAATTCTCCGCCGTGGCCAGTTCTTCGTCCGAAACCTTTTGCCGGCGCCCTTCCACGGCCCCGAATTTTTTGAAATGCGCCCAGCCGGACGCGATTTTTCCGGATTTCACCGCCGCCGCGACATCGGGATTCGCCGCCAGATAGCAGGATTCGTTGAAAGTTTCCTTTGTCGGAACCTCCTGGAGGGGCGCTGTCTGGTAGGGATTGCTCATGAGGGAAAGGCGCGGCTGCAGGGCAGGGAGCATTAGCACAGGTCGCCCCCAGGCGAAAATTCGCATGCGCTGCGCTCGGGCGCATGGCGGCGCGGGCCCGGAGCATGCGACGTCGCCGCTTGGCCTTTCGATGGGAGCGGAATATCTTGCGAGAAGGGCGCGGGCGCCGGAAGGCGCTTATCCGCCAAGGGAAAACAATGTCGGACAGCGATGCGATAGAGGTCGAGGCCTTTTACCGGTATGGCTACAGGGGACGCGAGATGATCGCCATCCGCTCGCCTTTCGCCATGACGGCCAATTCGGAAATCATTGGGCGACGCGTGCGCGTCGGCGCGGCCGTGCATCGCGTGCTGGGCGTCTGGCGCCAAATCTCCGGGCCGATCCAGAAGGGCGAGCCGATCGGCGTCGAGGTGGAAGCCGACAGCGTCGTCAAGGGGCCTTCGGGCGAATGAAAATTATCGGGCTGGGGCATAGCCATATCGTCGCGATCGCCAAGGGCTGTTATGAACTCCAGCACAGGGGCGCGACGATCGGCGGTCAGGCCTTCGCTTCCTCGTTCATCTATCTGTACGATCCAAATATCATGCCGACGATCGTCGAGGATGGCGGCGCGCCCCGACTCAATCCGCAACTCGCCGAGATCCTTGCGCGGGAAGGAGCGAGCTTCGGCCTTCTCTCCGTCGGCGGCAACGAACATATCGCCATGTCTGTCGTGCGGCCGCGTGAACCAATCGATTTCGTGCTCGGCGAAAATCCGGATCTGCCGCTCGCCGATGGCGCGACCGTCGTCCCCGAGGCGGCGATACGCGAAACCATGCGTGAGAAAATGGCGCCGACGCTGAACACGCTCACGGCGCTGCGGCGTGAAATATCGGCGCCGCTCTTCTGTCTGGAGCCGCCGCCGCCTCTGCCGGATTCGCGCGTCCTCGCCTATCCGAAGGAATTTTTCCGCAAGGCGGTCGATCGCGGCAAGCTGTCGACCGAGCTCTTTCGCTATAAGATGTGGCGGGTGCAGAACGGCCTCTATCGCGCGGTCTGCGCGAAGGAGAATATCGCCTTCGTCGGCGTTCCGGAACGCTTCGTGACGTCGCCGGGAGTCCTTGCCGAGGAGGCCTGGGGCGCGGACGCCAGCCATGCTAATCCGCTTTTTGGAGAGGCGATGGTCGGGAAGGCGATCGAGTTGATGGAAGCGAGACTGGCGGCCTCCGAGACATGAAGACACATCCCTATTCGCGGCTGCCGTCCTACGCCTATTGGCGCCATGCGGTCGCCAATGTCCCGCCGGGCGAGGTCGATCCGGTCGTGGATCCGCCGTTCCGCTTCGGCGTGCGCGACCGGATCGTTACGGCGGGGAGTTGCTTCGCGCAGCATATCGGTCGTCATCTTGCGGCGAGCGGTTGCAATTATCTGGTGACGGAGGCGGCGCATCCCTTTCTCACCGAAGGCGCGGCGCGGGCGCTGAACTATGGCGTTTATTCCGCGCGCTACGGCAACGTCTATACGAGCCGGCAATTGCTGCAGCTCTTCGAGCGCGCCTATGGGCGCTTCACGCCGGAGGAAAATTACTGGCATGAGCGCGCGGGCGTCGTCATCGATCCTTTCCGGCCGCAGATACAGGAGGGCGGCTTCAATTCCGTCCGCGAGCTGGATCTCGATCGCGAACGGCATTTCGCGGCCGTGCGGGAAGCCTTCGAGACGCTCGACGTCTTCATCTTCACGCTCGGGCTGACAGAGGCCTGGCGTTCGCGCAAGGACGGCGCCGTGTTCCCGCTCTGTCCCGGGGTCGCTGGCGGAGACTATGCGCCCGCCGAGCATGAATTCGTCAATTTCGCCGTGGACGAGGTCGTGGCCGACATGACGGCCTTCCTGGAGCGCCTGCGTAGCGTCAACATGAATGCGCGCGTCATTCTCACGGTTTCGCCGGTGCCGCTGGTCGCGACCGCGGAGCGGCGGCATGTGATGGCGTCGACCATGTGCTCGAAATCCGTCCTGCGCGTCGCCTGCGACATGCTGGAGCGCCGCTTCGAGCACATCGCCTATTTCCCGTCCTATGAGATCGTCGCGGGCGGCTATTGCGGCGTCGACTATTTCGGCCCCGACCGGCGAAGCGTCACGCCCGAAGGCGTCGCCCATGTCATGCGGGCGTTCGATCGTCATTTCGTCAAGCGCGGTCTTGTGGAGGCGGCGTTGCGCCGCGCCGCGAAGGCGCTTGCGCCCGTAACGGCTGCCGCGACGGTCGACGCCGTTGCGGACGCGATGAAGCTGATGTGCGACGAAGAGGCCTTGGATCTGGCCCCGGCGGACGCCGTTGCGCCGGAGCCTTCGCCCGATCCCGACTCGTCCGAGGGAGCCCGCAGCGAATAGAGCGCGGCGTGCAAAGGCCGAGGTTTCTCGTGAAGCCGATACGCTCGAACTTTTCGAGCCAACGCAATGCCCCCCTTGCGCCCGCGGGCAAAAACGCGCCCCCGCGGCTTCCGCCTCTCAGGCCAGAATTTTGCCGCGGATATATCGCTCGCCGATCAGACCGAATGCGATCCCGAACAAAGCGAGGCCAAGGACCATTGTCTTATTGACCGGCTCCATGTCGTAGGTGGTGAAATAGGCTGCACGCATCCATTCGACGAGTTGGAAAATCGGATTGTAGTCGACATATTCCCGCATGTTTTCCGGCATAGACGTGACCGGGATATAGACGCCGGAGAGCATATAGAGGCCGATGACGAAAAAAATAAAAACGACAAGAAAGAAGATGCCGAAGATTGCAGTCATAATCGTGTTGAAGAAGCCCAACCCGACTCCGAGGAAGATCGCTGCGCCGGCCGCCCTGGCGGCTTCGAGGAGATCAATCGGCACGAGGTCGATATCGATCAGATAAAGCCCGAAGAGGAAGATTGCGAGGGCGATGATCGCGCTCAACAGCTGGAGGATCGCCCGGCTCACCATCAGATGGATGGGCTGGAGCACCGGGATTGCCAGAAGCTGGCGATTGTCGAAGATGGTGCGTGGCATTTCGCGCGCTGGATAGAGGCACAGAATATAAGGGACTATTCCCGTCGCGATGAAAAGGCCGGGATTGTCGCCGATGGGCGCCACTATCGTCTTCAAATAGTATAATCCAGTGATCACCGTCATATGCAATAGTGGAATCATGGTGGCGAAGATGTAGCCGAGATGGCTGCGGCCGCCATAGCGCGTCCGCATGTCCTGGAGCAGGACGACGCCGACCAGGTAATAAAATTTCTGAAATTTCGATACGAAATCTCGGAAAGGATTCGCGGCCTGCGGCGGCATCGTCGTTCCGGTTGTTGAGCATGCAAGCGACGCTCTTAACCGGACAGCGCGGCCAAAAAAAGGCTTGGGCGCGGGGGCGACGCCGTCCCGCCTCCAGGGGCGCACTTCGGCGTCGGGCGAGCCGCTCTCGCCGCGCCCGAATAGCGGGCGAAGGACCGTCTCATTGACGCTCCTGCTTTCCGACGAACGATGCGCTCCCCACGCGCCCGCGAATCTGGAAGTCGCTCCAGGCCCAACTTTGCGTTGGCGTTCGCCGGCGAGCGCTGATAGCTTTTTGCTGCGTTGCGTAATTGAACATTGAGGAGGATGCGGAATGTCCAGTTTGTCCTCGCAAGACGTCTTAAGAATAAGAGCGGCCGAAGCGGCGCCCCTGCGCGAAAAATGGGGGTGGATGGTCGCCTTCGGCGCCTTCCTCGCTTTCGCCGGATTCGTCGCTTTGGGCAGCGTCGTCGCTTCGACGGTCCTGACCGTCGTCTTCGTCGGCGCGGCGATGATCGTGAGCGGCCTCGTCGAAATCGCTTACGCTTTCGCCGTCCGTTCATGGAAGAAATTCTTCCTTTGGATCCTCATCGGTCTGCTCTACGTCGTCGGCGGCGGCGCGGTCGTCGCCAATCCGCTGCTTGCGGCGGGTTTCCTCACATTGCTGCTCGGCGCGGGCCTCGTTGCGTCCGGAATCGTGCGCATCTTTCTTGCGTTTCAACTGCCCAAGCACGCGCCCTGGGTGTTGGTGGCGCTTTCCGGCGTCGTCACGCTGCTGCTCGGCGGCGTCATCCTCGCGCAATGGCCGACGTCAAGCCTATGGGTGCTTGGAACCTTTCTCGGCGTGGATTTGATTTTCGCGGGCATGAGCTGGATCGGCTTCGGCTTTTCTCTCAAACGCGTCGAAGGCGGCGCGAATTCCGTTGGTTTTCTTGGCGATGAAACCGGGAGCGTCTCCATGCAGGATGGATTTGGCAAAAATTTCGGCCGCAAGCTTTTCGCGGAGTTTCTCGGCACGTTCTGGCTGGTGTTCGGCGGCTGCGGCAGCGCGCTTATCTCGGCGGGCTTTCCGCAGCTCGGCATTGGCTTCACCGGCGTTTCGCTCGCTTTCGGCCTGACGGTGCTGACGGGGGCTTATGCCTTCGGTCCCGTCTCCGGCGGCCATTTCAACCCGGCTGTGTCGCTTGGGCTTGCGACGGCCGGCCGCTTCTCCTGGAAGGAGCTCGGCCCCTACTGGCTCGTGCAAGTGATCGGCGCGACCTTCGCGGCTTTCGTGCTGCTGAAGATCTGCCAGGGCAATATCGACTTCTCGCTCGCCAACGGCTTCGCGGCCAATGGCTATGAGGATCATTCCCCCAACGGCTACACGCTGCAATCCGCCTTCCTCATCGAGGTCGTGCTGACGGCCTTCTTCCTGCTCGTCATTCTCGGCGCGACGGAAGGCCGCGCGCCCGCAGGCTTCGCGCCCATTGCGATCGGCCTCGCCTTGACGCTGATCCATCTCGTCGACATTCCGGTCACCAACGCGTCGGTGAATCCGGCGCGCTCGACGAGCCAGGCGCTCTTCGTCGGCGGCTGGGCGCTGGAGCAGTTGTGGCTCTTCTGGGTCGCGCCGCTGCTTGGCGGCCTTATCGGCGGTCTCATCCACCGCTTCACGCTCGCCGACAACGCATAGGCGCGACGCTTGTTGTGATGGCCGGGCTCGGTCTCTATGACTGAGCCCGTTTTCTTTGGAGGACGGATTTCCGGTTCGGGGCTGAGCTTCGGACCTATGGCGGCGGCGCGCATGGCCTGCCCGTCGCCGCTCGATCAGCTCGAGCGCGCTTATCTCGAAGCGCTCCGCAATGTGCGCGGCTACAAGCTCTCGGGCAAGACGCTCCTTTTCCTCGGCGCGGACGGCGATGCGCTCGTCACGCTGGAGCGCGCGAAGTAAGACCCTATCCCTTCCCGTTCGCTTCGAGGCGGCGCTCCGCGAGGCGCGCCGCTTCCGCGCCCGACAGCATCGCGCCGTTGAAGCCGTGCTCGCCGCCGAAGGCTGAGGCAAGATAGAGCCCGCCGATCGGGGTCGCCGGCTTGCGCGGGAATCCCATCAGAATGGGCGCGTCTGGGGGCAGCGGCGCGAAGCCGTAGACGGCGCCTTCCGGCGTGTTGAGATAGCTCGACATGGAGAAGGCGTTGAGCAGCATGCGCGAGGTCACAAGGCTGGAGAAGCCCGGATAGTCCCGCTCCAGCCGCGCCTGAATGGCGTCGAGCCAGGCTTCGCGGCGGGCGAGCGCGTCATCCTTTGCAACGCCTTTCCAATTGTCCAGCCGGTCGAGGCCAAGCACGCTCAGGAGAACAGGCGGCTCGTCCCACAGTCCGGCGTCGACGGCGGTGAAATTCGAAATGGCGTGGAGCGGCAATTCGCCCCTCGGCATGTCCGCCATCGCCGTCGCGCCGTCGCCATATTGATCGAACCGCTGCAGGGTCGAGGGAAGCGAGATCGACAGGAAGTCGGTCAGGCCTACCGTCGAAGGCTTCGCCTTCAGGCCAAAATTCGCCGAGAACAGCGAGGTCGAGAGCGGCCGGCTTGCGAAAGCCTCGTCCATCCTGGCGCGCGCGGGCGCGTCCATCATGGCGCTCGCGACCGACGGCGCGCAATTCGCCATCACGACGCGCGCCGCGATTCGCTCTTCATTGTCATTGGCGCGGCGCGCGACATGGCGCACGGCGACGGCGTCGCCGTCGGCGTCGGTTTCGATCTTCGTGACGAGGCGGCCCATGCGCACGACGCCGCCCGTTCTGGTGATGCATTTCGCGAGCTTGAGGCTCAATTGCCGCGAGCCGCCCTTGATGTAGGCGCCGCCCGAGGCGATGTAGCCGCCCTGTGCGACGGCGTAGAAAATCCACCACAGCTTGCGCGGATCGTCGCCGTAATAGACGAGATTGGCGCCGAGCGCGCATTTGAGCGCTTCGGCGCCGGCGAAGTCGCGGGTGAAGATTTCATCCAATGACTTCATCCAGCCCTCGACGGCAGGCTGGACTTCCCAAAGGCCGCGGCTGAATTTTGCAAGGGAACTTTCCTCGCGCGCCTGCTTCATGGTCCACAGGGCGTCGTGGATCTGCTCCACCTCGCCGAGGAACCGCTTGATCGCGGCGCTCTTGTCGGGAAAGCGCGCGGCGAGCGCGTCATGCGCGGCCGCGAAGCCCACGGGCAGCGCGAAGGGTTCGCCGACGGGACCGCCTTTCACCGTGTAGAGAGGGCCCGTGGGACGCCATTCGATCTCGTCGAGAATGCCGAGCTGGCTCAGAATATGGTGCTTCGCGTCGCGCGGATTGCGCGCGTCGGAGGTCTGGTGAAGCGAGGCCTCGACCCAGAGATCGCCGACCTTGTAGACCGAGGCGGCGCCGCCAATGCTGAAATTGCGCTCGAGCAGGCAGACGCTGTAGCCGGCGTTGGCGAGCAGGGCGCCCGCGGTGAGGCCGCCGAGTCCGGAGCCGATCACCACGGCGTCGTATGTCTTATCGGTCATCGGAGAGTCGTCGCCTCTTTGCAATTGCCGCGGATATTGGGGGCGGTCTGGTCAAAGCCGGAATCGGGCCCAACATAACACGGCGCGGCGCAAGGTCGCGGCCCCTTTCGAGGAAGCGTCAATGACGGATGAAGTCTTCCCGGTCACGCGCACGGACGAGGAATGGCGCGCGCGACTGACCCGCGAGCAATATGACGTGATGCGCCGGCACGGCACGGAGCGCCCGGGCAGTTGCGCGCTCAATCACGAGAAACGGCGCGGCGTATTTCAGTGCGCGGGCTGCGATCAGCCGCTGTTCCGCTCTGGCGAGAAATTCGACAGCGGCACCGGCTGGCCGAGCTTCTTCGACCCGCTGCCCGGAGCCTTGGGCTCGACCATCGACCGCAGCTACGGCATGACGCGCACCGAGGTCCATTGCGGCCGATGCGGCTCGCATCTCGGCCACGTCTTTCCCGATGGCCCTCCGCCGACCGGGCTGCGCTATTGCATCAACGGCGTTGCGCTGAATTTCATTCCCGAGTCCGAGCCCGTTCGATAAGCTGCGGCGATCGGGCGATAGGGTTCGCGCTGCGACAGCGAGGTGCGACAAAATTTTTTTCACCTGCCTGTTTCCCGCGCAACCGGTCTCGCCCACACTCCCATCCAGGATGGGGTCGGGCGGGGCGGACCCGGCCTCGAAATATCAGGGCGCGCGCTTCTTGCCCCACCGCGTCGGCCGGAGGGCTTCTCGAATGGACCCGGCTTCTCCTGATAAATCCGTATGCGGGCGCTCATGCGAAAGCCCACCCTTTCGAATAGTGTAAGGATAGAGGCGACGCCCCGCTTGTAGAATGTGCGGCGCGGGCGGATCCTGTCTTCGCGCGAGCGGGACAGATGCGATTGCTGCAATGCAGCGTCGTTAAATATTGCGCGCGCGCCTGCTTGACGGACAATTTTTATTGCCGTCATACGGAGCAGTACAATCACGACGTTCGATAGCTCATTGCGCGAGAG
>Ga0123399_1025807_pt1 | contig 25879 bp, 22 predicted proteins | sample T5LHNH4metaT_FD_89927 | JGI IMG/M metagenome (GOLD analysis project Ga0123399, IMG submission 89927) | Methane-oxidizing artificial microbial communities from Washington, USA to study methane cycling - T5-LHNH4 metaT (Metagenome... | ecosystem: Engineered > Modeled > Simulated communities... | reverse complement strand
GCACCGGAGCTTTTATCGAGAACAGCCCGTTAGGGGCGCGGCAGGGATGCCGCGCGTCAGCAGAGGGGCAGGAGCCCCTTCTGCTGACCCTCGATAAAAGCGAGGAGCGCAGGAAGTAAGCGGTAACCGGGTCGCCTTTTCTTTGGTTACTTTCTTTTGGCGAAGCAAAAGAAAGTAACTCGCCTTCGGGTGCGACAACCCGATTTAATCAAGTGTCGCGCTAGCGACTCCTTAATGTTAAAGCGGTCGAAATTCGAATAACTGCGTAACATCAGTTATTAATACCCAACCTATCCGAAATTAAAACATACCTGATCCTTCAGTTATGCAAGACGTTCAGCTCAATAGCGGATTCAGCCCGATAGGTAACTGCACTTATTGATTGGATACATTGAATTCTCTATCCTAAAGACCTCTGTACAACGCCAACCGATTTTTTAGATTAATGTATTTCGTCTTCGTGAAAATAAATGTCCGACTATGTTCAATTTCACTAAAAAATACAGCGATGCGCTGGCCGATGCGAATAACAAAACCGCCGGAATAAGCGAAAAGTACGATGCCGCGATAATAAAAATCGAACGGCTCGAGGACGAATTATCCCAAAAAACAGATGAATTAAACCAAAGCTGCAAGGCCCAATCCATAATGGCTGAAGGCGTAAAAAAATGCGTTGAATCGCTTTACGTCGTTCAAAACCAACTGCAAGCCGTAGCGGCGCATTTAGATCTTTCAAACAAACGAATTTTTGAGTTAATGCAAAAAAACAAGGCGCTTAAATCGTCAGGCGATGAGTGGTTCAGGCGTTCCATCAAACTTGAATTTGAAGTTTTAATCGCTAAGGACGAGCTTAAAAAAATCGAAAATGAACGTGATTCGGCGATAAAAATGTGCGAGCTTCTTCAAGCCGAGTTAATGTCCAACAGCCCAAGCAGAAAGCAGGGCTAACACCTCTACATCAGCTTAACACGCCACTCATCCGGCAAAATAACCCTGTTGAATAAAATACAACGCCTGTTCTATAACAGCCTCGTGCCGCATGATAAATGAATGCGAATAAGGCATCACGATAAAATCTTTCATGCCTTCCACTTGCGCCCGGCTCACCGACACCTTGCCGTCGTTAACGTCGGGGATTAATATTGATAGAAAAGGATTGACGGCTTTACTACCGGCAATAATCCCAAGCTGAAAATTCACCGGCCCAAGCCGATTCGGCACGCTGTTGCTGCCGGTACCCAACTGCAACCCGGCCGGGCCGTTTAAATAGTAAAACAGCTTCCATCCGCCGAGTTTATCCACGACTTCGCTGCCTTGATTGGGCGGGGCCAGCATCACCACGCGCCCCAGTTTGTCGATGCTTTGGCTAGCCAAATAATCGCGCAACAAAATGCCGCCCATCGAATGGGTCAGGAAATGGATCTTTTTAATAGTTTCCGACTCGCACTGTCTCAATGCCTGAACGATGCATGATTGCGCCAAGGCGCCGATGTCTGCGCTGCGCGAAGGATAATCCACATTGACGATTTTATAGCCGTAAGCCGCCAGCAGCTTGCCCGCTTTATTCATGCTGCGGCTGGTTCTGGCCAGACCGTGCAGCAGAATAATCGCCTCCGAGTCTTTATCTATCGGTATCAGTTTGGCTGTTAAATTTTCCATAGCGCAGCAAAATGGCGGGCAGCAATAATAAGTTCAGCAACGTTGAAGAGGCCAGTCCGCCGATGATGATCGCCGCCATCGGCCCCATGATCTCGCGCCCCGGATTATCGCTGTTGAACGCGATCGGGAACATGGCTAACGCAGTAACCAGCGCCGTCATCAGGATCGACGGCAAGCGCTCCTGCGCACCCAGCACGGCGGTGTCCAAGTTCCAGCTCTTGCCTTCGACTTCGACCAGATAGCGATAATGCGACAGCAGCATGATGCTGTTGCGCACGGTAATGCCGAACAGCGTCACAAAGCCCACGACCGAACCGACCGACAAGGTGGCCCCGGTCAACACCACGGCGCCAACCCCGCCGATCAGCGCAAATGGAAGATTGGCGAGCGTCAGCAACATGTGCCGGATACTGCCAATCGCAATATAAATAAAAATCAGCACCCCGGCTCCGGCCAGCAGCGAATGCAATATTAACTCTTTCCGCGCCTGCGCCTGTTCAATTGCCGCGCCGGTGAACTCGGGATAAATATCCGCCGAGAACGGAATCTCCTTTAATACCCGCGCTTTAAGCTCCTCGACAAAAGCATCCAGATCCCGGTCGATCACATTGCCGGTCACGGTTTGCCGCCGCTGCGAGCCTTGATGGAGGATGTTGTAGCGGCTGGCCGCATGCCTGATTTCCGCGACCTGGTCCAGCGTAATCACCGCGCCGTCCAGGGTCCTGATCGGCAACTTGGCTATCGATTCAGGCTGCTGTCTCAGCTCCGGCGTCAAGGTCACCGCGACGTTATAGATTTTATTGCCCTGAATGTTCTTGCCGACCACCCGGGTTTCGTAAGCGGCCTGCAAAGTGTCGACAACCTGGGCGGGCAATACGCCCCAGAAGCCCATCTGGTCAAGGTTCAGCACAATTTGCAGCAACGGCGTGCCGGGCGGCGAGCGCAACTGCACATCGGTAGCGCCGTCTATGTCGCGCATGATTTCAGCGACCGCCTGCGCTTTGGCGTCCAGCTTATTCAGGTCATTGCCGTAAATATTAACCACCACCGGCGAGGTGTAGCCGGAAATAGTCTCATCGACCCGCTCCGTCAAGAAAGTGTTGGCTTCAAACAAAATACCGGGGAAACCGACCAGAATCGCCCGCAGCCTATCCTTGATCTGCTGTTGTTCGGCTCCCGACATCGGCTCCAGCCGCACTTCATACTCGCTGTAATGGCTGCCGTAAGTGTCCGCGCCCCGCTCCGCCCTGCCCGCCCATTGCGATACCGATTGTATGCCGGGAATCGCCATAAACTGTTCGGTCAACTTGCTGCCGATTCTGATCGATTCCTGCAACGAAGTGCCGGGAATGCTGGTGGTGTGGACGATATAATGCCCTTCGCGCAATTCGGGCAGGAATTTGCTGTCGAGGCTGAAAAAGGCCAGTAAGCCTGACAGGCAAACGATAACGCTGCCGACAAGCACCGGTTTAAAATGGCTGGAAACCTTGCCCAACAAATCCTTGTACAGAGGCTTGATGCGCCTGATCAGCGGCGGATCGTCATTTGCAAGATCGGCCTTACCCAGCAACGCATAGCACAACGCCGGGGTTAAGGTCAGCGCCACCAGCAGCGACATTAAAATCGCCAGAATGTAGGAATATCCCAGCGGCGCAAACAAGCGCCCGGCAACGCCGTTCAAGGTCAACAACGGCACAAAAACCAGCGCGACGATAAAGCTGGCGTAAACCACGGAGCTTCGCACCTCCAGCGATGCGCTATAAACCACATCGGCGACCGGCAGCGGTCGGGCTAACAGACGGTTCTCGCGCAAACGCCGGAAAATGTTTTCGGTATCGATAATCGCATCGTCAACCACCTCGCCCAACGCGATAGCCAAGCCACCCAACACCATGATATTGAGGTTAACTCCGCTTTCCAGCAGCACAATCACCGCGCCGACCAACGACACAGGGATAGCCAGCGCGGAAATAAACGCGGTGCGAAAATTAAACAAAAACAGGTACAGGATAATCAGCACGAACAAGCCGCCGATCAGCAAATGCCCGGACAAATTGCTCAGCGAGCGCTCGATATAATCGGCGGGGCGGAACAGGTGCGAGTAAAAATTGATCGCCTGCTTGTTGAAAATAGGCTCGAACTCTTGCAGCGTCTGCTCGACCTGGCGGGATACCGACAAGGTATTGGCCCCGTACTGGCCGATCACCATCATCACAATGCCGGGTTTGCCCATAATTTGCGCCGCACCGATCGGCGGCTCCGGCGCATAGCCAATCGTAGTGACTTCGCCCAACGTAACATTACGCCCCTGATCCCGCTTGACGATAATCTTGGCGAATTGTTCCGGCGTGGCGGGCTGCCCCGTCACCTGCAAGGTGAAGCGCTGGTTGTCGTTTTCGATAAAACCGCCGCCCTGGATATTTCCGGCCTTTGAGGCGGCCAAAATAATATCCTCGAGCGTCAGGCTAAAGCGATGCAGTTGCAGCGGATCGACCTGGATTTGCAATTGCTGAATATCGCCGCCGAACACGTTAACATCGGCAACGCCCGGAACAGCCTTCAAGCGCGGCACAATCGTCCAGTCGACCAGACTGCGCAAAGCCATCAAATCGGTTTGGTCGTCTTTGCTTAAGCCGATCGTTAAAACCGTCGCCGAAGACGAGGACAACGGTATCGCAACCGGCGTAATGCCCAGCGGCAGCAGGCCAGATAGCGAGGTCAACCGCTCGCTGATCAGCTGGCGATTGCGGTACACATCGCTGTTTTCGTCAAAAATCGCGGTAATAATCGACAGGCCTTGGATGGATTCGGAGCGCACCGACTTCATGCCGATCAAGCCGCTAATCGCCGTTTCGATTTGCTGGGTGACCAGCACTTCAACCTGCTCCGAAGAAAGGCCGGGCGATTCGGTTTGGATGATGACCTGTTTCGGTGAGAATTCAGGAAAAATATCCAGACCCGCCGTGGCGAAGCGATAACTGCCGTAGAGCAGGATTAATATCGCAAGCGCGATGACGATGCCGTAGAAACGGATGGAGAAGCGGACGAGGGTGGCTAGCATGGGTTAGTGTGGTTGATTAGTTTTTTTAATGTAGGCTTTGCAATCCAGGCCTTCGATGTCTTTGCGCAAATACGCGCAGTCATTTAAAGTGCAGAGTTCGCGGTCGATGTCTTTAAGTAGGGCTTGATAATCGGGGTTTTGTTTTAGACCATTATCATAGTGAATCAAATCAAAATATCGACGGCGAAACGCTTGAACAGCTAAAAGTGAATTTTTACCCCAAAAATCTTGCGCACAAATTTCCGACAAAACAGTCCGGGCAATTTTAGTCGGTTTATAGCGTAAATATTGTTCGGCAATGCCAACTTGATCGGTTTTTTCCGCTTGCTGAATTCTTTCCATATACTGCTCTCGACGCCATCTATTAGGGATAGTTTCAGCCAGTACTTCTAAATCATCCTGAATCTGTTGCCTCTTATCAAAAAGATTACTCTGTCCCGCTATACCAAATACGGCTATTTCCAAAGTAGCAATATTAGATGCGTACTGGATAGCTGTTTTGTACAGAATAGCTCCTTGCAGATGCGCCTCTCGCAAGTCTGTGCCATACAATTGTGCCCCTCGCAAATCAGCACCCTGCAGCTGTGCTTCCCACATATTAGCTCCTTGTAGTTGCGCAATCGACAAGTCAGCACCTTGTAGTTGTGCCCGCGCCAGAGCGGCACCTTTCAGCTGAATCGATGACAGGTTAGCACCTTGCAATTGCGCCCAGATCAGATCAACACCTTGCAGCTGCGCACCCAGCAGGTTAGCGCCTTGTAATTGCACACCCGACAGATTAGCACCTTGTAGTTGCGCATTTTTCAGCTCAGCACCTTGCAATTGCGCCCAGGCCAAGTCAGCACTTTGCAATTGTGCTGATGATAACTGCGTTCGTGGCAATTTTTGCGCACGCAGTTGAATCAGGCGCAAACTGTCAGGAACAGGCCGGAAACCTACACCTTTTTCATTGAAAAACTTAACCCAATCACTGTAACCGGAAAACTTGGCTGAGTTTTCCAACACAGGCACATCAGGCTTCCAAACGGTTTCGTTAGGGTTTATGGCAATGCGAGGCAATATCCATTCGCTAGGTTTGCGAAAAAACTGCTCACCCGCTGTGAAAGGATACTGAAATATTGGTTCTATCGACGACAACACATATCTCGTTAAACCATTATAGTTAGGCCAACCTATTATCAACGTCAATGCAGTTTCCATCAGTATAAACAGCCCAAACATGCCTCGCAGCCCATGCCGAAAACTATCTGTATAGAAACGCCAGCAGCGTAAAAACCAGTGCGCTGGATCGGGCGTTGTTTCAGTCTGTTGGTTGTCTTTCATTGCCAAACGCAACTTCCACGCCAGATAAGCATCAAAAACAAAAGCCAGATAATGCCAGCCGGTCACGAGAATGTTTTGTTGGTCGCTGAATCGGATTAGCAAAAGCCCCAACGTAATCGGGGCGAGGTTATAACACAGTAAGCTGTTAGCCCAGCGCACCCAGCGCAATAATTGTCCGTTGCGTTCCAACACGGCGTAATCGAACAGAAACGGATAAATACTGCTGCGCGGGACTTTGGCATCGGGATGCGCCTGCTGCCAACGCATCAGTTTGTAATGGTGGCTTTCCAGATTTTGCAGAAAATTAAAATGCAGTGCGATGATAAAAATCGGTATGACAACATAAAACCCCACCAAAGGCACAGTCAGGTCAATGATCGGCAACTTCAAGCCCTCGCTGAAAACCAGCAGTTGTAAGTCGGTAGTGGAAAATATGATAGCTTGAACGTAAATTAACAAACCTAGGTAAGCGATGAAGAAGTTACGGTTTTTCTCCGAAGAGTTTTCGACGATTTTGTCCAGTTTCGCCAAGTATTCCGCTTGTTCGCGCTCGTGTTGTTGCAGTCGGTTTTCGCCGGAAGATGATGAACGGTGCTGTCTCATGACATTATTTCAGTTTTCTTATTAACACGATGCGTTAATGTGCAATTTGGTTTTCTCTAGCTGCTAGTTCCCAAGCTCCTGCTTGGGAATTCAGTTACGGAAGCTCTAGCTTCCCGTTTCACGAAGCTGGAGCTTCGTCTTCTCGACTCACCCTACCGCCAATCACTCAACAACTGAATACATCCCATCGTTTCAGCTTTGCGGTAATATTTTTCATCAGCGGTTAAAAACACGGCATTCAGATGAATAGCCAAGGCGTGATAAAGCGTATCGAATAAGTGATGAGAAAATTGCTGGGAGAAACGAGCGGCCGTTTTTAAAATGTCTGCATCCTGCTGTACTTTTACTTCCATAGCGCTCAATTAATCAATGGCTGGCTCTGCGATTTCCGGACGAATGCGGGTAATGACGGCAACCACTTCCGGCAGCCAGTGTGCGGGTTGCACCAGCGTCACCTGACCGGATTGGACTTGCCTTAGCAAAGAAACCGCCTGATCGGCGCCCTGTTCCTCTGCTGACGCCGGCATCAACCACTACAATCATCTGCGCAATTCTTCCCTTCCCTGTTGAATGTCCGCCGCTGAAACGGGCTCTTGCGTGGCTCTTAATTGCAGGATTTTATCGATCGCCAGCTGGCGACGTTGCTGTTGTTTTTTCTCTTCAATCGCCTATTGCATCAATCGGGTTAAGATCGCGCTTTTGTTTTCCTTTTCAAACAGCTGGTTGAATTCCTGCCTGATGTCATCGGGTACGCTAAAGTTTACGGTAGCCATGATGTCGCTCGGTTGTTGAAATATTCAACAATATGAAATGGTACAAGACGCAATCCATAGGGCGTCAATAGCGCAATGCTCCCCACAAGTTCCGGATCAACCGCAAATTTAATTAACTGACTAACTCCAAATCAACCCAATCAATTTGTTTTTCTACAATCGTGCTTAACTCCAACAGCCCAAGCGAAGAGGTCATATTCAATTCCGATTCGACTTCTTTTAATTGCTCCAGTCGTTCTAACCATTCAAACAAATCCGTCTGATTGGTGTTCTTAATTTTTCTGGTTTTCCTGATTTTCTTCATTTTTATATCAAAGCCACTTGGTATGGCTGTCATCACTTATAAATACAGGTTGGTGTTGAATTCATCAATGCTATAAGGCGAAAAACGCGGGTTACAAGAAAAAATCACGGCCTTTGCCCCGAAGCCTGATTTTTGTCTAACTCATTCGCAATATTTTTGATCTTCTCTTTTAGATCCGGCGATAACGAATTCAAGAAACTCTCGGGATCGGTTTGCGCTTTCAGCATTAGGTTTTGCATTTTTACCGGGTCGCCAGCCGCTTGCCGTACCAAGAGAGGCATAATATCGGCCGAAATATTATAGAGCTCTTGTTTATCACGGGCGTTACCGCCCATTGCCGCCAAGGCTTTTTGGTCGGCGTCCGTGCCCGCATCGGTTGCCGCAGCATCGCAGTTTTGATTCCTAAGACAGTCTTGCGTTTTCTGTAACGCCGAGCTGACAGCGTCATCCGCATAAATATCTTGGCCGGACATTCCTGCCGCAAGCACAAATACCCCTAATTTGATCTTGGACATTGCCGCCACTCACTTGAAGTTTAAAAAGGAATTTCTTTCAACGCTACCGATTAGCCTACAACGTCAATATCCCCTTACTGCGATTTTCCATGCGCCGCAGCAGTTCGGTCATAATCAACCGGTACAGTTCGTCGCCCAGATATTTGTCCTCGACGCCGCTGTCGATATTGGGATTGTCATTGACTTCTATCACATAGCCTTTGCCGTCTTTTTCCTTTACATCCACGCCGTATAATCCGTTGCCTATCGGCTGGGTGGCTTTTAATGCGGCGTCGAGCACGGCTTTGGGGACTTCAAAAGTCGGCAAGGTGGCAAAACTGCCGGTATCGATTCGGCTGCTGCCGTGGCGGTAAATCTGCCAGTGGTTTTTGACCATGTAATAGCGACACGCGTATAAGGCTTTGTTGTTGAAAATGCCGATGCGCCAATCGAAATCGGTATAGAGAAACTCCTGCGCCAACAGCAGCGCGGATTTTTGGAACAGCTCTTCCACTTTGAGTTCCAGCTCTTTCCGGTCATTCACTTTGACGATGCCGCGAGAAAAGGAACCGTCAGGGATTTTTACTACCATCGGAAATCCGGCTTCCGCTTCCACTCTATCCAGGTGGGCGGCATTGCCTTTGTGCAGCAGCCAGGTCTTGGGCGTAGGCACCTTATGGGTGCGGAACAAATCGGCAAGATAGACTTTATTGGTGCAGCGCAGCATCGAAGTCGGATCGTCGATAACCACCAGTCCCTCAGCCTCGGCCTTTTTTGCGAAACGGTAGGTGTGATGATCGATGTTGGTGGTTTCGCGGATGAACAGGCCGTCAAACTCGGGCAGGCGCACATAATGTTGCTGGGTTATCAGCTCTATTTCAATGCCCAATTCCCTGCCGATTTTGATGAATTTTTTCAGCGCGCCGCGGTTGCTCGGCGGCAATTGTTCTTCGGGGTTGACCAGTATCGCCAAATCGAATCGCGCCGCTTTACGGGCGCGGCCTTTACGCCAGACTTTGGTGCTGAATTTATCCAGCGCGTCGGCAAAAACGGTTTGCATCGCATCATCCAGATGCCGGTGCGACACGGCCTTTAAGCCGATGATTTCCCATTGCTGCTTGCAGCGTAACGTCACTTCCAGAATGGGACAGGAAAAGCGTTCGAACAGTAGTCTGGTGAGTTCCTGAAAAGCCGGGTCCGGCGTGGTGCCGAAATAACTCATCAAGGTTATTTCACTGTCTTTGTCGGTGGTTTTAAATGCGCGCGCCAGTGTCTGCGACAAGTCTTCAAGCTGTAACCGGTACAGCGCCTTTTTGCCCAGATCGTTCAGCACCTTAACCGAAGGAATGACGTGGTGGCCTCTGGCCTCGGCCAGCAATGAGCAGTAATATCCGTCGGAAAGATAACGGTAGCTGCTGCAAAGATTGATGATGCGGACACGCTGATGCGACTCACCCTGCTCGGTCGCAAGATAGGTTTCAAAAGTGATGACTTGGTCGCTGGGATAATAGGGATTCCAGTCGGAAAGATCATCAACAACCAGAAGGGTACGCGCCATAACAATAAGATCCTGTAGTAAGATAAGCCATAATTCTGGAACCAGTCAGTTGTTTGCACAAGGAGTTTTTATGGGTATTGATAAATATTTCCTGATTGACTTAACTGGGGCTATGCTTAAGAAAAACTTCAGGTAACCGTCATGTCCTATTGTCTTCCTCTTGCCGCTATCGATACCGCCGTTTTTCCCGGCAGCTATGCCGCCGGTCGGCAACGCTGGCTGGCCCAATCAAATAAACTACCCGGTCATACACGATTCCAGCCTTATCCATGCACCGGCATCGGGCCTGAAGGCGAAGATCTGGTGACCGATACGGTCTGGATCGGCCCGGAAGACGCATCAAGCGTGTTGGTTTTGCTCGGCGGAACGCACGGCATCGAGGGTTTTGCGGGCAGCGCGATACAGATCGACCTTCTGGGTTTGCTTGCCGAAGGTCTGGTCGTTATTCCGGCCGATACGGCGGTATTGATGGTCCATGCGCTGACGCCATGGGGTTATGCCTGGCAACGGCGTTGCGATGCGGACGGCGTTGACCTTAACCGCAATATCGTCGATTTTTCAGGCCCTTTGCCTGAAAACAAAGACTATGACCTGCTCAAAGATGCGTTTTATCTAACGGATGCCGCGCAACGGAAAATCGCCCTTGCCGAATTTGAACAACAGCATGGCCGCGTGGCGCTGGAAAAGGCGGTCAGCGCCGGACAATACAGCGATCCGTCCGGACCGTTTTACGGCGGAACAGCGCCCGCGCACGGCAGGCGGGTCTGCGAAGACTTGATGCGCCGCTATGCCTTGCAACAGAGGGATTTGGCGGTCATCGATCTGCACACCGGCCTGGGCTCTTACGGCTATGGCGAAATCATTTGCGACCATCAGCCGGACAGCGCCGGAACGCGCGCCGCCCAAAACTGGTACGGCGATTCGGTGGCATTGCCGCTGCTGGGCACGTCCAGTTCGGTGCCGAAAACCGGGTTGCTGGATTATGCCTGGCACGCCATCATGAATGAACGCAGTTGTTACGTCACCCTGGAATTCGGCACTTTCAGCACCGATCAACTGTTTGAAATCCTGCTGCGCGACCACCAACTATGGGCGCAATCCGATAACCAACAAGCGCGCCTGGAACACAGTAAAGTCATGCGCCGTCATTTTTGCCCCGACGATCAGGCCTGGCGGGAAATGGTGTTGTTCCGCGCCAGACAGGTTATTGCACAAGCCTTGCGGGGAGTATCGTCTTGAGTATATTAATCCGCCCCGCCCTGTTAGCCGATCTCGATCAGCTGGTAGCGCTTGAAAAAACCTGTTTCGACACCGACCAGTTAAGTCGGCGCAGTTTCAAACACTGGATAACCGCAGAACATCGCGCCTTGCTGGTTGCAGAGCAGGAAAAAGTAATTAGCGGTTATGTGCTTATTATTTACCACCCCGGCACCCGGCTGGCCCGAGTCTATTCATTGGCCGTTGCGCCTGCGCAAAGAGGCACGGGCGTCGCCAAATTGCTGATGACGGCAGGCGAACAGGCCGCCAGTGACGCAGGCAGACTGTATCTGCGTCTTGAAGTCAGCGTCGATAACACTCCGGCGATCAAGCTTTACCAAACGCTGGGCTACCAGAAATTCGGCATCTACCGCGATTACTATGAAGATCACAAAGACGCGCTGCGTTACCAGAAACGTATCCGCCGTTATCGCGATACCTTGCAGCACCGGTCGGTACACTGGTTAAGACAAACCACGCCGTTTACCTGCGGCCCCGCATCGCTGATGATGGCGATGCACGGCTTAAACAGGGCTTATCAGCCTTCGCAGGAAGAAGAAATCAACCTGTGGCGCGAAGCCACAACCATCTTTATGACCTCGGGGCATGGCGGCTGCCACCCGATAGGTCTGGCGCTGGCGGCAAAACGTCGGCAATTTACCGTTGAAGTCTGGGTCAACCAGACCGGAACGCTGTTTATCGACGGCGTGCGCAGTGAGGAAAAAAAACAGGTTGTGGAACTGGTCGACAACTGCTTCAAGCGCGAGGCGCAAGAGCAAGGCATCAAGATACATTACGCCAATATCAGCCAGAACGACCTGATCAGCGCGTTCAAGTCCGGGGCGATACCGTTGATCCTGATCAGCACCTTTCAAATGGATCGCAAAAAAGCCCCGCACTGGGTGGTGATGAGCGGCTTCGACGATGACTGCCTGTACATGCACGACCCCGACCCCGAAGAAGGACGGCAAAGCGAAATCGATTGCCAGTTTATTCCTATTGCCTGCGAGGATTTCGACCGGATGTCCAGTTTCGGCAAGAACCGGCTCAGGACGGCCGTGATTATTTGGCCGGGGTAAGCCGTATCGGACAGATTGATTAATCACCACGAACGACTGCATGGATGCAGGAGGTAGAGCAACGCAGGAGCAGGAGCAGGAGCAGTTGCCGAGACACGAAGTTTTACCTTTCATTTTCTTCGTGTGACCTTCGTGTCTTCGTGTCTTTGTGGTGAATTTTCAAAAAATATGCCATTTTCGGCTTGTGTTATTAAACCGATTCAACGATAATGGCCGTCCTTTAGCCAGTACGGCTAATGTTTAATGGTGATCGTGTCGGTCCTCCCGCAACGATACGCTGTAAACCCCGCCAGGCCCGGAAGGGAGCAACGGTAGCAGCAGATTCGTGTGCCGGGATGTGGCTGGCATGATCGCCACCCAACTCATACTTACCTTTCGAGCCTGCAATGAATTATCAGGTTCTCGCCAGAAAATGGCGTCCCCATAATTTCACAGAAGTTGTCGGACAAGAGCATGTCGTCAAATCGTTAATGAACGCTTTGCAACATGATCGACTTCATCACGCCTATTTATTTACCGGAACGCGCGGCGTAGGCAAAACCACCATTGCCCGGATTTTAGCCAAAGCCATCAATTGCGAAAATCTGCAGGATTTTAATCCTTGCGGCGTATGCAGTGTATGTCGCGATCTGGATGAAGGACGCTTCCTGGATTTAATCGAGGTCGATGCGGCATCGCGCACCAAGGTTGAAGACACCCGCGATTTACTCGATAACGCGCAATACGCGCCCAATCACGGTCGCTATAAAGTCTACCTGATCGACGAAGTACACATGCTGTCCGGCCACAGTTTCAATGCCTTATTGAAGACGCTGGAAGAGCCGCCCGCGCATGTAAAATTCCTGCTGGCCACCACCGACCCCCATAAAATCCCCGTCACCGTGTTGTCCCGCTGTTTGCAGTTTAATCTCAAGCGTTTGCTGCCCGGCCAGATTTTCACCCAGATGGAATTCATCCTCCAACAGGAACATATTGAAGCCGAACCCGGCGCTTTAAAATTATTATCCCGCGCCGCCGACGGCAGTATGCGCGACGGCTTAAGCTTGCTCGACCAAGCCATCGTTTACGGTAACGGCAAGGTCGGCACCGAAGATGTTTACGCGATGCTGGGCACCGTGGCGCAGCAACCGGTCGAGGCTATTTTAACGGCGCTGGCCGAGGGCGATGCGGCGGCGATACTCGATAAAATAAACGAGATAGCCAATTTAACGCCGGACTTTAGCGATGTGCTGCAACAAATTTTGCAAGTCCTGCATCGCATCGCATTGCTGCAACAAATACCTAACGCTATCGACCATGATTTCGATGTGGAGATGATTGCCGCATTGGCCGCCAAGCTTACCCCCGAAGATGTGCAGCTTTACTATCAGATAGGCTTGGTGGGACAGCGCGACCTGGATTTAGCGCCCGATCCGCGCAGCGGTTTTGAAATGGTCATGTTGCGCATGCTGACTTTCAGACCGGTCGGCACAGCATCGGCTCCGGCTAAACCGGTTCAGGTTCGCCAACCTATTAACAAACCCCAGGCACAGCCTGCTTCTAATCAAGCGCAACCTGTTTACAATACAGCGGTGACCACGCAACCCGCTATCGTCGCCGAAACAACCGTTCAGGAAACCGTCGTTCAACAACACGATTCCAATTGGGCCGAAATGGTTGCCGCAATGAAAATTAACGGCTTAACCAGAGAGTTGGCCCATAATTGCGTGCTGGAAAATATTGACGATAGCGTCTGCACCTTGATTCTGGACCCGGGCCACAAACAACTGCGTAGCGCCCGCACCGAAGAAAACCTGCAAAAAGCGTTGCAGGCTTATCGAAAATCGCCTTTGAAATTGGTCATCACCACCGAAAAAACCACAGTTGCCACACCCGCCGTGCAATTGACCAAGGCGCGCGAAGACAAACAGCAGGCGGCGGTTGACGCGATTAATGCAGACGAAAACGTTCAGGCTTTAAAAGAACACTTGGGGGCCAGAATCATGCCCGGTACTATAGAACCGATTTAACGAGACAGGAGAGAAGTAAATGAAAAACGCACTCGGCAACATCATGCAGCAAGCCCAAAAAATGCAGGAAGACTTAAAAAAAGCCCAGGAAGAGCTTAACGCCATGCAGGTCATGGGCGAGTCCGGCGGCGGTTTGGTCACCATCCTGATGACCGGCAAACGCGAAGCCAGAAAGGTAACCATCGACCCTTCCCTGCTGGGCGATGACAAGGATATGCTGGAAGACTTGGTTGCCGCGGCCATCAACGATGCCGTCAATAAAGTCGCAAAAATGAAAAAAGAAAAAATGGCGGATGTGACCGCAGGACTGCCCTTGCCTCCCGGATTCCAACTACCTTTTTAATATGCACAAAAAAGGCTTATTGGGGCAGCTGATACAGAATTTATGCTGTTTGCCCGGCGTCGGCCCTAAAACCGCCCAGCGCATGGCGTTTCACCTGCTTCAGCGCGACCGCAACGGCGCGAATATGCTGGCCCAAACGCTGCTGCAAGCCATTGAAAAAATGGGCCATTGCAGCCAATGCCGCACCTTGACCGAAGGCGAACTGTGTGAAATCTGCGCCGATAATTCCAGAGACGATACCCTCATCTGCATCGTGGAAAGCCCTTCCGACGTCTGGATTGTCGATCAGGCAACGATGTTCAAAGGCCGCTATTTTGTGCTGCACGGGCGATTATCGCCGCTGGACGGCATAGGGCCCGATGAACTCGGCCTGGTTCTGCTTGAACAACAGCTGGCAACCGGCCATATCAAGGAACTGATCCTGGCGACCAACTCCACGGTTGAAGGCGAGGCGACCGCCTATTTCATCAGCGAACTGGCCCGGAAACACCAGGTACCGGCCAGTAGAATCGCCCACGGCGTACCCATGGGCGGCGAACTGGAGTTTACCGACAGCGGTACGTTATCGCATGCGTTCAATGGCCGCGTAGGCATGTAAAGGTCAGCCCTACAATTTGCCCTTGTAATCATTAAAACTCAACCAGTCGTCAATCAAGGTTAAGGTCCGATACTTGAAACCGGCCTGCTCAATAAGGATTTGGTCAGCAATAACGCCCCGAAACCTGAACCTATCATTCCCACGCGGAGCGCTCGCCGTTATACACAAGTATTTTTAAAGCACGTCATCCCGGCGGGTATGACGAGTTACTTAGCGACTTGTGCATAAAAATGAACGCCGTGCGTGGGAACGATCAGCGGAAGTTATTTTTAGCGAAATCCCAAGCTGAAAAATTGCGCATGAACAATCCCATTGCGATATGCAAGCCTCTGCTCCTTTGCTTATAAGTTACGTTTATGGTGCGCCTGCTAACCATGAACATCACTTAATTTTATAAACTCCCTAAAGTTTTCAGCGTTTCTGCCGATTGCAATCTTCGGTTGGCGGCAGACAATAATTCCAGGTTCGCCCCCTACTAACTTGCAAACTCGCCGCAGCACAACGCAGAGCTGACGGCTTAACCCCGATCATAGAAACGGGTGCAAGTTGCTTCGACAGGCCCAATACAAAGACCGTGTTGCCTCGCAAATGCTCTCGTCCCAGCGGGGTCCGGCACTTCGAGCTACAGGCAATAATAATCAGGGCCTGAAAGCAAGGTGGGCGACGAAAACATGCCGTCCCATTAATTATTGATTCCCGCACATAAGCGATGACTGAACTCTATCGGTCCTTTCATCGGACGGAAATTACCGACAGCATCAAACTGGTTCCAACACAGGGGAGTCACAATGTTTTGCTTTATTCTTCGCGCCGATCAGGCAACCGACACCATTGAGGCCGTCTCGCTATGATCCTCATCGCCATCCTTGATCACAATGCTTATCTGCTCAAAAACATCCCTCCCAACCTGCAACTGACAGACTTTACCGCTACAACAGCGCTCGACGGTAAAAACCTAAACGCTTGGCTGGTAACGCACGGGGTCGATATGTTGGCACTGCCCTTGCCGAATGAACATGAACGCCCGGCCACCTCCCCTATCAGAGCGAAACCCGAAAGGCTTAACGGCAATGAACAAGCGCGCTGGCGGCTTAATTTATCGCAGCTGGAATTGATTCCCCCCGACGGCAGGCCGATCCCGCTATCGCACAACGAAAGTTGCGTTCTGGGAGCCGCCGCCAACGCGAACGGAAATCTGGTCAGCCGCAAGAGGCTCATCGAAGCCTTGGGCCAGGATTTCTGGCACTATGACGAACGCCGACTCGAATCGCTGATTAGCCGTCTGCGCCGAAAGCTGGCTGCTTATGCGCCTGAGGATTTTTCGATTCGGGGCGTGAAGGGACAGGGTTATTTGTTTGGGGTTGCGTTACGGATCGTGGAAATTTAAAACGCCCAGGGATGGTCAGCATTTGTCAGCAATAGGCCGCATAAATCGAATACCCTATCATTGCAGCTAATTTAAGAAGGGGCGGATAAGTGATTATCCGATCTTGCACTAGCATGCTGGCGTGACTTTTCAAGACATGAGCCCTCGCCTTTTCTATCCGTTAATGCACGGGTGGCGGCCAGGTCCACCGTGTAGAAACCGGTCGAAAGAGCCAACGAGCATATCGCCTCCGCCCCGCACAACCGAGGTTCGCCTCATTTTAAGTAGAAATATTCCAGAAGGAGTAGAAATGTCCCAGAACAATACCCCCACAGCGGCGAGCAATCCGCAATTAGTCATATTGTTTGTCAACAATACCGGCCTCCCGGACGAGCAGGTGTTCATCACCTTTCAAGACCCCAGCCAAAGTTTGATCGCAACTTACGGGGGCGGAACGTCGGTCGGGCGAGTTAACACGGGAGACATGATGACGCAATCCCTCAACCTGACGACGATCGGCGCGGACGGGTTAAGCATCGCCAATGCCGAGGGTCCGGTCGTGTTCGTTTCCTACGCGGCCACCCAAGCCTACAATGGTTTCGTGATGAGCGGGGACCTTTCGGGGAATGCGCAGCCGAGTTACATTGGCAGCGGCGGCGCGAATTACCTGAAAGCCTACCAGCCGTTCGAAATCGACTACGTCGCAGGAGCCACCAACGGACAGGGCAATCTCACCAACATCAACTATTTCGCCGCCCCGATCTGCATTCAGAGCTACAACGGCGGCAATGCGGGAACCTTGCTCCAGACCCGCGGCTATTACAATGGGACGGCCGCGGGCACGAAGCGGCTCGCGAGTGAATTCCAAGCCTTGACGGCAGGCAGCGCCCTGGCCACGCCGATCTTCAGCGGAAATATTTTGCGCTATATCGGACCCTCCTCCTACGGCGCGGGCGCCAATCCGTATCCCACGTTCGACGCCTATCTCAAGTCGCTGAATACCGCGGACCAGAAAACGACCATACAGAATAGCAATGCCTTCAATACACAGCAGAATCCTGCGGCCGGGAATATAAACTACAATTACGCGTTCGACTTCATTGCCACCGTGGACGCGGTCAATACGATCACGCTCAAGGGAACCATCACGACCACGATCATTAAATTTGGTAAGGCGGCCACTGCGGGGACAATCTACACCGGAGCCGTGATGACGATCTCGCCGACAATCGGCGCCAATACTTCCGATTCTATTTTCAACAATACCATCTATGGGCAAGCGGACCCGCTGGGATCCGGCAACGGTTCCACCACCTTCAACAGTGTGTGGGCGCAGCTCGCCACGGACATGGCGACGGCTGGCCTGTTCGTCGACTCCAAAGCCGGAGTCGGCCCCGGCACCGCCTACGGCATCACGCAGAGCTTGGCGATCGGCGAAATCACCACCGGTTTGTTGGGCGGCTTCCCAGGCAGCGGCGTCACCTACGAAGGAGGTATCGGAACCTACGCCTCCTACAACGGGAAACTCTACAAGGATGTGCCGAGCGAGGCTTGGTGGAACTCAAGCATCATTCCTTCCCCTTCCGTATTGCAGCCGTCGCATCCGTTTTATAACGCGTATGCGCAGCAGATCTTCGATGCCACAAGCAATCAGGTTTATTCCATCCCGTTCAGCGACCGCTTTGGCGATGGCCCGCTGATGCAGACCCAGCTTTACAACGACAAGGTGGTCGACACCTGGGTGGTGACGCTGGGCGAACCGATCTTCATGAGTTCAAAAAAGGGTCTATATGCCACAAGTGGAAATGGCATAAACAGCACTATATACACCCTGGATAATGTTACTGGGAGTGTATCTCCTTTGCTAACTGTCAATTTCGATTTGGTCGATATAGCCGCCTACGGGGAAACGCTATACGCTATAACTTCAAATCAATTTCTGACAATTGACCTGAAGAAGGGTACGTGTGATGTCGTGGGTAGCCTCGGAATTGAGGACAAAGGCGCCAAACTGGCCGTCGCGTCTAATGGAACGATATACTGCATTGCCACCCCATCCGGCTGTGGAACCGGTCTTTATACGATCAATCAGTCAACAGGGGCCGGCACGTTAATTGGGGTTTTGGGAGCTAATCCCGCTGGCGGTGCTAATATTCCGAGCTTCGGTATGGCATTCGACGCCAACGATAACTTATTCGGCGCGCTGACATCTTATAACGTCAATAGTGGCCAAACATCTGTTTCACTGATGACAGTTAATCCCAGCACAGGCCAGGCGCACCCCCTTAACTCCAGTATTGGATTTAATTCACTTACCGGAATGGCGTTTTATGATAATAGCCTCTATGGTGTAACTGCCGACGGTAAATTAATATCGATTAATGTTGCTTCAGGCGCAGGCTCATTAATCGGCGATGACAATTCTCAAAATATTGATTTTCGTGGCATGACTGCGTATTAACTGATGTTACGCACGGATGGTATTTCTCCCGTTTGCCGCGCCGAGCACCGGAGCTTTTATCGAGAACAGCCCGTTAGGGGCGCGGCAGAGATGCCGCGCGTCAGCAGAGGGGCAGGAGCCCCTTCTGCTGACCCTCGATAAAAGCGAGGAGCACAGGAAGTAAGCGGCAACCGGGTCGCCTTTTCTTTGGTTACTTTCTTTTGACGAAGCAAAAGAAAGTAACTCGCCTTCGGGTGCGACAACCCGATTCAATCAAGTGTCGCGCTAGCGACTCCTTAATATTAAAGCAGTCGAAATTCGAATAACTGCGTAACATCAGGCATTAAAACAAAAAAAGGGGGCGAGTGAATTTCTGCGCCCCTCCCGCCTTTCAAGCGGGACTGGGTTTGTACCCCCACTAACGCAAAGGCCGGGGCGCGGGTCTTGCAAAACCACACAATCCTCACCACCCATGTCACCTCACGCGGCGACCGGCGAGAACGCATCAGTTGGCTTGCAATACAAATATTCTCGGGGACCGAGCAAGATTATCGCTTATGAGGGCAGTATAATCCTTGTGCCGCTTCATCAAGCACTTTGAGGGAGAAGGAGCGTATATCTTAAAACTAATAATATCGGCCTCCCGGCCGCTCATACAAAAAAGGTAAGAATAATGACTGATTGTTTATTTTGCAAAATGGTTGCCGGTGCTATCAAGCCGGATGTGGTTTTTGAAGATGAAAACATTCTGGCGTTCAGGGACATTAATCCCCAGGCTCCGGTACATATCCTGATTATCCCCAAACGCCACATTGCAACCTTGAATGACTTGGACGATGCCGCTCTGGCAGGCACGATATTACAGACGGCGGCAAAGCTGGCTGAACAGGAAGGCATCGCTGAACCGGGCTACAGAACCGTGTTTAACTGCAACAGGAAAGGCGGTCAGGAAGTTTACCACCTGCACCTGCATCTGCTGGGCGGCCGACAAATGATTTGGCCTCCGGGTTAAGTGATCGATAGTATTGATCTATCGAATTTTGATAAGGTTTTGCAAATGAACGTCAAAACACAGTTTATATTCTTCGTAACGCTATGCTGGCCGCTTGCAGTATCCGCCCTGAATGAAAACACGGCATTAAAGGTGACCCCGCTGCTCAAGACGACCACCAGTTGGGATGGAAAGCCCATCGTCTATCCCAAAGGGCAAAGCGAAGTCACTGCCCTGATCGTTGAAATTGCGCCGGAGGGCGAGACCGGATGGCACGAACACCCGGTGCCATCGCTTGGCTACATCATGGAAGGTGAGCTGGAATTAAGGCTTGCCACAGGCGACGTTAAAATCCTCCATCCGGGCGACGTTTTGCCCGAGTCTGTAGGCGTACTCCACAATGGCCGCAACCTAGGTGAAGAGCCGGTCAAAATTCTGGTATTTTACCTGGGTGAGGTGGGCAGCAAACTTAGCGTTGCGCACCCGGAATTTGCTCCCCCGCCATTGCCTGATTCGGAAAAGTAATGCGATGAAGGATGACCGCATATAAAAAAGCCCGGCAGGTTCGCACCTCCGGGCTTTTGCGCTTTAAACCACAGCGCGTTATTTCTTCATTTCTTTTTTGAATATTGCATCCAATTTCTGGTTGGTTTCCTGATTGTACTGCTTTGAATTATCAATCGCCTCTGGTCTGGGCGCGACTACAGCAGGCGCGGCAACCGCAGGTTTCGGGCTGAGCGCCTGAACTACCACGGGTTCTTCCTCGGATTGATCCAATCGAAATACCGGCCCGTAAGTGGTGTCCACATCAAAATTATCCCAAATATACAAAGGCTGAGCGATAGGCTTGGTAGGAAGCGGTATGGTAAGCAAATCGGCAATTCCTACGCCTATGCGTCCCCCCATGTTAACCATGCCTTTAAATACCCCTCCGACAATGCCATAAAAAACGTTGCTTTTATTGGTCGTGTTAATGATGTTTTTGGGGATTTCCAGTACGCTGGTGGTCAGATTGGCAAAAGCGTTCAGCGCCTTGTTGCCAACCTTGCTGCCATAGCTGTTGCCAAAGCTCTGGTGTTGGTATCCCCCCCCGTGAGTAGAGGGTGTATAAGTCGTATTGCCATAACCCTGTTGCTGCATGTCAGCCAGCGCCATAGGCGTATATGCCGTAAACAGGCCGGTGAATAAAAGAAAAACAAAAAAACGACTCAACTTACGCATATCAAATCCTGTTTGGTGTGTTAATACTGAAAGTCAGTATAGCAGAGCTAAAATTATTTACTGATCCGCGCCTTGGCAAAGGCGCTAGCCATTGAGCCCTGCACCGGAGCCTGCTGCTTAGGCTTGTGCGCCGCCTGCTTTTGATTGTTTCGTTCGGGTCTGGCCTCGCTCGCTTCTGGATTTGTTTTCATGGATAACGAAATGCGCTTGCGCTCGACATCGACCTCCATCACTGTCACCTTCACCATGTCGCCGGTTTTAACCGTATCCCTGGGGTCTTTGACAAAAGTATCGGACAAATGGGAGATATGCACTAAACCATCCTGGTGTACGCCGATGTCGACAAATGCGCCGAAGTTGGCGACGTTGGTGACCACACCGTCCAGCCTCATGCCGACTTCAAGGTCGGTGATTTTCTCGATGCCCGCCTTGAATTCGACGCTTTTGAATTCCGGTCTCGGATCGCGTCCGGGCTTTTCCAGTTCCTGCAAGATGTCGGTCACCGTCGGCAAGCCGAAGTTTTCATTGGTGTAATTGGCGGGATTCAAGCCGCGCAAGAACTGGCTCTGGCCGATCAGGTCGCGGATGGATTTTCCGGTTTCGGCAATAATGGCTTCAACAACGGGGTAGGCTTCAGGATGAACCGAAGATGCATCCAGCGGATTGTCGCCGTTCATGATGCGCAGGAATCCGGCCGCTTGTTCGTAAGCCTTGTCGCCCAACCTGGGCACTTTTTTCAATTGCTTGCGATTGGCAAACGGGCCGTTTTCGTTGCGGAAAGCCACGATGTTTTCGCTGATGCTGGCCGACAAGCCCGATACCTGTTTAAGCAACGATACCGAAGCCGTATTCACATCAACGCCGACCGCGTTTACGCAATCTTCAACGACCGAATCCAATCCTTTGGCCAACTGAACCTGATTGATGTCATGCTGGTACTGGCCCACGCCGATCGATTTAGGGTCGATCTTGACCAGTTCCGCCAACGGGTCCTGCAAGCGTCTGGCGATCGAGACCGCGCCGCGCAAGGACACGTCCAGCTCGGGAAATTCCTTGGCCGCCAGTTCTGACGCGGAATAAACCGATGCGCCCGCTTCCGACACCGTGATCTTGGTAAACTTAAGCTCACTGTGCCGCTTCATCACATCGGCCACCAGCTGGTCGGTTTCCCGAGAGCCCGTGCCGTTGCCTATGCTGACCAGATCGACCTTGTGCTTTTGGATCAGCTTAGCCAGCGTGTCTATCGACCCGTCCCAATCCTTGCGCGGTGGGTGCGGGTAAATGGTGTCGGTACCCAGCACTTTTCCGGTCGGGTCGACAATCGCAACCTTAACGCCGGTGCGTATGCCGGGATCAAGTCCCATCGTCGCTTTTGGCCCAGCCGGAGCGGCCAGTAGCAAGTCCCTTAAATTACTGGCGAAAACCCTGATCGCTTCCAATTCTGCAGATTCGCGCAACCGGAGTTTCAAGTCCAGGTCGATGCGGGTGTACAGCTTGATTTTCCAGGCGAAACGCGCGGTTTCCGCCAGCCAGGCGTCGGCCGGTTTTGAGCTGTCGGTAATATTCAAGCGACGGGCGACAAACTGGGCGCAAAGGTCATGCTCCATTTTATCGTCAGCGCCGGGTTTAAGCGTTAGATTCAACATATCCTCATTGCGGCCGCGAAACAACGCCAAAGCCCGGTGCGAAGGGATTTTGTTGATGGCTTCTTCGTAATCGAAATAATCTTTGAATTTTTCAGCCGCCTGTTCTTTGCCAGTGACAACGGTGGCGTGGACGATGCCTTTTTGCCAGATGCGTTCCCGCAGTTCGGCCAACAGTTCGGCGTCCTCGGAAATGCGCTCCATGATGATCTGCCGTGCGCCATCCAGAGCGGCGGCAATATCCGGTACGCCTTTGTCCGCATCGATATAAGCGGCGGCAACTTGCTCGGGAATCAGGCTGCGGTCAGCCAACAACGCATCGGCCAGCGGCTCAAGCCCTGCTTCGCGGGCAATCTGCGCTTTAGTGCGACGTTTGGGTTTGTAGGGTAAATACAAATCTTCCAGCAGGGTTTTGGTGTCGGCATCGTTAATGGCTTTTTCCAGTTCCGGCGTCAGCTTGCCTTGAGAACCGATGCTGTCCAGGATGGTTTTACGCCGCGCGTTAAGTTCGCGCAAATAGCCCAAACGCTCTTCCAGCATCCTTAACTGCGTATCGTCCAGACCGCCGGTCACTTCCTTCCGGTAGCGGGAAATAAACGGGACGGTCGCGCCCTCGTCCAGCAAATTGACAGCGGCGCTGACTTGTTTTGGGTTAACGGCTAATTCTTCGGCAATGCGTTGGATTACATCCATTTTTTGAGTTCTTGTGCAGTTTAAGATGGGCGCATTGTAGCAGCAAGGCATGGAGTTGGATAAAAAAGTCTTTAGAGGAACTCAAGGAAACCAAGGCAATCAAGCCAGTCCTACCAATAAGCATAGGCATTTACACAACGCGCCATTCAGGCTACTCGCTGACCACTGTCAATTTGTTATACTGACCTCATTCAAATTAACGGAGTACTCTTTATGCCTACCATCAGCATGTTTTACGGCATCATCATTTGTCTTTACTTCTATGATGATGAGCGGCACAAACTGCCTCATATCCATGCAAAATACCAAGGCCAAGAAGCTTCATTCTCCATCATTGATGGGGAAATCCTGAGCGGAGTAATTCCTGTGGCAAAAGTTAGGCTCGTTCAGGCATGGATTGAAATTCACCGCGAATCATTGCTTGCGGATTGGGAGCTGGCCGTTAATGGTCAAACACCGTTCGCCATTGATCCCTTACGCTAGGCATCATTATGGAAGCAGTTATCCGCGTAGTGCCCCGTGAAGATTATTCCCTGGAGCTTTGGTTTAATACCGGCGATCATCGCTTGTTTGATGCACGGCCCTATTTGAATCGCGGCGTATTTACGCGCTTGCAGGACATCTCTTTGTTTAAACAAGCCTTTGTTGCATTGGATACCGTATGCTGGCCGGGCGATTTGGACATCGCCCCGGAAACCCTCTATGACCGTTCGGTTCCTCTGGCCGATTAGCTCGTAGGATGATGATATGGACTCCCCACTCACCCTATAGTTCTAATACAGTTTTTTCTGACTCATCCTCTAACCAGGATTTAAAACACGCTTCATCATAATAGCGTTTATAAAGATACTGAACACGAGACTCCACGGCATATTGAAATGCCAATACTCGCTCATTATCCCAATACCATGGATTTTTTTCTGGAGAGGCTTTATTCCACTGCTCAATTTCATCATCGTTAGGGTGGAATGCGTAATCTCCCCAGATTTCTTCATTCTTCAATGAAATAGCTCCCAGGTAAGCATCACCTCTGCTTCTATTATCTGAGGCAGACATCACGCGATAGTTTCCAATTGAATTTCCTAAAGACCTGCGGGGCCATAGATCTCTAAATTTTCTAGTGTTCTGATCTAGTTCCGGTTTGCTTCCGCCTTGAAAAGAAGACCAATTAGACTGCGGGACAAGATGATCAAAATCATAGGGAACATTATCTTCGTCTTGTCCTGCCAATGGTTTGAATTCTTTGAATTCGCCACTCTTACATTCCTTATGCATCCACTTTCGTTGAAACCAGATTAGCAGTGCTTTTCTGCTTGTAAAATGGTGATAGAGTTGCTCATTCTTTCCGAAGAAATCCTCTGCCCGTTTGTTTGGGTCTCGGAAATGATCTATTTTTATTTTTGATTCAATTGATGAATCCGGTATATCCAAGCGACAAAATATGGAGGACACTCCTTCCTTCTCTTCTATGGATAATTGTTTGTAAATACCCATAAATGTTAACATCTGATTGTTATTGATTATTGCTATGGCTTTCTTGCTGGCTGCATACCTTGAAGTAGCCCCTTTATGACAGACAAGCCAATACAATACAAAACGGATAATGTCCTTTCTTTCTGACTCACTGACAGCATTGGAACTGTCGCGCATCAATATCCAATACAGAATCACTTGTAGTAATGGGACATCAAGATAAGGGAAGATAGCTTCAGGCATCCCATAATCATCTTCATCCTTTAACACGATGATCTCTTTCAGCGCGCTGTATGCCCTGACTAGTGAGCCATCACGGATTAATTTAAACATTTCCCCCGGTTGCGATTCATTGCCTAACAGTTTACCGAGGTTCTTATGAAAAGACTTCGCATTTGGCTGCGGATCATCTGCCATAGCCTCTTTTCCACGCAATGAAGCCAGCCTGTAAGCTGTCATAACAAAGTCTGTGGGTTTCATGAGTGAACCAATTTCCTTTTGAATCTCATACACGAGGTTATGAGCTTCTGGCCATGATTGCTTGACCATAGAAAAAAGCAGGTCATCGGGGCTCAATCGTGTACCATTCGATGAGATGCGATCGAAAAGCATAGTCAAGTAATCATGACTAGGCTCTTCAAGTTCAGCATCATTCTTGATATCTGGTATCTTTATTAACGCGAGCCATTGATTTTGCAAATCTTTTAATGATTTCCCGAACTTAGTGATTCTACCCCCTACAACTTCATCAATAGCGCTGTCGCCGTCCCAGTTGATTTTATCTTTTACTTTTTGCCCCCACTCATCAATACTCTGATTACATTCGTTCAGCCATTGCCAGAGAAGTTTTATTTCAAATAAATAATTCTGTAGTGGTCAAGTTTTTTCGGACACCAAAATAGGTTGTTCATCTGCCATTTTCCGTTCAAAAACATTGGGCGACAGATAGCCCAGTGTGGAATGCAGGCGCTGACTGTTATAGAAGCCAACG
>Ga0123399_1010582_pt1 | contig 26388 bp, 18 predicted proteins | sample T5LHNH4metaT_FD_89927 | JGI IMG/M metagenome (GOLD analysis project Ga0123399, IMG submission 89927) | Methane-oxidizing artificial microbial communities from Washington, USA to study methane cycling - T5-LHNH4 metaT (Metagenome... | ecosystem: Engineered > Modeled > Simulated communities... | reverse complement strand
TGCAAACAAGTTTTCTGTTTCTTGGCTTGATCGCAGTCGTTTTCAGCGGCTTCTATGCATTGCCATTTTTGTTGGCGATGGGGGTCGGTACGCTGGCTGTTTTACTAAGCGGTGTTTACTCGATTCAAATTTTCCTCAATCTCATTTCACTGGATAGAATTCCGCGTCCGGTACTAAAGTCACTGCAATGGCTCCGTCTTGCGCCTTCTGGTTATAGCGGACTCAATGACTTGGAACCTATTTCCAAAACCGCGATAAGCGACTCAGTTGTGAAAAACAAGCTATTTGCAGACATAAAATGGTCAATATTGGCATTCATGGTTTGCGCTTTATTTTCCATGTGGATTTATGGGTATGACCGAGGCGCTGACTGGTCGGCCGGATTGGATTCTATTGAGTCGAAGCTTGAGATGTTACTGTCAATTTTTCATATTAAGATAAACAACGAAATTTGATCGTCGATCAATATCAAGCCGTTTTAATTTTTTTGTCGCAAACACTGATCTTAAGCTGCCGTTATTACGATCATGGACGTTGCAATCTCGATCGTACCCTGCTCGCCTGACTTTATGCACAAGGCAATCACCCACAGGTGATTTGAGCCGGACGCCGCATCAACGAGGGTATGGGCGAGTTTATCGCCGAACAAACTGTCAAGAGCATGATTGCTTCGAGCAGTTACATCAAAAGCGCACGATTGAATGTAATGTGCTCGGCCTTACTTTCAAGGAAAACCGTGCCTATCTACGCAACTCCAAGGTGGCGGACGTAATCGACGCGCTCAAGAGCAATGGTCTCCCCTCCCACAAGCAGCTGACATCGATCGGCAGATGATTTCCAGAAAAAACGGATCAAGGGCGGTTACTTTATCGATGCCAAAGCGTGTTTTGATCGGGCCAGTCTGGAGCAGGCCGGCATTCGGGTTTGGCGCCTTTGATTTTGGTCGCGCCGGAGCCGACAATATCGGTTCTCATAATGAAGATAGGCATCCTTTTAGGAACATGTCCGAGAATAGCGTTATAGATTTCTTGCATATAGCACGTAGCTTACAGACCAGGCATGCCGCGCTATATGTTATTTTTAATTTTCTATTCTCGAACAGTCCCCTAAGTATTCCCACTAATTGTGCCGGTGATTTTTTTCCTCTACTATGATCTTGCTTCCGCCATTCCAACGATTTTATTTAGGTTTATGGATTAGGACTCAGTATGCGTCACTCTCTGCTTTAAAACTTGAGCTTGACTGAGGTGCATTGGCGAAATTAAAACCAATCCTGTTGAAAAGTTGTAACAGAAGGCCAGGGGCTCTAAATCCAAAAAAAAGCTAACTACCCAAGCAACATTATTAATGTTACATACAGCAGTTCGGCTTTTCTTTTTCTCACCAAACAAAATAGAAAGCTGAGGTAATTTATATGAAAATTCAACAAATATTATTAGCGGGCGCAACGACGATTATGTTACTAACAACGGGTCCTGTTTGGGCTGAACGTGGAGGAGAAAACAGGCCACATGTAGAGGCGCATGAACATGGGCATGGGCATGGAGATAGGCACGGACATGGGCATTGGCATGGGCATGTAAAGGCCCCTGAAATTGATGCTGCATCCGGAACCAGTGCGATCGCCCTGCTGGCGGGCGCTTTATTGCTAGCGGGTGAAAGGTCTCGGTCTCGACGCTCTTAACATTACTTGATGTTGAGTATTAAAACCGGATCAGAACATTGAAAGAATACAAAAATGCAGCATTAGCAAAACACCGCGTAGCTGCATGGAGTCAAGACATTGCGTTCACCTTGTCGTGTGCAAACGAAACAAAGAACAAAGTATGCGACAGGGTGGATGCAGGACGAACGCGAGCCGCCGAAGGACGATAACCGCTAGGTCATTTTTCACTGCTAAAATCGAATAGTTACTCTTATTAGCAAAAAAACATCTAGCTTCTGAAAAATCGACAAGCCCTTATTATTCAAAAAATTAACTAGGTTTAACGCATCCTGATTTGAACGTTTTTTGCGCAAGATGAGAATAGTGAATGATTTCTGAATATGTGATGCCAGTAAACATGCTCGTAACCTCGAAACGATTGGCTATTCGCTGGATGGCGCTTCTAGCGATCATGGCATTCGAACTGATAGAGATAACCGCCCGATATGAGGTGCCCCTCCTATCGGTCAATAATGCCGATTGGTCAGCGTGGCTGTTCCATTTTTCGAAAGAGATATGGTCGTTAAGTCTCTGGATTTTTTGCGCTTGCCTCCTTATCGTCAGCCCACGACTTAAGCTCATTCTCGGCAATTTACAGGAGCAGTCGAGCGATTATCGCTGGTTGGTTTGGCTGGCATTCCATATCCTCGCTTTCATTGCGTTCGCGATTATCACCGCACTTATATTTGAAACGCCCACCAATCCCGCGCGTCTGTCGCCCCCCTGGTTTACAGGTTGGTTTGCGTTGGCAAGCGCAACACTGCTGCTATGGCTGCTCGCCTTGGCTCCAGGCCATTTTTGGTTACGGCTGATTCGCCAAGAGCAGATGTCATTGTTCTTTGGATGCCTGCTGGGACTATGCGCCTGGATACTCATCGGAATGCTCGTTCGGCAAGAAGCCCCCCTAGGTCAAAAAGAATTTTGGAACTCTCTGGCCGTACCTACCCTGCAACTCGTCCATTCACTGCTCGGCTGGGTTTATTCCGACCTCGTCTATCAGCCGGAGAGATTCTTATTAGGCACCGCCGATTTCCAGGTTGAAATCAGTTACGCCTGTTCGGGTATCGAAGGTATTTCCCTCATCATGGTATTTCTTGCAATCTATCTTTGGCTATTCCGCAAGGAACTGCGCTTTCCGCAAGCTTTCTGGCTTTTTCCTCTCGGGGTAATCACTATCTGGTTAGCCAACGCCCTACGCATCGCCATACTGGTTGTGATCGGAGCATCTTTTTCCTCTGAGATAGCGGCATGGGGTTTTCATAGGCAAGCCGGCTGGATAGCGTTTACCCTAATTGCACTCGGTGCAATTGCTCTGTCGAACCGGTTACAGTTCTTTGCCGCTACCCAAACGGACGTTCCAGTTAGAACCGCTAAACCTCTTGCCGCTGCCCTGCTCGTTCCCTTTCTGGTTCTGATGGCGGTTTCAATGGTGTCATCGGCTTTCTCCAGCGGCTTTGACACGCTATATCCGCTACGCGTTGTAGCTATCGTCATAGCGCTTTACTATTTTCGCAAGGCCTATGCCGGCCTCGGTTGGCGATGTACTTGGCATTCACCGGCAATAGGGGCCGCGGTATTCATAATATGGATATTACTGGAACCGGATATTGACAGCAGTAAGACAGCGCTATCGCAAGGCTTGGTGGAGCTTACCAGCGGATCGGCGGCAGCCTGGTTGGTGTTTCGTGTACTCGGCTCGGTAATCACCGTGCCTTTGGCCGAGGAACTTGCCTTCCGCGGTTACTTAATCCGTAAGCTGATTGCGAAAGACTTCGAAAATGTACCGCTCGTGCAGTTCTCATGGTTTTCGTTCATGCTTACGTCGGTACTTTTCGGATTACTGCATGAGCGCTGGATTGCGGGGACCCTAGCCGGAATGTGTTATGCATTGGCCCTTTATCGCCGCGGACAGATTGGCGATGCCGTCATTGCCCACATGACGACTAACGCACTGATTGCCATTTTCGTCCTGACCCAGGCACGGTGGTCTTTATGGTCATGAAAGTCTGTCAGGAGAAAAAACGTAGGATAGATCACGCGCCATTCAATCGTCCGGCGGTTCGGTTTTTTCATAAAGGAACGGCTTCAGTCTATTGACTGTTTGCATCAGACTCCCTTGAAGGCCGCCAAGAATAGATAGACACGCCATCTCCACAACTTTTGAGCATAACGCTATGGATACACGAAAATCTTTTCTCATTGTCGGCGGTGGTTTGGTCGGCTTGGCAACCGCTTATCGGCTACAGGAGCGATTCCCACTAGCCAGCATCACCTTGCTTGAGAAAGAGGCTGGCGTCGGCGCGCACCAGAGCACGCACAACAGCGGCGTATTACACGCAGGCCTCTATTATGCGCCCGGCTCGGCCAAAGCTAAATTAGCCGTAACCGGCATCCGGCAAATGACAAAATTTTGCCGAGAGGAAGGGATCGCGCATGAAATTTGCGGCAAACTCGTGGTGGCCGTGACTCCCGAAGAATTGCCGCGATTGGATGAATTACTCCGGCGCGGTATCGCCAACGGACTACAAGGATTACGGAAAATCGAAACCACTGAAATGCGCAAAATCGAGCCGCATGTCAACGGTCTCGCCGCCGTGCATGTGCCGGAAGAAGGCATTGTCGATTACCGACAGGTCTGCGACCGACTGGCTTTGCGCATTCAAGAACGAGGAGGCCGTATTACCACAGGCGCCAAAGTAACACGCCTTGAGCGCAAAGCCGGCGCCTGGGTCGCCACCACGCAGACAGCGGAATTCGATGCCGACTTCCTGATCAACTGCGCCGGGTTGCACTGCGACCTCGTGGCTAAGCAGGCGGGCGAACAGCGAGATATACGAATTATTCCATTTCGAGGCGAATACTATAATCTCAAGCCTGAGGCCCAACATCTGGTGAAAAACCTGGTTTACCCCGTACCCAATCCGCAATTCCCGTTCCTGGGTGTCCATTTCACACGGATGATTCAAGGCGGCATCGAGGCTGGCCCGAATGCGGTTCTCGCCTTTGCTCGCGAAGGTTATCAATTAACGAAATTTAACGGCAGTGACATGCTGGATATGCTGTTTTTCCCCGGCTTATGGCGTTTTCTCCGTAAATATCCTGCTATGGCATGCACAGAACTGATCCAATCATTCAGCAAAGTACATTTTTGCCATGCACTGCAGCGGCTTGTGCCTGATATCCGCGCATCTGACCTTGTGCCCGGCGGCGCGGGCGTCCGCGCGCAAGCCATGAAGCCTACAGGGGATTTCGTGGATGACTTCCATCTGCTAGTCCGTCAGGACGCCTTGCATGTTCTTAACGCGCCAAGTCCTGCCGCTACAGCTTCACTGGCAATTGGCGAGCACATCGTTAATCAATTACCGATTTGAGGCAGTTATGAAGAAGATTCGACTCGGAATCACTAATGGCAAAATTTTCGGTCCTGTCTCTACCGAAAACGAAAGGGTTGCGAGTGTATGGGGCGTCAAAACGGTACTGAGTGAAGCAGGCAGAAGCTCCCATTCAGTAGGTTTGGGGGACGAAATAACTCTTCTACCTGCTTTCAAAAATGGTAGACTTATTATTGAAAATTTTGATTCGTTCCTCGACGAACACTTGCGCTGCCTAGCGGCTCAAGCAGAGGCTATTACGATTGGATACACCGCTGCTGAAACATTGACATCCTGTCATGGCATGCTGAATTGGAACCTTTTGAATTCAGCTTATTGGTTAACAACTTAATGAATTAACGCAACGATTATGAATACATTCACCTTAAAGAGTTTGATACCTTCATATTACGGTCGCAGTCTCGGGGCGATTTTTTTCGGCTGCATACTTTTGCTGTCCAATCAGACTTCCGTTCTGGCAGGCAGTGTTTACCGCCTAAATCCTGGCGACAAGCTGGAAATCACCGTTTGGCAAGAGGAAAACCTGAAGCAGGAGGTCGTAGTGCTGCCGGATGGCACGATCTCTTTTCCCTTGGTCGGGCACGTCCCCGCTGCCGGTAAAACGACTGAAGACCTGGTCAGGTTATTGCAGGAACGCCTTGATAAATTCATCCCTGACTCCGAAATAAACGTCAGGCTGCTTGCCGCAGAGGGCAACCTTGTTTATGTCACCGGCGAGGTCGCCCATCCGGGGCAATTCGTAATGAAAGGCCCCATGGATGTGATGCAAGCCTTGAGCATGGCTGGCGGCTTAACGGCATTTGCAAAAAAGAACAGTATTATAGTTTTGAGGCGTCAAGCAGACGGTCAAACCAGATCCTTTCCTTTCGAGTACGGCGATGTGGAGGACGGCGAAAACATAGAATCGAATATTCTGTTACAAAGCGGCGATACTATTGTTGCGCCTTAAATCATTCCAGAAAAGCATGTACCGCAACCAAAGCATAGCCCTGCTTGTTCTAGCCTGTATTGTTCCCGGCAAAGACGTAGCTGCCGCCGAATGGGCTTTGAAAGGTTCCTTGGATCAACAGCTGTTGTATAACGATAATATTTCCTTGAGCACTATTCGAAAAGAGTCTGTTGCCGGATACCATTTGGCGCCAAGTTTACAAGCCACCAGAAAAACAGGGTCGCTGGATGTTGGCTTAGAAGGCCAAGGCGATATTCGTCGTTACGATGATTCACGCTGGGATTGTAATAACTATAATCTAGGTTCGAACAATGGTTATCGGGCAAAGCGCAGCGTTTTTAGTTTAAGCGGCGGGTACTCCGTTAGCTGTTCCTATTCTCAACAAATCACGGATACAGGACTGCTTGTGCCGACCAGCCAGACTGAAAACTATCGTGTGGCACCCTCGTGGGCTTGGCAGTGGACATCACGGGATCAGTTGATCCTGGGCACTTCGTACTCCAAGACAAGCTATAACAACTCACTTAACGGCAGCACTTCAAATATTGGCACCGGTTTCAGCGGCAATGATACCTACTCCGTTAACCTGGGCGGGAATCATGAATGGAGCCGCCGCATCTCCCTAAATGAAAAACTTTTTTTTTCCAATGTCCAATACACTGCCGCAAGCGCACCGATTCAAAACCTGTTTGGCTTTCAACTGGGCGCGAATTACAAAATCAATCACGACTGGGCCATAAGCGCAAGTGGAGGGCCATTGTGGGTTGATACCCAGCTGAGTTCGGATAGCACATCCGGTCAGAGTTCTTCGTTATCCTTGGGTAGTGTCGCTAATATCAATTTAAGCTATAGTACTCAGCTAACCCAATTCTCTACCGGTTTTTCCAACGCAGTTAACCCGAGCGCCATCGGCCAAACGCTGGAAACCAGCTCCACTTTCGCTAATTATTCATACCATTTAACCAAGCATCTTTTGCTGGATCTCACAAGTAATTATTCACGCAGCAAATCGATCGGCGGACAATCATTCGATAACTCAACCAATCAATTTAATCGGAGCTACTTCACTGTGGCTCCAGGCATTGCCTGGGAGCTCGCGAAAAACTGGAAACTCAAGGGCAGCTACGTTTACAGGTGGCAGGATTACCAGCAAGACAATAATTTTCAAAATTTAAATGTGGGAACCAGTGATTCTAACGCAGTGATGTTTTCAGTGGGCTATTCTTGGGATGGAATACGAGCTTCCCGTTAGCTCATTACACTGATCAGGCATATAGCGCGCCAAGTTAACTCTTCGTGCCTTAGCCTTCAGCGCCCTCTGGGGCAAATAATTGTTAGCCTCGTTTGAACCTAGTTTGAATAAGTGTCGCCGCCTTCAACACCGCTCGACAGCCTTGCGCATTAATCACGCGACTTTTTTCGATTGATTTCAGTCAATAACTCAAGCTGTATCTCTTGTATCTGCACTAAACGCTCCCATTGATGAGAAAGCAGATGGTCAATTTTTTCATGGAGATGACGTATTTCCAGTTCCGCCTTCAGGTTAACCTGATAGTCATGTTGCGAACGAATCCGGTCTTTCGCTTCCTGGCGATTTTGACTCATCATAATAATCGGCGCTTGAATTGCTGCAATGCACGACAGCACCAGATTTAGCAGGATAAACGGATACGGATCAGCCGGTTTATCTAGAAACGCCAGCGTGTTCACTGCAATCCAAGCCGACAGAAACACAAAGAAAATAATTAAAAATTTCCAGCTCCCCCCGAAACTGGCAATCCGATCAGCCAAACGCTCACCGAATGTCCAAACCTGCTCAAATTCCATTTCTATATTTTTAGAAAGAAGTTCATGTTCACTAAGGCTATGAAGCACCTCCTTCTCAAGCGATGTAAGCTCCCCGTTTTCTGTTTCGAGCAATGAATGAACATATTGACTCCGATACCGCCCTATATCCGATAAGCAAATAAAGCTATCGGAAGACCAATTCGGCACATCCATGCGTATTTGATTCGCAATCGATTCACGGACAACATCTCCGGAAAGCAAATCTTTGCAGGGAAACGTTTTTCCACAGACTGCGCAACTAGCTTTTCGATGTTTTTGGTATTCCATCACAACCTCCAAATCACCTCAGTCCATACAAAAATATAATGCCACGCACTGCTTAGTTATGTGGCACACACTCTCATATTGTTACTGATACCTGCTCAGCCGATGCGACCAAATATAATCCGCCGACTGGTAATAAGCCATGTTTTCCGTGACCAGCGAGACGGCTGCATCCATATCCAGCTGTTTGTGCGCGCCTAACGGATCGTCAATCACATCGACCTTTTGTTGGGGCGACAAGTACACCAGTTTATTGCCTTTAAACAAGCCCAGTTTCTGGTAATTACTAACCAATGCCCTGCCCTCGTCTTTGTGCATCTGCATAATATCGCGCCCATAAAACTGGCTTTCATAGTTGAGGTTTAAAAAACCAAGCACGGTCGGCGCGACATCAATCTGGCTGGACACGATATCGTTTCTTATTGCCGGTACATGTTTGGGTGCATAGATAAACAAAGGGATATGGTATTCATCCACGGGCAGCTCGGTTTTGCGCGCGCTACCGGCGCAATGGTCTGCCACCATAACGAATACGGTATTATCAAACCAGGGTTTGGTTTTAGCCTGCTCGATAAATTGATGTATTGCATAATCGGTATATTTAACCGCACCTTGTCGACCGCTGCCTGAGGGAAGATCAATTTTTCCTTCCGGATAGGTGTAAGGACGATGATTGCTGGTGGTCATGATCTGAAAGAAGAACGGCTTGTTGTTTTTAAAATCCTGATCGGCTTCTTTGATAGTACGGTTAAAAATGATGTCATCGGAAACACCCCAGGCGTTGGTAAAGGTTATTTCCTCCGGGGTGAAATCGGTTTGGTCAACGATGCGGTAACCGTTGCCAGAATAAAACGCGTTCATATTGTCAAAATAGCCCCGCCCCCCGTATAAAAACGCGGTGTCATAGCCCTTTTGCTGTAAGACTCGGCCAAAGCTGAATAGATTGCCGTTATCGGGTCGTTTGACAATGGCTTGACCGGGCGTGGGCGGAATGGACAAGGTTAAGGATTCAAGGCCTCTGATGGTACGGGTGCCGGTCGCGTAGAAATTGGTAAACAATAATCCCTCTTTAAACCATTCATCCATGTACGGCGTGATATTCTCTTTATTGCCGAAGGTTGCCAAGAAATCTGCACTTAAGCTCTCGACGGTAATTAAAACGACATTCAGGCGTTTTTCTTCGCCTGCCGGTTTAATCATGCGTTTGATGTCATATAAATCTCCAGATGTATCCTCGGCACCCAGTTGTTTTTTGATCACGCTGGATAGCTGCCGGTCATCGCCCACCTTGTAAAAGTGCCGGTAATCCAATTCATTATTTCGAAACGCAGAAAAGAACTGATAAGGGCCGTTGGCGGCCAGTTCATTAAGATAGGTATTGGTTGAAAACTGGTACCATGTCGAATCGACAGCGGCGTAGCTTATAACCGGCAACAACAGTAAGACACCGGTAATTTTCAACCGGGACAAAAACGACTCCTCGGCATTAAACGTACGCGACAGGTTTTTTCTTACCAGCAAAAAACAAATCGCGGTAATGGCTAAAATACCTGAGAGCAACCATCCCAAAGGATAGGATTCAATGATATTGCTGACCACCTCATGAGTATAAATCAGGTAATCAACGGCAATAAAATTAAACCTGACCCCGAATTCATCCCAGAATGTCCATTCCGATAGCTCGATAAAAAACAGGCCGTATAAACAAACGATAAAGACCGCAAAACTGATTATTTTATGGATTTTGCTTTGGTAAATACGATTGGGCAGTACCAGCAAATACAGAACGAAAGGGATTAACAAGTAACTGAAAAAAGCCAGGTCATGAACCATCCCTATCAGAAAAGCCAGCGCTATCTGGTAAATCGGCGTGTCGATGTCGACCAGTTGTTTGATCAGCAAGGCTACTCTTAGCAATGCAAAAGTACCTAAATTAATCAATAAAAACAGCAACACAATAGTGAACCGTGATCTTGAAAACAATGCGTTTACACTCATTTGAGTTGCTTCCTGAAAAATAAAATAAATATCATTAATGAAGAAAACCAGCACACGGCCAGCGAAAACACATCATGACTAAGAAAATGCGCCCCGCGCACTTGCTGGGAGGCGCCGTACACGATGCCTAACGCCAAACCGAAATAAAGGCCGTATGATTTATATTCCGGTTTAACCAGCATCAGGAAGAAATACAAGCTGATGAAGGCGAAACCTGACCCCGCATGAGCTGCCGGAAAGCAATGACCTATTTTCAAATGGTTGGGGGCGTAATCGAATAATCGCACATAAGGTTTATCGCCGCCAAACAAGGTTAAACTCCACGGACAATAAATATGCGTACTGCTTTTCAACAGCACGATGATGATCGGCCCGCTGATACTGGCGACCAGTAAATAAACCAACTCGCACCGATAGTGATGAAAAGCGGAATTTGATCTGACCGACGCCAGCAGACAGATCACCATGCCAGCTGCACTTATGTAAGTAAAATACTGCCCGCCAACATGCAGAATAGTTTCGGCCAGCGGGCTTTCTTTATAAATCCACTGATGAAGTTCTGCATCGTAAAAATGCCGAGTGATCCATAAATCCAGCTGGGTAAATTCCAGACCTGAAAACAAAATTAAAAACAACATTAAAGGTATTGCAAAATGGAATTTGATAAATTGATCAAATTCCAGCTTGATTTGAGTCGGCAAGAGGTGCGTCCTTGATTGATGGGATTTTGAACCCTGATACACAGAATAAAGCCGAGTGGATCAATAAATCAAAAGGGCAACCGAAGCCGCCCTCATTAGCGCTGCTCAATTTAAGAAAGTCACTCTACTTTAATTGCTTTATATTTTAACACCAACACTGCTTAATTGCTCCGGGCTAAAATCATCCACGCTAATGACTGCAAATCGAGCACTTTCGGCGTCCACTATCAACTCGGCTTCTTTTTTGCTGATAATGGCCTTGCTTAGCGCCGCGTCAAGGACATCCAAGATTGCACCTTTCGGCAGCTGTTTTTGCTTTTGTGCGGCCTGAATTTTGGCTTCTACTGACATTGAGGCAAGTACGGCTTGAAAGGCAACTTCAATTCTGCCGGTTACGTCATTGGGCTTATGGTTGACATATATGCCGTAGGTTAAGCGGTCGCGAGTAGGAGAGTTTTTCAACAGCAGCGCCGCAGTTTGGTGTACCAAATAATCAGCAGGCGGTGAGTAGGGTTTGCCTCCTGGGAAAAGCACGGCTCTTAACAAATAGGCCGGGATACGCATAGGCAAGGTATGGAAAATAGCCAGCAAAGATTGCTGGGCGCGGTGCAGAGTTTGTTGGCAGGCCCAATGCAGCAAAGGCAAATCGTCTTTGGGACTGCCCTGATCCTGGTAATTTTTAAGCACGCAGGAACACAAATAAAGATTACTCAAGACATCGGCAAAGCGCCCGGAGAGCCGTTCCTTGCGTTTAAGCGAGCCGCCCAATGTCAGCAATGCAAAATCTGCGACCAGCGCAAAGCCGACGCTGAGTCTGGCAATCTGCCGGAAATAACCCTGGGTATACTGATCGCCCGGCACATCGATAAAACGGGCATTGCTGAGTCCCAACCAAAAACCTGCCGCCAGATTATGCAGTACCGAACCGATATGCTCAAACAGTACTTCATCAAATTGATGCAAAGCCAGTTCGGTATTTTCCTGGCCTAGAGCTTCCATCTCCCTCTGGATGTAAGGATGACATCGCACCGCGCCCTGGCCGAAAATCATCATAGTACGGGTCAGAATATTGGCGCCCTCGACGGTAATGCTGACCGGAATCACCTGATAAATCCGGCCGAGATAGTTTTTAGATCCCAGACAAATCCCGGAACCGCCTTGTATGTCCATTGCGTCGTTAATAACCCGGCGCATTCTTTCGGTCAGCTCGTATTTGATAATGGCGGAAATAACCGACGGCTTCTGTCCGTCATCCAGAGCGGCGGCGGTCACTTTGCGCGCAGCATCGATAATATAGGTTTCACCGGCGATGCGCGACAGCGGCTCTTCAATACCTTCAAACTCGCCGATCGGCAGATTGAATTGCTTGCGGATACGGGCATAAGCGCCAGTGTTACGGCTGGCCATTTTTGCCGCTCCGGTACTGAGCGCAGGCAACGACACTGCCCTGCCGGTAGCAAGGCATTGCATCAGCATCTTCCAGCCGTTGCCGACCTGATCGACGCCGCCGATAATCCAGTCCATCGGGATAAACACGTCCTTGCCCCAGTTCGGGCCGTTCTGGAATGCCGAATCCAGCGGAAAGTGGCGTCTGCCGATCGAAACACCGACAGTATCGGTGGGAATCAGCGCGACGGTAATGCCGATATTTTCCTTTTCGCCGATCAGGTGTTCCGGGTCGTAAAGCTTGAATGCCAGCCCTAGCACCGTGGCGACAGGGCCTAAGGTGATGTAGCGTTTTTCCCAATTGAGGCGTATGCCCAGCACATTGTCCTGGCCTTCGAATTTGCCGTAGCAGACCACGCCGGTATCGGGCATGGCTCCTGCATCACTGCCTGCATGGGGACCGGTCAGCGCAAACGCTGGGATTTCCTCGCCTTTTGACAGACGCGGCAGATAATGATTTTTCTGTTGCTCGGTGCCGTAAGCCAACAGTAACTTGGCGGGACCTAAGGAATTGGGCACCATGACCGTGACGGCGGCGGTGCTGCTGCGGCTGGAAATTTTCATCACGATCTCGGAATGCGCGTACTCGCCGAACTCCAGACCGCCGTAGCGTTTGGGAATAATCATGCCGCAGAATTTATGCACCTTGATATAGTTCCAGACTTCTTCCGGCAGATCGCGGCGATTGTGGGTAATGTCCCAGTCATCCAGCATACTGCACAAGGTCTCTACAGGACCGTCGATGAAGGCCTGCTCTTCAGCGGTCAGCTTCGCGGCGGGCAAATCCAGCAAGACTTTCCAGTCGGGATTGCCGGAAAACAATTCGGCATCCCACCAAGTATTGCCCGCTTCCAGCGCTTCGCGTTCGGTTTGCGACATTTGCGGCAACATTTTTTTCATGATCTTGAAAATCACACGACTGAATAATTTTTTGCGGATAGCCGGAACATTGAGCGGGATAAAAACAGCATCGAAAATAAGCCAGAGCAGAATGACAAAGTTGCCGCCCCCTTTCGCCATCGAATAAAGCCCTAACCATCCGAACAAAACCAGCGTAGTCCAGCGTAGAGACGCCCGGCCATAAGCCAGAACACCGACGAGAATGAGTAATGCGATTAACCAGATCATGGAATGTTCCTTAAGTTAATTACTGATGTCACACAAGCCATATAAAAACACCACCAAGCAGGAATCGTAGGTCGGGTTAGCATAGCGTAACCCGACCTACATGACTTATTATTTAATTCTTCGTGTTCTTCGTGCCTCGGCAACTGCTCCTTGCGTCGCTTAAAGCACCTACTGTTGGTGCTCTACCTCCTGCATCCATGCAGTCGTTCGTGGTGAAAATTTCTTAGTCATTGCGTAATATCAATTACGTAAAGGCTTTCCTGTTTTAAGAAGATGCTCCAGCCTAGCCAGAGTGCCCTGCTGTTGGACTAAATGCAAAAACGCGTTCAACTCCAGATTTAACAAATCGTCTTCGGTCAGCGGCTCGGTGATGTCGCACTGGCCGCCGCTGAGTACCTCCGCCAATTGCTGCGAAATTTCCACGTCATAATCCGTTATTTTTCCAGCCATCTTTAAGTTGTTGATTGCAATATCCATTGCCGCTCTGGCGCTGGACCCGGGCAATTGATAACTACTGGATTTAGGCGGCATATAACCCGGCACCAGCCGCAACGCTTTGGCTTTGGCGTCAGCCAATAAACGGTCTTTGTTCATGGTTATGCCGTCGGTGGTGGACAAAAACAGCATCTCCTTGGCTTCCGCTGCCGATTTGGATACCTTGGCCATGCCGATCGTTTCAAAAGCCTGAGCAATGCCCGGCATCGGGCCGCCGGGACGCCTCGCAAACTCCAGCCAGCGGCGCAGATATTCCTTGCATCCGCCCCAACCCGGAACCAGCCCCACACCCACCTCGACCAGACCGACATACAGTTCTGCATGAGCCTGGATCGCATCGCAATGCAGCAGGATTTCGCAGCCGCCGCCCAAGGCTAATCCTGAAGGCGCGCCGACCACCGGGAACGGCGCATACTTCAAGGATTGATAAGTCTGCTGGCCCTGTTTAATCAATTGCTCTACCGCAGGCCAGTCCTGGCTGTGAATCGCCTGCACCAGTAAAGTCAAATTGGCCCCGGCTGAAAAATTGTCGGCATCGTTATGGATGACCAAGGCGGAAAAATCGGTTTTGACCTTTTCGACGCTTTGCCGAACCAACGCCAGACTATCCATATCCAGCGTATTCATTTTGCTGTGAAATTCCAGGCAGGCAACACCGTCGCCAAGATCCCACAGACTGGCCGACGGGTTTTCCAGTGTCGCCGGAGCCTGCAATTTAATATCGGCCAGCAGCAGGATACCGTCGGGGCGATGCACAGCATGGTAATTGCCGGATAAATCGACAAACCAGCGTTTGCCGGAATCGACCTTGTACAGGCTGTGATGTTGTAGGGGCGACTTTAGTCGCCCAGGGCGACTAAAGTCGCCCCTACAGGTTACTAGCAATGGCGGTACATCACGGTTTTCCGCGAGCAACCGGTCAACGAACCAATCCACGCCGATCCGATCCAGCAGCTCGAACGGCCCGAATTTCCAGTTATAACCCAGACGCATAGCGGTATCGACGGCAACAATATCATCGGCAATTTCGGGGATAAGGCTGGAGCTATAAGCCAAGGTATTGGACAGCACCTGCCAGGCATACCGGCAGATAGACTCATCACTCGATAAAAAAGTCCTCAATTCGTCTTGCGTTTTTAGCATTACCGGCAAGGCAAATTTTTCGCTAGTCTGATAAGCGCCGGTTTGCAGGTTAATCGATTCCTTGACGCGCTTTCCGCTTATTTTGTTCAAACGATAAAAACCGCCCTTGCCTTTCCTGCCTGTGTAACCGTCGGCTATCATGGCCTGAACCAGTTCGGGCAGAAAATTGACCTGATGAAAGGCATCTTCCTTGGGTAAAGCCAGTTTCATGCCGCCCAAAATATGCGGAATCAAATCGAGCCCGACCAGATCCAGCAGGCCGAATATGCCGGTTTTCGGTATGCCGAACGGCGCCGACATCACCGCATCGGCCTGCTCCACGGTCAAACCCAGCTTGATCGCCTCCAGCAGTCCGCATTGCAACCAGTAAATACCGATGCGGTTGCCGATAAATCCCGGCGTATCCTTGCAGGTAACGCTGTCTTTACCCAGATGAGTGTCGGCAAAACGATGAACCGTCGCAACCAGTTCCGGCCGGGTCTCGGCACCTGAAACCAGTTCCAGCAGGCGCATATAGCGGGGCGGATTAAAAAAATGGGTGATCATGAAACGCTGTTTGAAGCTGTTCGGCATGTCGCGGGTCAGCAGTTTCAACGGCAAAGTCGAGGTGTTCGATGAAATCAGGGTATCGGGGCGGCAGATGTTATCCAGTTTCCGGTAAAGTTCCTGCTTGATCGCCGGGTTTTCAAGCACCGCTTCAATCACCCAGTCAACCTCCCTCACCCAGTCAATATGGTCTTCAATGTTGCCGGGAGTCACCAAGCGGGCATAGTTCTTATGCATGAATGCGGCGGGCTCGGCTTTAAGCAGCTTGGCAATGGCTGATTCGGCAATGCTGTTCCGGTTATCGGCATCTTTAGGCACAATATCCAGTAAATAAACGGGGATTCCGGCGTTGGCGATATGGGCGGCGATACCGGCCCCCATGACCCCCGCGCCAATCACCGCGACTTTCTTGATGTCCATTAGATAGCCTCCAAAATAGTCGCTATGCCCTGCCCGCCGCCGATACATTGGGTGGCGAGAGCAAACTGCTTGTTTTCCCGTTTCAGCAGGCTGGCGGCTTTACCGGTAATTCTGGCGCCTGACGCGCCCAACGGATGGCCTAAAGCAATCGCGCCCCCGTCCAAATTCAACTTTTCCAGCGAAATCGGCAACTCTTTTAATACCGCCAAAGATTGCGCGGCAAAGGCTTCGTTCAGCTCAGCGATGTCGATATTCTGTAAAGTCAAACCGGCCCGTTTCAAGGCTTTATGGGTGGCGCTGACCGGTCCTATGCCCATGATTTTGGGCGCACAACCGGATACTGCGATAGCCCTGATGCGGGCAAGTTTTTCCAAGCCGTGAAGGTCTGCATATTTTTCACTGCACACCAGCACCGCGGCCGCGCCATCGGTTAACGGCGAGGAGGTTCCTGCCGTAACACTGCCGTTTTTAAGGAAGGCCGGTTGCAATTCGGCAAGCGCCTGAAGCGTGGAATCCGCCCTGATGCAGCCGTCGTATTGGACGGTTTCGCCGTCAGCGCGTTTAATAGGAATAATTTCAGTGGCGAACAAGCCGTTTTGCTGGGCCGCGCCCGCTTTTTGCTGGCTGGCTACGGCGAAAGTTTCCTGGGCCAAGCGGTCGATATGATATTGCAAGGCCAGATTCTCTGCAGTCTCGCCCATGCCGATATAGGCTTGAGGATAGGCTTTATAAAGGCCGGGGTTGGGCAGGTAATTAAAGCCGCCCATCGGCACCCGGCTCATGGACTCAACACCGGCGCAAATAAACACCTCACCGGCATTCATTTGAATCGCGCCCGCCGCGTTATGTATAGCCTGCATTGAGGAGCCGCAAAAACGATTAATGGTAGTGCCGGCTATGGTCATAGGCAACTCGGCAAGATGAACGATTAATCGCGCCAGATTCATGCCCTGTTCGCCTTCCGGGAAGGCGCAGCCTAAAATTAAATCTTCAATATCTCCCGGATTAACGCCGGTATCATTGATTAAGCCTTTGATGACTTGTGCGACAAGATCATCCGGCCTGACTTTAGCCAATTGGCCTTTTTGCGCCGGAGTGAAAGGCGACCTGCAATATCCTGCGATAACTACATTTTTCATTTTACTGCCCCCTATGTGAAGCATAACACCACGAAGGCACGAAGTTCACGAAGGAAAACTTCATGCTCTTCGGGGTGAATTAAAAATACTAAAGTTACATTTTTATTTTATTGTCAGCACTTAATTCATTTAAAAAGTCATCAATCACACGCCAAGCGCCGCCGATATTTTCCATTAAAATACCGTGGCGCTGGGATTTAATGGCGTGGATTTGCTTATGTTTGGAACCGAGTTTAGCCATAAGGATCGGCGCGCCTTTGGGAGAGACAATAGGATCCTCATCACCATACATGATCAGTACAGGCAGGCTAATCTGCGGCAGTAATTCATCAAGCTGTGCGATTAACAGCCTCAGCTCATAAAGCGCCCTGACCGGCGTATTGCGATAGTTAATGCCGGGGTGTTCCGGTTCGTTATCAATAAACGGCTTTACGCCTTCAAAAGCCGAGACCCAAGCGACCAGCTTATTGGTGCCATGCAGTAACGGCACCAGCATAAAAGCCGGATTAACGAATTTTAACGGCACCGAAACGGCAATAACACCGATCATTTCAGGGTAGTGTTCAGTGGCCAGTTTTAACGCCAATGCGCCGCCCGTGGAAAACCCGGCAACAAGAATACGCGAACAATGCACCTTGAGTATATTGAAACCCCGTTGCACGCAACGATACCAATCTTCCCAACTCTGGTCGCGCAACGCATAAGGCGATGTGCCGTGGCCTTTCAGCCGGACACCCAATACCGTGTAACCTTGTTTAACCAGGTATTCACCATAAGCTCTTAATTCAGCGGGGCTGGCGAGCAATCCGTGAACCAGCAAAACGCCGAAGCCGTTGGCAAGTTCCGGCTGGATGAAAAAAGGCGAAGGATCGGCAACCGCCGCTTCTTCATAGCTGATGTCGCCAAACAAAGGTTTAGAGTAAGCCTGCTTTTCCCATGCCAAAGTGCGGCATTCATCTTCAAAATGCCAGGCGGCCAATTTGTCTTTATCGGCATTTGAGCATTCGCCTATCGCATCAATCAAGGTATCGCGAACGGTATGCTGAGGCGCGGCTTCGTTGTTGTAAACGGCAATCGGATTTTCCAGACGGATGGTATCAAAGTCGGATTCGACACAAAGTTTGGGTAAAAACCGGTAGTAATTTTCATCCTCCTTGATCAGACCGGCTTCTTTTGCGACGCACATGAAATAATCGAAACGCTTGTTAGCCGCCTTAAACAGGTCGCTATAATCATCGGGATTAAGCAGGCTTCGGTGCAGATGAATCACCGTGTTGTTTTGCAAATGTTTGATGGCAATATACAAAATGCTGTAAAACTTGTCTTTCTCGATATACATCCGTCCCTGACCGACGTAATGCATGATCAGCGTTGCCGCCAGATGGCTTAAATTGATAGTAACATTGGCATAAATACCTTCCATGTATCGATCGCGGGAACATTGGGCATTTTTTATAAAATACGATCCCAGTAAACGTTGCCTCCAGTTTTTAGGCCTGGAATTCAGCGTAAAAACATCGTCTATCGTGTTAATTTCCGGAATAACCTTGTTCATCAGATAACGGGTTCGCCAACCCCAGGCCCCACAAGGATCGACAGGGTTGCCCATGCGTATATCCATATCGGTATTCTTGAGCATAATATTGCCTTCAATCAGCAATTCCTCGGATTGGCGCAAACTCAGGCCATTAGAAAACAGCTCAACGCTTTTAAACAACAGGTTTTCAGAGGAACGAATCGGATAAAAAGTAATATTGGCAGGAACCATCAGCGTCGGTTTATTCGCTACAGCTATCAACTGATCGATACTGTCGATTTGCAAAGCATCTTTCCATTGCCGAAGCAGCGCAACATCGTTTTGACTATGGGCATGACGGATAGCCGCTTTAAAGGTTTCCAAGCCCTGCGCCAAAACAGCGGGTCCCGTGTGCAATTTGCGCCGGTTGCCGGTGACCCGTGAGTAAATGCTGTAATGACCGCGCTTGTCGATGACCCGCCGGTCTTTTACCATACCGCCTTCAGGAAAAATAATGACTTTACGACCGCGCAGAATATGCCCTGCCAGCAACGCAAACAGTCGGTCATGGTTGTGAGGAAAAACGCCAACGTGTTTTAAATACCGCGACAGTACATTGTCTTCTTGAAAGAATTCCGCAGAGGCAATGGAACAGCTGTAAGCCCCTGTTTTCTCGTAAATAAGAAACTGCGGTATGAACGTTTCAAACCGGGAAAAATGATTGAACAAAAAGATATCGCCTTCCAAAACCTGTGGGTCGGCGTGCAGATCAAGCTTGACGCTCAGCATGTTTTTGACGGCGTTAAACAACTTGACCGACCTGTTGTAGAGCTTGGTATCTATATCGGGCCAGTCATCGGGGTAAGGTGTTTTATTCATGTCACCTTCTTTGTCTAAAGGTAGAAGTCTAAAAAATCATCCTTGTGCCAAACTCACACTTTCAATATAGATCTCTCTGCAAGCCAACCCGATGATACCCCTTACCTTTCATAGAAGATATTATTTCTACCATCTTGCGGGTAAAGATTCCAGGCCTCTAAATACCCACGTCTGTTCCCACTTTAATTGATCTATATTATCGATAGCCAAATCCGGTAATCGGCGAAATAAGATTTCCAGTGCGACTTCTACCTCGATAGTTCCCAGCTTAGCTCCCAGGCAATAATGGTTACCATGACCAAAAGCAAGTGATTTTTTAACAGTTGGTGGTCTCTCAATCCAGAAACGGTCAGGTTCGTCGAACACTTCAGGATCATGGTTTGCCGAATCAAGAGCGATATAGACAGTATCCCCAGATGCAATTTGAACTCCATTCAATTCCAACGATTCCTGAACAGTACGGAAAGTAATTGGCGCTGAAGAATTAAAACGGAAGCTTTCCTCTACAGCACAGGATAGAAGCTCCGGTTTAGCAATTAGTAACTCCCGCTGATCTGGATAAAGAAAGAGCAGCCGTAAGGTATTGCACAGTGCGTTGGCGGTAGTTCCGTATCCAGCTACGAACAATATGATAAGATTGGAAATAATTTCATCTTCACTTAAATGCTCTCCTTCTTCCTCAGCTGCCAGTAACTGCGAAACTAAATCGTCCCCAGGTTGTTTGCGTCTTTGCTGACAAATTTCGCGAAAAAACCCCTCCAACCGTAATGCCGCAGCATTAGCGACATCAAGTTCCTCCACAGTAAGCAGATTAGGTTCAGCAGCTCTCGACATGAGTTTAGTTTCCGCTAAAAAATCAAGACTCTGTTCCAGTTTAATGTTAAGCATATTGCAAATAACTTGCACAGGTAACGGATAAGCAAAAACATGCATTAAATCGGCCTGCCCGCAATCTATCCATTTGTCCACTAACTGCTCCGCGCTTCTTTGCACCAATGCACGTACCTCGCTTGTTTTACGCGCATTAAGCGCTTTGACGATCACCTTGCGCCGACGAAGCGAATTCATCGATACCCAAAAATTATTATGAATACGATAAACAGGTTCAACATTCATATCTCGACCATAACGTTGATCGGTGATAAAAGGAACATCTTTGTTTAAGAAAGGTTTTTTCAACAATTGCTCAATATCATAGTAACGGGTTATTAACCAAACCCCTGGCTCTAAAAGATAGACTGGAGCTTGTTCACGCAATCTGGCATAAGTAGGGTAAGGGTTCGCTATAAATTCAGGAGATTGAAAGTCTAGTTGCATAAGTTAAGTATCTTAATTGATGAATATTTTTCGAGGCGGCAAGCGCTTTCTCTTGCTTCTAATCGAACCGCCGACAACACTACGCAAATACTGAAAATGACAGTTTCGTCAGCTTTTGCCGCATATTATCGACGTTATAGCTTACAATATCACCCTTGTCCTGTTAAGGACATTTTATCCGAGCTAAACCAATAAATTTTTCTGTATTTAACGAAGATAAAGCTTCAACAGAAACGAATATAATCCATTCAATTTTAAGGAACAGTTTTCATGCTTAATGATATTTCACTTAGAAAATCATCATTTAATGAGTCCCAACAGATAAAAAAAGTGGGTGAAAATGACTATAAAGTCAAAGATTTTGGCCTCGGTAACTATCAATTAACGAAAACAGATATTAGCTACATTGTATATGGCGCGTGTTTTTTAGCATCAGGCGGCGGCGGACCAATTGGGATGGCCCTGCTTTTTATGAACAAAATGATTAATGATGCCGATGTTATGTACTATGTAAATCCTGATAACCTTGAGACAAATAAAAATATATCCCTCGTGGCGGGTTTAGGTTCACCCGATAAAATATTTGAAGGTTTCGGGCAAACGGTTTCATTAAATGCCTTCCGTGAAATGAATGATTATCTAACTCAATCCGGTCAAAAGCCGTTAAGCTATTTAATGCCTGTTGAAATGGGCGCAATGAACACTCTAATTCCTTTTATAATTTCAGCGAGAAAGGGTATTTCCGTAATTAACGGTGATCCCTGTGGTAGAGCAGTACCGGAAATGAGCATGAATCTTTTCAATATTAATCAATTACCCCTAAATCCTGTTATCTTAACTTCCGATACAGATGAATCGGGGCATTATCAAAAAATTATTGTACAGGTAAAAGATGCAGAGGATGCGGAAAACCAGGCACGGCGATTTGCCAAGTCACATAACAGCACAGCTGGTATAGCGTGTTATCCGATGCAGGCCTCTGATTTAAATTGTTCAACGTTATCCAATAAAAATGGAGCTAAATTTATTCAATGGACAGTGGGTTTTGCATGGAATCTGGGACAGAACATGATTGAATCCAAAAATTATAATGAATTCCTTAAATTTCTGGATAGCTTTTCACTACCTAGCTATAAATTATTTGAAGGGGTAATCACCAATAAAGAAGAGAGAAAAATAAGCGGTTTTGACGCTGGAAAAATCACCGTATCAAATGAAGATGAAACATTTTTTATCTATTATAAAAATGAAAGCCTGTTAGCATGGAACGTAACAAGAAAATGCTATATTGCTATGGGGCCTGATTCAATAAACTTTCTTGCCAGAAAAGATGCTCAACCATTCTCAAATAGCGATATAAATAGTGATCCTGAAAAAAATTCTAAAAACATATCGTTAGGAACAGAGATTGGTATTATCGGACTGTGTGCTTATGAAAAGTTGAAAAGTACTGTTCTCGTAAACCTGTTTTTATCAAATATTCAAGAAACTCTGGCTGCGTTCCCTGAAGATAATGTACCTGTTCCCGCTAGATATATTCCACTGCCTGATTTAATGTCGCATTACAACGGATAGGAAATATTTAGGTGTGATTAAAATGTAGGATGTAACGTACCTTACTCGGTTTTTGTTAGGCAGTCAGGATCCGCCCCCGTCTGACTGCGTTTATATGGGGCAAACCGTTGCTCCTTCGCAATCAGCGGAGGTTTTTTACATTAACCTTTTTCAAAGGAGAGATAAGATGTATAACATTTACTGGTGGTAAAAACTTAACCCAGAAGGTGGATTCGCCGATAGGCAATCCACCTTCCTACGAATTACAGCTAAATATCTAACAATCGTTTAAAACGCAACAACTAAAATAAGGCCGTTTTAAAGCTCATTAAACGCGTAACAACCTTGTGTTTTCATGGTTGTTATGTAGCATGCACAACATCAGTTATCCCAAGTTAAAACTTCAGACTGACATGCCCGAAAAATGCCCTTCCAGCCATTTGATAATCACCTATAAAATTCAAGCTAGTGGGAGCCGGATCGTAATACCGTTTGTCCAATAAGTTGTAGACATTAAAACTGATGTCAACTTTCTGCCCGAACATGTTTTTCCCCAGCAATCCTACATCGAATAAGGCATATCCAGGCACATTGTTGCGTGTATCACTCGGATTACGCAATGTATTGCCTTTGATAAGGATATGCGCAAAGCTGCTCCAGGTATTATCGAAAGCCCAATTTGCTGTCAGGTTGGTACGATGCCGCGGCACATCTGCTAACTGCTGATTAAGCTGGGTGCTATGCTGCAAGACATGATTGGCGCTGATATAGGAGCCTTGCAAGTTACCGTCAAAGTCATAACGTGTCTCCAATTCGACACCCTCGGAGATTAAACTGCCATTATTGGCATACTGCAAAATCGTTGTTTGGCCGGAAACCGGTGAGATAATTTGATTGATTGCAGAGTGATAATAAGTAGCTTGGGTCGTCAAACCCGCCACGGGATGGGCAATAATGCCCGTTTCAAAGGTTTTAACTTCCTCCGGTTCAAGCATCGGATTGCCTGATACTACAGGATTATTGACAAGACTGAGTTCACCGAATGCAGGCGCCCGATAAGCTGTACCATAAGAAAATTTCAGTGAATAATTTTTAATAAACTCCCAATTAAAGCCCATCCTAGGATTGAATGTGCCGCCAAAGTCGCTGTATCTATCATAGCGAGCTCCCAAGGTCATGCGTAGGTTTTTTAATGGATCCCACACATCTTCAATGTACCCCCCCCAGCGTCTACGTGTTCTTTTCTCGCTAGAAGACAATGTCGGCATCAAGTGTTCTGGATCGCCTCCCAATTCATCAATAAGGTTACCCTGCTGCTCTTTTGCATAAGAAAACCCGCTGATCACGGTTTGAGTATCACTGATATGATAATTAGCTTGAATTTCACCACCGGTACGTGTGTCCTGAAAGCCAGTACGAATAAATTGGGCCGGTGCAAGTTGCCATATATTATCAGCGCTATAAAAATCGTGAAATATTTGGGTATCTACCGTGAAATTATCCTGAATTTTCCAAGCACGACTCAAGCGCAGAAAATAATCGTTATAATCTTGTTGAGTCCTAGCATCGCTAAGAATAGATGCTGCTCCAAAAAATGTACCTGCTTTTTTATTGATATAACGCCCATCCAGTTTAAAGTCCTGATAGCCTAATTGCCATTCCAAATCGTAGCGGCCTTCAGTGAGCTGACTTTTACCGGGCGCTGAAGACTTGAGACCTTGTACACTCAAACTGTCGGCAGAAATCGGCGAACCGATACCGTTAGTATCAGTAAAATTAAAATGCAACGCCGCTTCAGCACTATTTTTAAATTGCTTACCCCAAGATGCCCGATATTGCTGGGTATCGAAACTCCCCCAACCGGCTGAAGTATGCAGTCCATTCAAATCCTTGGCATTTTGGGTGATGATATTGATAACAGCAAGAAAAGCATTAGCGCCGTATAAAGCCGACCCCGGACCGCGCACCACTTCCACGCGCTTGATCGTATCAACCGGTAAATCATCGTAAACCCAGGCACTACCGGCATTTTGCAGGTTATGATCCAACGGATGCCCGTTCAACATAATCTGCACTTTTTCAGACAGCAATGTTTTAACACCGCGAACCTCAATTTCACGAATCCCAATCTGAGTCTGGGTAATACCGATACCCGGGACCAAACGCAACACATCCAACAAATTGCGTGCGCCGATATGCGTAATATCGTCCTGGGTAATGACGGTGGTTGTTGCGACAGTCTTGTCCACATGCTCTTCCATTTTCGAAGCCGTAACCACAACTTGCCTTTCGGCGGCAAGATACGCCAATTCCTTTTCCAAATCGTCATTCGATGCTGCCGAGTCTGCAAAAGCACTCGAATTCAAGACCAAGGCGCCAACCAGTAGGGTATATAAATATTTAATCATTTATTACACTCCACGATTTTATTAACCGAATCCAGGGCGTCTTGATTGAAATTGAGCCGCAAGGCGTCGAGAGCGCATTTATTTAAAGTAACCGTTGAGCCCGCGGGGTTTTGTACCGTCCCCTCCGGCACTTTATCCTTATCCACCATTAGGGCTAAACTTGCCGATTGTCGCCCAATCGTTGCAAGATCGGCAGAAATTGCCAAAACCGCGCCTTGTTCTATAAACACGTCGCTGTAGGCGTAAACCGGCTTTTGCCGTTGTTGCGCCGATTGAAAAATTTGCTGTACTGACGCTTTACTGCTTAAAACAACCGGATCGGAAATAATCCAGAACATATCTATTTTGGGCAGCAATTCATTGAGCGCCCCGCTGATCTCTTGCACATCATTAATGGGCTGATTAATGATATTAATGCCTAAGGCTAAGGCATCTTTTTTAATGGTTTCTACGTATTCGCGGCTGAATTTATCATTGTAAAGTAAGCCTATGTTTTTAATTGTTGGAAAGAAATAGCGTAACAACGATATTTCTTGTGCAGACGACAATTCATTGGCTACACCATAAGTTCCTTCGCCAATATCCAATCTTCGCCAATTAATAGCGGCTGAAAATAACAATTTCTTGTTAGAGGCAACATTACGCGCTAACGAATAGGCTTTAGTTCCTATGCAATAAATAAGCACAGGATTTTCTTGTTGGATAAGCTGTTTCAGCTCCGCTTCGGCATCGGCATGACTGTTTAAATTAAACTCAGTCCATTGATAAGCGTTTTGCTGCAAGACTTTTTTAAATTCAGAGGCGATTGTTCCATATCGAAAAACGGCATTATCACTATTAACAATCAGCACCTTACTCGGCTGGGCAAAACCGGCGCTAACCCAAAAGACACTCAATAGGATTAAGACCTTACAAAAATCCATTATTTTCATAGGGGGTTCCTGTCTTTATAAGACGCGCGGCGATTATTGAAGCATTTCATTGCATTGCCCTCCAGCCATCTATGCCCAGTAACTTTAAATTCTCTCCACCGGCATCGGCTTCCGACATTTTTCGTAACACTTCAAGTAATTCCGCTTCTTGCTGCTCCGGTTTTTTCAATGTTGCCGCAACTAATAAATAATCCTTTTCGCTAAACCCCAAGCTATGTAATTCTCTAAATTGATTGGGATTAATCATCGCCAGCTTATCTAAACCGCTTTCTGCGGAAATGGCGGCACTCGCCATACCAAAACCCACCGCCATAATCGCATCGATGTCTTTAGGCACAATGAGTATTTTGATGTCTTTAAGCAACGCTTCCTGCTCTTTGCCGAGTATTTGCTTCAATACACTGTGAATGTATTCTTCACTTCCTGCGCCTGCAACCACGGTATTCTTAAGCATAGTGACATTGGCAATGTCTTTTTTCGTACTTAGAACTTATCCATAAATAATATTGTTCATGTTTTGCCGCTTTATTTTTCGTAAGACGATGACAGAAGCGGCCAGCATGAGTAAGCCGAGATAGCTTCGATCCATTTTTTCATACCGTACCAAG
>Ga0123399_1072615_pt1 | contig 26437 bp, 15 predicted proteins | sample T5LHNH4metaT_FD_89927 | JGI IMG/M metagenome (GOLD analysis project Ga0123399, IMG submission 89927) | Methane-oxidizing artificial microbial communities from Washington, USA to study methane cycling - T5-LHNH4 metaT (Metagenome... | ecosystem: Engineered > Modeled > Simulated communities... | reverse complement strand
TCCCCCGCTGGCGCGAGCGTCCCGCTCGTGAACGCAAAGTATTTCTTACATTAGCTCAAAAATAATAAATGAGCAGAAAATACAAATTTGGAGATAAAACTGGAGCTTACTTTATAAGTTTTGCTACAGTATTTTGGATAGATGTTTTTACAAGAAAAGAGTATTTTGGGAGCATTGTAGAATCATTAGACTACTGCAGAAAGAACAAAGGAATGGAGATTTATGGTTATTGTATCATGCCTAGTCATATTCATTTAATTTTCAGATCTGAAAATGGAGATCCTTCTGGCTTAATAAGAGATTTCAAAGGTTTTACTTCTAGAAAAATGCTCAAAGCAATTGAAGAAAACCCTGCTCTACGAAGTGTTCGAAATTGCTGTGCGAAGTCTCCCGACTTCGTACCCGTTGCTATATTCCGTTCCAATTTATTTGTTTATTTTTTTCCATTCTCTTTGTGGATCATTGGGACGGGTACGAAGTCGGAGACTTCGCACAGCGATCAGCGAATTTCATAAATGAACACTTCGCAGAGCTGGATATAACAGTTATATCGCATAAAGGTGCAACTAGTACCAATGAAATAGAAACAGCAATAGAAAATCTATAAATTTATGAATATACAATATTTAAAGAAATTACAAACGAATCCTTCATTGGAACTTAATAATTCTGGTTACTTTAGTTCTATTAAAGGGATTTCAGAAATAGAAATTAAATCTTTAGAACAATTTTACAATAATGGAAATCCATTTCCTAAAGTTTTAAAAGAATTATTATTTCTCGCTGGAATTAATTGTTTTGTTTGTGATTATGGAATAAATAAAACACAGCAAGAATTACAAGAATGGGTTAGAGAAGATATGCTAGAAAACGAAAGAACAATTTCGAGACCATTTTATGCTTTTGATGTTTATGGAGGAAGTCAATTTTTGTTTATTTATTTAGATGAAGGTGATAATCCCGTAATTTACGAAGCCCACCCTTATAGCAATAATGATAACTGGATTAATCGTTTAAATAATTTAACAATAAAAAGTCTAGTCGATAATGGTATTGAACGAGTTAAAAGTGGTAAAAATCCTTTTTAAATACCCTACTGGTACAAGCGTCTTATTTGTGAACATAAAGTTAAACAACAACTCAAAGAAAAAAATCTTTGAGTTGTTTTAAAACCTAAAATTTCTTTCAAGAGAAAGGCATTCAACAAAACTCAAAAATCTTATCAACAAAACCCGATCACGCAGATTTATCTCAGCAACGATAGCGCGGATTTGCAATCCTTGTCCGCAAAGTGATTCCTTCAAAAACCCATAACTAAAAAGTAAAATTTTTCCCTGTCTTGTCTTGGAATAGGTTTACAAAAACATAAAAAACAACTCAAAGACAAAAAATCTTTGAGTTGTTTTAAAACCTAAAATTTCTCTCAAGAGAAAGACATTCAACAAAACTCAAAAATTTTATCAAAAACCCAATTTGGAAACTTAAACTTATAGTTTCCCTACTCCCCTATTGGCTTTTTTTTAAACTACGCTTCTCCCTTTTAAACCCAACAATCAATTAAAAAATGAGTACAGACCACAACAGAATAAAAGTGGCTGATTTAGAAAAAAATCAGCAAAACAAAATTCTAGTCACTAATGAAAATGGTGAATTAGAATTTCAAGATATAAAAAATATCAAATCAGAAAATTACAACGCTCTGGATTATACAACAGAAGGAAAAGCATTAGACGCCAGACAAGGAAAGGTTTTAAAAGACCTTATTGACACTAAAAGCGAAGACAAATCAAACAAAACAGATGATATTGAAACCAATAAAACATCTTCTGTAAAATATACTTCGGCTAAAAGTGTGGTGGATTGGATTAAAAGTTTTTTGTTTCCAAATGTATCGTCAAAAACAACAACATTTATCGATACCGATTTAATTTTAACTGGAGACAGTGAAGATGCATTTAAAACCAAAACTGGGACTTTTGCTCAATTAAAAGCGAATTTAAAATCATATTTTGATACCATTTTCCAGTCGGTTTTAGTATCAGGGTCAAATATTAAAACAGTAAATGGGACTTCTTTATTAGGCAACGGTAATATAGCTACACCTGATATGAATACAACAACTGCTCAAACAGTTTCAGGAGTTAAAACTTTCTTGAACTTAATGTTAGGTTTACGAAACGTGGCAAACACTTTTACCTCATTTATTACGAATGCAGCGACGGCATCTAGAACCTGGACTTTTCCTGACAAAAGCGGGACTGTTGCGATGACTTCAGATTTGCCAACAAATGTTCTTAATACAGGAACGTCAAATAGAATAGTTAAATACCTTGACCCTACTCATGGTGCTAATAGTAGACTGGAAGATACTGGAAGATATTTAGGCATTGAAACACTAAATAGTCCTACAAAAGACATTGCATTAGGCTATCAAGAAGACAGAGAAATAGGTGTTGAACAATCAAACTCAAATGTTAAAGGACGTGATTTTACTTCTTCAGCAGGACGAACTGTTAACTTTGACTTGAACTCAAATTTCGTTCCTTTAAATATTGGAGTGCAATTATGGAGAGGTATGGCATCATCTCCTAATGGTGATGTTTATGCTTGTGTATATCAAGGTGATATTTATAAGCAATCTGGAAGCCTTGGTAATTTTACAGCACAAGGAATAACTCAAAGATTGTATGTTAATATGGGTGGATATACTTCAAATATTTATGCTGCTGCCTTTAATATATTTAAAAGAACTAATGGAACAGGTGATTTTAATGCTTATGGACCTAGTGCTAGTCAAGTATGGGGGTGTACGCAGTCTAGTGTAAACAATGATGTTTATTACGCTGAAAGTGGAGGAAGTATTTATAAACAAACTGGGGGAACCGGTTCTTTTGTATCAACCGGTGCTCCAAACTTAAATTGGCGCGGAATGTGCTCAAATATGGCAGGGGATATATACGCATGTACAAATGGCGGTGATATTTATAAACAAACTGGAGGAATTGGTTCTTTTTTAGGATTAGGACAAACCTCAAGAAACTGGCACTCAATTGCAGTTTCTCCAATAAATGGAGATGTTTATGCTTGCGTAGATGGTGGCGATATCTATAGACAATTGGGTGGTAATGGACCTTTTGTATCGTTGAATCAAGGAGCTAGAGCATGGCGAGGAATAACTGTAAATTCGATTGGAAATGTCTATGCTTGCGTTTATCAAGGTGATATTTGGATGCTAAATACTCAGAGCTTGGGTACCCCAAATCTAGATGGAGGAACTCATAAAACAAAATCTGGGACTGGAAAAGGAACAGGAAAAAGCCGAATAGAATTTTACACAGGTCAAAAAACAGTTTCAGGAACCGATATGCAAGTTGAAACAATGCGAGTTTATCTCGATGAAAATGGCAGTTTTGTATACCTCACGCCTCCAAGTTATTCAAATGACGCAGATGCAGATGCAGATGCAAATCTTCCTTCAAAAGCATTTTATAAAATAACAGGGAATCGAACACTTTTTCAAAAGCCTTAGATATCTCAAAGCATAAGCTCCCAAATCAATTTGGCTTTTTCTAAAGTCAGACTTACCTATTACCCTTCATTCTACAAAACTGTAAAATGAAATCCTATTGTGACGCCACTAACACAATTTTTAAACAATAATTTTTTAGGTCATTTTTAATATCAACCTAAAATAATTACGGTTACCCCTTAAAATAACTGAATACAAGCCCGTAAATTTTATAAACCCGTAAATAATTAATTAAAAATGAGTACAAATCACAACAGAATTAAAGTGGCTGACTTAGAAACAAATGAGCCAAACAAAATTTTAAAAACCAATGCGAAAGGTGAATTAGAGTTTAGCAATGTAATTGATAATAAACAATTTGATCTTGCATCAGATTCCGAAACTCAAATCAATTATACAGTTGCTGAAGATGAAAAAGTTATCAGCCGTTTAAAATTATTTAATTGGTGGGAATGGCTGAAAACAAAGAATCAAACTGTTTTCGGAGACTGGATTTTCAAATCTTCACTAATATTTGGGAATTCAGGATATTTTACTTCAGACAGTTTTAGATTTTATATGCGTGCTTTTACAGGAAAGAAGCTTGAAATTGGAGTGGAAGGAACTCCTGTTGATGCAATATCTATTGACCTTAACGGTATTTTACTTCGCAATAGGCTTACTTTGATTCCTGGTGATACAGCAATACCTTCACTTATATTTCCAAATGGAAAATTAACCACAATACCTCAAGATGGAGCTATTGAACGTGATGAAAACGGTCAACTCTGGGAAACACATGGCGGAATAAGAAGCCAATTGTCATCTGCTGGAAAATCTCAAAACTACAAAGTATACACCGCAATACTAAATCAAACAGGAACCAATGCTCCTATTGCTACTATATTAGAGAACACTATGAGTAGCGATATTATTTTCGAGTATACTTCTAAAGGTACATACTCAGGTACATTAACTAATGCATTTCCAGAAGGAAAAACATTTTTCATCACAACCGCACCAAATACTCCAGGAAGTGGAAATATTTTTTACATAGGAAGAGTTGATAATAATACTATTACGCTATCCTTTAGAAAAAGTATGACAGCTTTTGATGAAATCGTAAATGCAATGATGGAAATACGAGTATATCAATAAATAACAAATCCTGAATAATCATTTTACAAGTTTTAATGGGAACTTAAACTTTAAGTTCCCTTAACTTTTCATTCTTTTTACAAAATTCCAATTTCCTCTCTCTCATCCATTCTCTTTACAACTCTGTAAAGTCCCAGAACATCAATGTTAAACTGCTAAGCAGCTCTTTTTTAAGCTCCAATTTTAGACACATCTTTACACTATCAAAAGAAAAAAAAGAGATTTTAAGCCACTTAAAAACTTAAGTCTTTTGAAAAATTACAAAGCAAATCAATTGCTAAAACTGCTTAAAAAATCTCTAAAAAATATGCATTTACACCTCAAAAATTGGTTAGACCTAACTACAATTTAATCATTCCGAATACGAACAAAAATTAAAGTCAAAAACAAAATTAGAATATGCCAACTAATCCAATTCCTGCGGTTCCAATTCCTACCGCCAGATATTACCCTCGATTGTCTGAGGTGATTACTGTAGATGATTTGCCTGAGTTTTTATCGTTTGTCGAAAATGGCCTGAACTCCATTTTTGATAAAATTCATTATAAAAACCTACAATATTCAAAAGGATATCGAGGCGATTCGGCTTTTTACAGCCTTGATATCGTAACAAGTAGTCCTCTTGCTCTTGAGCTACCATTTGATCTCAAACTTGTCCTAAATCCAGATTTAAAAGACGGTGATCAATCTATTTCTTCATTTCCTATTACTCTGGAATATCAATGGGAAATTTTAGCTTTCCTAAAAACATTCAGTTCCAGCAGTTTTTCTTTTTCTGTAAAAGATTTTTATTCCGTGGGATTACAGGTTTTCCGTATCAGCGAAGAACAGGTAATTGCCCACATGATGAATATTTTTGTGGAAGCCGAAGAAGGTAAAACAAAATACGAACAGCTTTTAGCCGATATCAATGCTTTTGAAGAAACTATTACTAATGATCCTCTTTATCAGGAATTAGAATTTCCTGAAGGTATTGAGCAGTCAATTCAAAGTGTGATTGACGTTATTAAAACTAATCCTCTTATTACAAAATCGATTCCGTTATTGTTATTTGGAATTTATATCTCCAGAGAAGGTTATAGTTTAAACGAAATCAAACAAAAACTACAGGATTTCTACAATATTGTAGCTCCAGACGGAATTGAAGCTCACATCAAGAGAATCATTACTCCAAAAGCCAAAGCCACTCTAGAGTTAAGCGCTGGTATCGAATTTCCTCATAGCATTCTAAAACCTGTAAATCCAAATGGTTCTGCTTTTCCTAATCAAACAGCTAAGTCTACTTTCGTATTTGCCAAAGCGCAATTATACGCCGACACAGAAGCCGGAATTGGATACCAGGCAGAATTAGGCGGTTCATTGACACCTCCAAATGCCATGATTGGTAATACAGGTTTAATGCTTGAATTAGACACTTTAAAAGTCGATTTAAGCAAGAAAACCAATATCCCAGAAGCTGATGCAGACGGACGTCCGAATGATTTCGTTGGCGTTTATGCTCGCGCTGCTTCTGTTACATTGCCTTCAAAATGGTTTCATGAGCCAAAAGAAGGAGAAGAAACAAATAACAAGCCTACGCTAAAAATCGGTGCCTCCAATTTATTAGTGGGTTCAGGCGGGCTTTCTGGAAATATTTATTTAGAAACCGTTCCTGAACCAAAAAATGGCTCGTTTAATTATTTTAATGACAAATTCGATTTCTACTATCCTATTACAATGTTTGAAAAAGACGAAGTAAATGGTGTAGTAAATGAAAAAGAAATTGCAGATTATCCTGCTTTACTTGTCTTTTTACAAAAATTATATACGGCCAAGTTGCCTTATACATTTAAATTCCCTTTAGCATTAAAAACAAAAGCTGATTTAAATTCTTCAACGGTATATGCTGCTACAGATTACTCTTTCGAAAATGCTTTAGATTATCAGACCTTTTTATCTGAGCTGGAAGAAAACATGCTTTGGAAAACTATTGGTTCTGATAAAAAAGGTTTCAAAGTCGGTTTCAACAAATTTGATATTACATTCAAACAAAATAAAGTTGTCAATTCTAACATTAAAGGTGCTTTAGAAATTCCTAAACTCAAAGGAGAGGATCAAAAACCATTAAAAGTTGGCATTGAAGGACATTTATACGATGATGGCGATTTCAACCTAACAGCTTCTTTCAATAAAGACAATAAACTAAAAGCCAATTTATTTGATCTGGTAAACCTTGATTTCCACAGTCTCGAACTTGGAAAACAAGATGAAGATTACTACTTAGGAACCTCTTGTTATGTTTCTTTTCCTCAAGATACTTTAATGGGAAATCTATTAAAAGGAAAAGGTTTCGAGGTTGAAAAACTGCGCGTTTACAGTGATGGAAATATTGAAGTAGAAGGAGGATCTATCCCTATTCCTGTCAGCCTTTCTGTCAATTTAGGTCCGGTTCAAATGGCGGTTACGAATATCAATTTTGGTTCAACCCAAATTAACGGACGTAAATTTAATTTCTGGGGATTTGATGGAGCAATCAGCATTAATCCGCTTGGAGTTGATGCCCGCGGAGAAGGTATAAAATACTATTATCCTGTTGATGGCGATTCTTCAGGTTCTTTCATCAGAATCCAGACTATTGAAGTCGATTTAATTATTCCAGGAACTGCCACAGAGGCTTCGGCTATGGCAATTATTCATGGAATGATTTCGCTTCCTGAACCTGGAAAATCTAAAGAATTTATCGGTGAAGTTGGTTTAAAATTGCCAAAAGCAAAAATTTCAGGAAGCGTTGGAATGCGTTTTATGCCTAAATATCCTGCCTTTTTAATTGATGCAAGTATCGAGTTGCCTGTTCCTATTCCGCTAGGATTTCTGGCTATTAATGCCTTTAGAGGTTTATTAGGATTTAGATATGTTGCCACAAAACAAGCTGTCGGATTAACAAAAGACGATTCTTGGTATGAGTATTATAAACATCCAAAACCGGGTATCAACATTAAAAAATTCAGTGGGCCGCCAGATTCAATGCAGTATAATACTCCATTTTCTATTGGAGCTGGAGCCACTTTTGGAACTGTTGCTGATGGCGGACATGTATTGTCATTAAGAGCCATGCTTTTATTGTCTCTGCCTACTCTATTTTATATTGAAGCAGGACTGAATGTTATTTCTGGAAGATTAGGTCTTATTGAAGATGATCCTAGCAATCCACCATTCTTTGCTATGGTTGCCTTTGGTGATGATTCTTTAGAATTAGCAGCCGGAGCAGAATTTAGTATTCCGAAAGATGGCGGACAGATATTTAAACTCACTGCATTATTAGAAGCTGGTTTTTTCTTTAAAAATCAGAAACCTTGGTATGTTAATTTCGGAACAAAAGACAAACCAATCGAAGCTGAAGTTTTAACCTTATTTAAAGCAAAAGCTTTTATCATGCTTTCTGCTCAGGGAATTGAAGCTGGAGCTCGATTAGATTTTAAACTCGATAAAAGTTTTGGACCAGCCAAAGTCAAATTATGGGCCTATCTGGAGATGGGCGGAAAAATATCGTTCAAACGCCCTCAAATGGGTGGTTATATTACTGCCGGTGGAGGAATTCAGATTAAACTTTGGATTATTAATGTTGAAATTGCTTTAGATACCATATTCTCTGTCGAATCATTTAAACCTTTCTTGATTTATGCCAAATTAGAACTGAGCGTTCGTGTAAGAATTGCCATGATTAGAGTACGTAAAAACTTTACCGTTGAACTGCAATGGGATCTCAACCGAGTTATTGATCGTACACCATACAGTCCGCTTCCAAAAGGAACTTTTGGAGATGGTGAAGATGACAGAACATTAGAGAATGTAAAAGGAGTCCATATGTTAACCAATCAGGCATTTGCTTTGGATTATTTCAAATCTGCTGGAGAAAAAAATTATGAAGGAAACAAGCTTTATCCAGACGGTACTCCAAGACCAGAGTTTATTACCTCAGTAATTCCTTTAGATACTTACATCGATATTAAAATGGCAAAAGGATTAATACCTAATGCTGAATTATTTGAAAAAGTGGGTGGATATACTGGTGAAGCCAAAAACTACACCGATATGATGCCTCCTGAAGGAACATCGAAAGCAGGTAGAAAATTACGTCAGGTTAAACATGAATATGGAATCAAATCGATCAATTTGAAATCTTGGAATGGTTCTGAATGGGTAGATTATAATCCTTTTGAAGCGGTTGTAAAAGACGATGAAAGAAATGAGGAATTGAAGAAATTACCTTGGGCACATTGGCAGAAAGCAATTGACCAATATGATTCTATTCGAGTATTGGCAACAAATCCGTTTTCGTTTTTAAGTGCTGCAGAACCTGGATGGCATGTTCCTGAACAATTAGGAATTACATCTACAAAATTGTTTTGTGCTGCAACTGAAACCGAAAAGCAACATATGGATTTCCTTAACAAACAAATTGGAACGCGCTATTATGTACCAATGCAACACGAAGCTGACAAAATCAATGGCTTGTTTTTCAAACTTATTGGAGACCTTCCTGTAATTGTTGACAACTATACGCTTGAAGGTGGTGATTTCATGAGCATCACAACTGATGAAAATACTTTTGGTTATAATCGATCATTGTCTTTTAGAAATGACAACGAATTAGAAATTATTTTCCCTGAATCAGCAATTGATCCTGAATTAAAGCTTACAACTCAGGCAAAAGAAGTAAAAGTTACTGCTTATACAGCGACTTTTGAAGATGCTGATAAATTAGTATCATACGCTCCAGTAAACTTTAGTAAAACTAAAACGGGTCTGTTTTCTGAAGAACAAACTTATACAAAAGCAGAACTTTTGAATGCGGTCACCTTATACACTGAAGAGATTGATAGTCAGAAGAAAAAAATCGATAAAATAGTAATTAGTCCAATTTCTGCAAAAGCAAAACGCATTAAAGAAATCAGAAACGAAATTGCAGCATTATTTGACGATACTTATGGTGATTTAACAGGAGAAACTGAAATTACATTGACAGATCCTGTAAAGATTGCTAAATACAATTCGTTAATAACTGAATTGGCAAACCTGAAATTAGATGCAGGAAATGAAAATGCTAACTCTGGAGGCAATCCAAATGCATTGACTTTTACCCACTATTATGGCTATAACGGAAGCGCTTTATATGACTTTGATAAAGTAATCAAATTTAATGATTCGTATGTGATCACGTTCCATCCAAAAGAGGATGCTAAAACTACTATTCTGCTACAAGTCAATTCTGATGGTACTATTATTAGAGAGCGTTTGATTAATGGAATTGTAACTTCTCTGCAGGTTGTAAATGGAAATTTACTGATAACCCAGGCTCTGAATCCAGAACAATGCAAAGGAATCGGAGAAGCAACAATCGATCTTGATTTTATTGTAGGATGCGTCTCTCCTATTGCTGCAACGGCGATTGTTGAAATGGATGAAGAATTAAATCCGATTTTAGGAACGCAATATTTGAATACCTATTCTTTAGGTTTCAACAAAATATTGCCATTAACAAATAATGACCTGCTTTGGATTAATACATTATCAAATGAAACTCAAATCAGCTGGATTAAAGGAAGCGACCGAACTTTAGTTTATCGTTCTAAAATTAACTCCGAAGTAATTAAAGTTCTTCAGCATAATGAGAATGAATTTAGTTTGATTACCAAGGATAAAAAAGTTATCCGTTTAAGTGTCAACAATGCATCAAAAGTAGTTTCTGCGACAGATACAAAAGTAATTTCTACAACTGATGTAGTTGAAATTGTAGATGCAATAATTGCGAATAACAAAACATTGCTTTCAGTAAAATTATCAAATGGCAAATTTGCTTTGGCACAAATTGATGGAAACACTATTTCATTAGTAAAAAATGACAGCATTTTTGATTCGGCAGTTTATTTATCAAATCAAACATTAAATGATCATTCGGTTGTGGCTTACAATACACATTATTTGTTTGTATTGAATGAGGCTTTAACCCAAGCAAGATTAATTAAAAGAGAAACAAATGTTGCTGATGCTTCAATCATTCAGATTCAAAATGAACCGTCAGTAAATGAAATTCTGATGCTTTCTAACAAACCAAAAGAAAAAGGCGTTTATTTTTCATTGTTTAGCGATGCGTTTGACAACTGCTCTTTACATCCTGCCGAACAAGTTTCTGTAACTTCTTCAACGGCTGCCTTAACAAACGGAAGTGTTAATTATACTGACATGGATTTAATTAACGGATTAGATTTCACCAGAAACATTAAAAATTCGAACATAATTACAACTGATGCTGTCATTTGTTCAAGTCTGGAAAATGCTGAAGATCCGGAACTTGATTACACGACTTACATTCAGAGTGTAGATTGGTTTAGCAAAGAAGAGTATTATCATAATCAAACGATTTTGGATATTCCTGCTGTACAAGAACAGTTTCAGGCGATGAAAAATGCAGTTGAAACAACAGTACAGCCAATTTGGAGACCAAATACAACATATTGTTTAGATTTTACTTTAACAGATACTGTTGATGATAATAAAAAGAATCCTGTAGAATTTAAATATTATTATGGATTTAAAACGCTTGGGCCAATTGGACATTTCCCAGTTAAGGATCCTGAAAAAGATGCGCCAGTGAAAAATGAATTGACAGCATTGTCTAAATCTCCGCTGACTTCATTGAGAAATTATCTGGATTATAACCGTTCTTATCCAAATGCTGATGGAAGTTTATTACAATCTAAACCTTCATTTTATGGCAATGAGCAATGTGATATTTCTTTATTCTTTACGAGTACGTATACTTCTCACATGTTTAAAAATTGGGCAGAATACGAAAGTGAAAGACCTGAAATTGAAGGAAAACTTAATCTTTTCATCAAAGATCCATTGACTGATCTTCTTATTAAATACCCAATAGAACCATTGGAAGAAGGTCAACCAGAAGTGGTTTATCCAAAGCCAATAGAAAGTGATGAAGATTGGACTGACGATAATGATCCTAGAATTCCATTGGGTGTTAGAATGTTAAACAATTTTATTGAAGATCCTTCTACAATGCGATGCACTCTGGAGTTAGGACAGCCTTTAAAACCAAAATCATTAAAATACAAAACAACTTTAACCAATTTAAAACCTTCTAAACTGTACACTGTTTTAGTCAATAACTTTTTTGATGGTGCTCAAATAGGAATTTCAAGCGAAAGCAAAAATATCCTGGTACATCAATTCGGATTCCAGACTTCACGCTACAAAAATTTTGAGGAACAAGTTCAGAGTTATTTTGTGAATGAAGAAAAAACTAAAGAAGCTTTATATGATGTGAATGTTAATCTGGATCAGGAACGTATAGATGCTCTGCATTACTTAATCGTTCCAAAAACTGATAATACTACAAATGCATTGAGCGATTCAATGTCAACAAAATATCAGCATTTGTTTGATCGTGCGACTGAAGGAATCTTAAAACTATCTCCTCTAGATCCGGCTCAGGGTACTGAAGTAAATAGAATTATTGATACGAATACTGGAGCAACAATAGCGCTTTTAGTTCGAAACCCAGAGCCTTTTAATATTCCAAAAATGCCTTTAGAAGAAATTCAGGATAGTATTTCTGTTTTAGATGAATTAGAAAATCCTGTATCTGGTTACAGTGTATTGCATTCAAAAGATTGCTCGCAAGCTCTGATTATGCATGATAGCAAAATCATTTCTGGAATAGAAAACTTGAAAATCAGGTTTAAATACAAAATGTGGAATAATGACGGAAATGGCCCTTTAACAAACATTATTGATACGCAGATACTGCCATTACAAAATACAAATCTTTAAAAAAATAAGAAAAAAATGAGTTCTATAAATCTTCAGGAAAGCCAGCTCTCGGGCTGTGCAACTTATGTAGCAATTGTAGTCGACGAATCTGGTTCGATCAATGGAAACGAAGCACAGCAGATCCGCGACGGGCTAACTTCATTTATCAATTCTCAGGCACAAAGTAATATTACGCTTTCGTTAATCGGAATGTCTAACAGCGATACCGCTGTTAGACCCGATAACGTTATCCAGAAAAAAATTTCAAGTAATAGTCAGGATTTTATTGATTGGATTAGTTTATATGGTCTTGGAAATCAAAGCATACAATCAGATTATTGGGCTTCTGGTTTAAATGTTGCCAAAAATTTATCTGTTACTCCAGATATCGTTTTTGTAGTTACCGACGGTCTGCAAGTCAATAATTCTGAGTATTTAAAAAATCTGTTTACTGAGTTAAATCTAACTTCGAAAGTTTTTGTGTACGGAGTAACAAGCTCGTTTGATACTATTGAAGAATTGACAACGCCGCTGACAAACTTTTTAGAAAGAACACCAGTTTTAAAAAATGATCAAACTTCTGCCTTAGATTCAGATTATATCAGAGTTCCCGATTTCAGTACTTTAGGAATTGAATTAAACAGACTTGCAACCAATTTATCCGATTTACAAATTGGCTGTTTTCCTAACGTAAGCATTATTGATGACAATTTGGTTTATCCTTCGTTAAAAAAAGGTCTAAAAATTAGCGCACAATGCGGGACTTTAGTTCTAAAAAACAAAAGTCGAGTGCCGCTGACTTTAAGCGCCGGAACAAAAATTCATAACGAGAAAAATCTAAACGGACTTACTTTTAAGCTTGACAATTCGGTTACAATTTCAGGAAAAGATGAAGTTGAAGTTCCAATTCGAATTGAAGGGAAACCTTTGAGTTTTGGCCATTTTTCAACGCTTGTTGATCTGAGCGATGTCTTTAATCCTTTAGGAGTAAGCATTAATTTTAATGTTGGAAGAGAATCATCAACCATTGAGATTACTCCAGGAAAAACAAATCTACAGTCAACCTATTTACAAGTTGTTACGGCTGGTTCAAGAGGAATTGACAGTACAAAAGGAATTCATCTTCGATGGATGCTGAATGGCAAGTTAGGAGAAAACCATCTCCCAAAAGGCGAATTGTACGATGGAGAAAATTCTAATTCTAGTTTTAACAAACCTGATGACTTTGTAAAAGTCTACAGAGCACCTTATACAAAAATCAGTCAAACGGTAGATTTAACGCAAAATCCAAATGTTGTTGACAACAAAAAAGCACTTTGGATTTACAAAACAGTAAATCCGCAAAGATCTGTTTACATCAATTTTAAAGACGATAAAAAATATAAATCAATTAAACTTAGTATTGATCCATTAACAAATCCTGTAGCTTTTATGCAGGCTTATGGAAATGGTTTGATTGAAATTGAAACCAAAACAGATTTATTTTTTGCAGCCGAATTAGATTTTTCATCTTCAAATACTTCAAAAAGTGTAAAACTGGAAACCTTATCTGTTGCTGAAAACAAAATTACAGCTTCTAAAAATGTTAGCAGCCGTAAAACATATACTTCTGCACAATTAAACAACAAGATTCGTGTAGTTGCTGAAAATGGAAGAAGTATTCGATTTAAAGCCGATTATTGTCTTTTAAATGCTATTCAATTTGAGTTTTATTCTGATTTCATTACAAATGCTAATACCAATGGAGACTGGATTTTAAAAGGAAAATATGGTCTTGACACAGATGATTTTAAAGTTTTCGAACAGCTTGAACCAAAGTTAAATGCTGTTCACGGAAAATGGTTAAAATTCAATGACGGTGAATATGTAAACACTAAAAATTACAAAGCAAAATGGAACAGACCAACTGTTGAAAATGATATTACGGATGAAAACATCAAAGATATTGTACTGGAATATATTGATTTAAGTAAATCAGGCAATCCAAAAGCAGAAAAAGATATTCATTTTGGTGATCGCATACCTGTCAATGAGCCAAAAGAAGGAGAAGTACAACAATATGCTGAAAATTTAACCAAAATATCTTATCTGGATATTTTAAATATTGCTGCAAACGATTATCACGTTGCACGTATGTTAGGTTTAGGCTGTTTAGATCTTGATGAGGAAGTTTATGATGGAGAATATGTTTATTTAACAGAATATACCACTTTTGGAAGTTTAGAAGAAGGTATAGAAGGAAAAGAAATGCAACATCTTTCAATGAGTATTCCAACTTCTATCAATACTGAACGTATGCCGCTTCCTGTTCAATTAAGTAAAATTGTTCCTGGATTAAATGTTAATTCGGATGAAAATCCAAATAACAGAATTACAGATCCTGAAGGTTACAGTTTTGATGGAAAGAAAAGGTTTGTGAGTTTGTTTATGGATGATGTTATGGATTATGATACCGTAAATCCTAATTCAAAAAATGACTTTTTCAAATCTTCATTAGAATATGATGGAAGTGCTTTTACCTTCCCTATTTATTTAGGAATCGACCATAAAATTGCTACAAAACCAACATGGAAAACTCCAGAGCTGTCGCATGATATTGAGTACAAAAGTGTCAATCAAAATTTAAAAGAATCAGAATTTGAAACTGTTCCGATTAATATTCCTGAGGCTGGAAAATCCGTTTTAAATGCCATTCAGGAACAAACAGGAGAAAATACCTATATCTATCAAGCATACGGAATTAACATTTTCTCAAGAGCAACATCTGGGCGTCAAATCAGCATTAAATCTGACATTAAACCTGCCAATAATCTAATGCCTCCGAGCAATATGAATGCTCTTTTGGTTACTGAAGAAAATCCGTTAATGTTTACTTCTCAATCAGAACAACAACTATTAGGCAAGATTACCGGAGCAGACAAAACATTGATCAGAATCATGTTTGATTATTATTCTGCTCAGGAATTGTTAAGCTATCCTGTTCCAAGAGAAATGACCGTCACAGATGCAGAAACCGATAAAGAATCTATTTTTCCTGATGACAAAGAAATACTTGCAGATCATTTTAAACTGTATCATAAAGACGGACTTCCTGAAGTCGAATATGGTGAAATTGAAAGTATTGTAAACAATAGCACCAATAACCTTACTTCAATTGTAAAAATAAGAGAGTATAGAATTATCAGCAGTGACCAGCAAGTTAAACTCGGATTAGATAATTCCAATAAAACCAGATTTGAAAGAGGAGTTTTAACGATTGGAGATCAAAATTATATCATTCAAAATATCGAAGTTAAATTCAAGAAGGATGAAAATTCTAATGATGTTTTTGATTATGCTCTTATCGAAGTATTGAAAAAGGAAGTTACTGACAAACTTCATGCTGATGGAGATGCAACAATAGATTCTGAACAGATTCAAGATATTAAACTTCCTGAAAGCAGATTGTGTACGCTGGTACAAAACATGCAAACAGCTTCTAATTGGCATCAACCTCAAATTGATTTTACAGTTCAATATCCTGAGAGTTTAAACAAAATTCACAGAGAAGTTATTGAACATATAAGTCAAAACGGAAGGGATTTACAGTTAGAAAAAACAAGAGGAGTTTGGAATGATGTAGTAGTTGAACGAGTTTTTGAAAATTCGTATGAAATGAATGAAAATGGAACGTACAAAGTAGATGACGAAGGCAATCCAATTCCATTATTATCTGAGAAAAAACATTTAGGATTGTATAAAATCATTTTCAAAAATTTCAATTTACCTCAGCATTTTCAATTTAAATCGGAAAAAGAAAACTCCGTGGAATGGTCGAATGGTATTGTGAGATTGTTTACAAAAGATGCTTTTGAAGAAGGAAATCCTGTACCTAAAAAATCAAGAAAAGAGTTCAAGGTTTATAAAACAGAAAACATCGGTACGACTGGAGATTTAGTCTTGTATATTGATGATCCAGATTTTAAACTTGGTAATTATGTTACGCAAACAATGGCTGAGGGTTATGATGAAATTTTAGGTGCTAAAAATGGTCTTCACACAGAAAACGGGGTGTCAGATTATGAGAATGATTATGTGTCTCAGTCTGCAAACTACTATCCAAGTTACAAGGTTTATTTGTACGCAGACGCTGTTTCGGGAATTACTCAAGAAAATATTCTGCCAAGAGAGAATGAAAATACGCATTATTCAGTTTTCGGAGTCAGTACACATTCAAAAACAGATGTTTGTTACAAATCAAAAATTAGTATTCCTTGTCCGATGTATGCTGTTAAAGTTGAAAAAACGGAGAAACCTGAAGAAATTATTGGTGGCAGTTTGTATGCAACTCGTCCAGATTTTTATAATCGTTCGACTTTTACTTTCACAACTAAATATGATGATAGTAGAAAACCTTATGGATTATTGCATTACAGAGCCAATGACGAAGATTTGCTTAACGTTTTATACAAACCGGAAACTGTAACTACAATCCGAGAAGAATTGAACAAACTGGGCGGAAATGATGAAATTGATTTTAATGACAGATGGGCAGATTTTTTAAATTTTAATGAACTTGCAACAAGAGGTCAATATGACGTTTTTCCAAAAAACGAATCTGAAGAAAATTATCAGTTTCCATTACCTGACAACGCAGAATTTATAAAACTAATTAATGATTTTATTGAATGGCATAATCAAACACAAGGTACGCAAGAGTCAACAATAACTTCGATTGCATCATTAAATCAGGTTTTAATTTCACAAGCAGTTCAGGAGCCAATGTTAGCGGTTTATTTTATTGAACAAGCTGTTCATAATGCTTTTGTCCCATTAACTGAAGTTCCTGTTATTTATGAGCATATTAAAGGTAATAACTATGTTCCGGTTAATAAAAAACAGACTATTAAAGATAAAAATGGAAATGCTTTAAAACCAACTGACACTGATTTTGACATTGCTCCAATGATGAAAGTTGTAAATGAAAGCCAAAACAGAGTACAATTTACCGATTTTAATCTGGATGGAAACTCGCAGAATATCTATTTCTACGCTGTTCGTGAAATGGACATCAAAATGAATTTCGGTGAATTCAGCGATCTTTTAGGACCTGTAAAATTAGTAGCTTCTACTCCACCAAAAACTCCAGAAATTAAGAGAATTATGCCAATTCTTGAAAACCAGGTGTTAGGAATAAAACCTACCGTTCAAATTGAGTTAAATGCGTATCAGCCAGAATATAAAATCAGGAAAATTAATATTTATCGTGCTACAACAATGTTGGAAGCTCAGTCAATAAGAACAATGAAATTGGCTAAAGAAATTGTAATTAATGAAGATACTTTATCTGCTGATTTTGACAATGTCTGGACCGTTTACGATGATTTTCAAGATTTAGAAGAAGTTCCATTTGGTGATGGTCTTTTTTACAGAATTACGGTTTCCAAACAAATTGAATATGCGGATCCGGAATCTACTACTGAAAATCCAATTATAAATATTGATTATACTCCGTCACAGCCGTCAAAAATTACAGCAACTGTTATTGTTGATAGTGTTTCGCCAGAATCACCAGTTTTGGAAGCTTCTGCAACTGTCTCGGGAACAAATGGAGAAATCTTAAAACCTGTAGTTTTCAATTGGAATAAAACCGTTTATAATGGTAAATATCATTTATACAAAATGAACAGTCAGGGTAATTGGGATAAAATTCATGAAATTTCAACAAATCTTGAAAATATTGCCTTACCGCTTCAGCAGACAAAATTAAATACTGATGAATTGATTATCAAAAATGAAGACGGTGACAGAATTTACCATCATTTTAAAGTAATCTCAGAAAACACATCAGGCATGCTCAACAGTGACGAAAAAATCCTAACTCTTTAAAATTAATAAATACCAATGAATCAAATCATTGGTATTTATTTCAGGTCTCATTAAAACATTTAAAAGCAAAGAAATAAAACTAAATAAAATGGCAATACTAAGAAACGATTTTCACAACAAATTCAAAGATGGAGATATTCCATCACACCTTGACTTCGTAGAAATTTTTGACAATTTCGTTCATAAAGAAGACGACAAAGCCGACTTTCAAATGGTCGAAACAGGAACAGATAATCAACATTACATCACTCCAGCACTTTTAAAAGCAGCTTTTCAAAATGCAGGAATTATTGCAGGTAATTGTTACGTTCCTTATAAAGAATTTCAGGATAACTTTTCAGGATCATCTATTCAATTAGATCAAGCTCCTATTGCAGACAGCGTTAAAGTCTATAAAAATGGGCAATTATTAAAAGAAATTAACGATTATAATTTAAACTACGACAGTGGAGTACTTACTTTTTCATCTCCAATAAATGGTCGAAATATTGAAATAAATTACTGGTCTAAAAATTTTGATACTGAATCTGAAGGAGCTGGCTCAGATCCGATTCTTGGAAATTTATCTATTCCTTTTAAAGAAAATTTTGACGAAGATACTTTTACTAACGATAAAATCACTTTAAAAGAAATTCCGGTAAAAGACAGTATCAGAATTTACAAAAACGGCCAGCTACTTAGAGAAGGCACAGGCAAAGATTATGCTGTAGATTACAACAATGGAATTATTACATTCTCAGCTGTAATTGAAGATCGTAATATCGAGGTTGATTATTGGTACAAAAGCACAGTTACTTTATCTGATTTGGAACTGAATACCAAATACGTCGATTTAACAACAGCGCAAACAATTGGAGGAAATAAAACTTTTACTGAAGCTGTTGAAGGTAAAAGCTTTATTAAAACTGGTGGAACTTCAAATCAATTTTTAATGGCAGATGGCTCCGTATCAACTTCTCCTGGCTCTGATTATGATGCTGGACATTCTATTGGTACAATCCCTCTCACTGGAGGCTATCAAAAATTTAGCAACGGATTAATATTACAGTGGGCTTATTTAATGAATAATGCCAATACCTACAACTTTCCTTTAACATGGCCAAATGGCGCTTTAAGTGTTATGGTATCTACTTTAAGAACGAGCTCTGGAAGCAGAGGATACAATCACGTAGCTAATATTACGAACAATACTTATTATGCCCTTATTGACGGAAGTTACGGATACATGTTCGCAATTGGCTATTAATTATAAACTGAAAAATAAAAATTATGTATAAAGGAACATATAACGAAAACGGAGATTACACAGGCTTTTATGTTGAAGGAATTCATGAAAATATTCCAAAACCAAATATCGAATTAACCGAAGAAGAATGGCAACAGGCATTGTCTAAAAATTATAAAGTAATTGAAGGCAAACATACATTTTCTCCTTTTGTTCAAAATAAAGAAGAGCTTTTAGAAAATTTAAGAGCTAAAAGAAATTCATTATTGATGGAAAGTGACTGGACGCAAGTACAAGATTCACCTCTTTCTGAAGAGAAAAAATCGGCTTGGAAAAATTACAGACAAGAACTAAGAGATCTGACTGATTTTGAAGATGTAGCAACAGTTGTTTGGCCAGTAAAACCTATTTAATAAATATTCATTTATAGATTTTAAATGAATATTCAATCAAATAACTATTCTTTATTAAAATAAATATGGAAGAAAATACAACATACAAACCTTTTGCTTATATAGATAATTATGTACCTACTGAAGGGGAAACTATTTATTATAATATAGAGCAAACTTTAACCAAAACTAAGAATGATTGTGCTATAGGAATCCCTAGTTCAGTAACTTTAACTGCTGAAGCCAATAAATTTGTATCAAATTCAAGTATTGAAAAGGCAAATGAACAGGCAGAAGCCTGGCTAAAAACTAATACTCAAGCTTATGCCAATAATATAGGTGTATGTATGATTGATAACACTCCACCAAGCAGTTTTGTACTAAGTGCATCAGTTGTTGCTTCAAATACGGTAGTCTTGTCATGGACTGCGTCTACAGATAACATTGGAGTTATTGGTTATGATATTTTTATTGATGATACTTTTTTGGCATCCACTTCAAATGATGTTTTGCAATATATAGTTGACGAACTTTCATCTTCTACAGCCTACAGTTTTTATGTAAAAGCAAAAGACGCAGCTGGTAATTCGAGCAATAGTAATTTATTAGCAGTAACGACACTACCTGTTATTTTAAATTTACCAGTAACAAAGTCGGTAATTTTTGAAAATAGAAATACCAACTGGGATAACTGTCGAAACGCTACGACAGCTCAAACGTATTATCAAAGCAATAATCTTTTAGGAGCAGCAAAAGATACGCAAGAATATATCCTTAATAGATATAGAGCTACGATTGATACTTTATCTCTTGAATCAAAGCCAAAATCTGCTAAATTGAAATTTAGATTTGCTTCAAATGCTATAGGAAACGCATTAACTTTTCATCTATTTGCAACAAATAATGTTGTTCCCTATTCTCAAAATTTTCAGCTTGAAGATTGGAATGATTGGGACATGAGTACTTTTATTGGAAGCACTACTTTTCCAACCAACTCAACTGAATACGGGGAAATAGAATTACAACCTGCTCATTTAGATTTACTAAACAATCGAGAAGGTTTTAATTTTTTCCTAATCTCAAATGGAGATAAAGAAAATAATGCTCCTACCAGCAATAGCAGACCTACACTTTCTATGACTCCTGATACTGGAGAAATCTATTTAGAATGCGAGTTATAGATTAAAAAATAAAACAACCATCTTTTAAATAACAAAAAAAAATGAGCACTAATCATAATAGAATAAAAGTCTCCGATTTAGAAACAAATGAGCGAGACAAAATTTTAAGTACTAATTCACTTGGCGAATTAGAATTTATGAATGTGAATGATCTAAAAGCTGAAAATTATAATGCATTAGATTATATTGAAGAAGGAAAAGCTCTGGATGCGAGACAAGGAAAAGTTTTAAAGGATTATATTGATAGCTTTAAAAACGGTCTTAAGTCTTATTTTGATAGTTTATATCAATCGATTTTAGTTTCTGGAACAAATATCAAAACTATTTGTGGCATTCCATTGCTTGGAAGCGGAAGCATCGATGCTGATATTTTAGAACAAGTTATTATTAATTCAAGCACAAGCATTCAAGAATCTTGGAAAGGCAGGACTGTCTTAATACAAACTAGCTGCACTATTACGGTACCTGCATCACTAAGTGATTCATTTGCTTTTCAAGGCATTACAATGCCTGGAGTCACAATTACATGGCAAATAACCGCCCCAAAAACTTGGCTTTTTGGTTCTCCAAATGCTACACTAGAAAAAAGTACTTTCTCATTTATTCAAAAAGGTACTACTAACAGTATTATTCTTCTACAATAATGGGAATTAGAAGCTATAATTATGGAAAATTAAAAAATAATTCTCCTAATACATTCATAGGGGGAATTGCTCTTCAAGTAAGCACAGCATCAGCTTTAGCGACCAAATTAGGTATCGCAGTAAGTAATATTAAATCCTTTCAAATAAATTCAAATGGATTAGATATCAGCTGCAGAATCAATATAAATTATAATTTAGGAAATGGGTTTAGCAACAACGGCTCACTTATAACATACTTCCTTGATTTTGATGGAAGAGTTACTTCTCTTGCAAATTCGTTTTATTCATGCTTTTCGCTAAAATATGTATATCTTCCAAAAGTTACTTCAATTGGAGAATTCTGCTTCTATCATGAAAACCAAAGAACTGATTATGAAACGATGTATCCTATAAAGGCATTATATCTACCTTCATTAATTTATTTAGGCAAAAATGTTACTAACAATGAAGGCGTTTTCAAAAGTACCACTCGTCCCACAAATTTGTATACTAATGACTATCTAAGAACTGTAAATGCAGGTAATCCAGATAATGACATTGTAAGTGGAGCAGCTATAGGAGTAACTACAACATATATTTTAGATTTCACAAAACCTAATTCTATAACTAATTTATCTGCAGGAGACATTTATAATTCTGCAATACAATTAAACTTCGCAATACCATTAAGTGTGAATACTCTTAGTGATTATGAAGTTTGGGTTAATGGCGCATATTATACTCATATACCAGGGAGTGGATCATACATTTATGGGCTGACGGCGAATACCAATTATAATATTGAAATCTACTCTACTGATATTTATTATAATAGGTCTTATGTAAGTAATACCTTGTCAGTTTCGACAAACAGTACTTCTACTATTTCTACAAATGGTCTTATATCATATTACAGATTCAATGAGTCTTCGGGAAATATTTTATTTGATAATTATGGTACAAACAATGGTATATATTCAGGTTGTACTCTAGGAGTGGCAGGTATAAAAGGAGGCACTAGTGCGTTTCTTAACGGAACGACTGACTATATTGACCTCGGAAACCCTTCTGCTTTTCAATTGAATACTGGAGCTATTGTCTTTTGGGTAAAATCCACAAATGTCTTGAACAATCCTCGAACACTAATATCTAAAAATGGGGCATATACAATAAAATTGGTATATGGTAATATAGGCACGCAACAAACTGCAACTGGATACTGGAACTTAATAGCAATTAATTTTGCACCTGGAACAAACAATTCAAGAATATATGTAAATGAATACGTAGCTTCTGTTTTCACAAATACAGTTTCTACACAGGCAAATAAGCTTATAATTGCAAGTTCTTCTACTGGATATAATGGTTCTATTGATGAAATGGCAATCTACAATAGAAATTTAACACTCCAAGAAATCAAACTAATTTTCAACAATAAAAAGGGGTCGGAATTATAATTATATGAAAAGAATTAGATAGTGAATCTATTCAAATATTTACTCAAAATATAAAAAATGAGCACAAACTACAACAGAATAAAAGTGGCTGATTTGGAAACAAATGAGTCAAATAAAATTTTAACCACAGACGATAGTGGCAAATTAGAATTTACCAACATTAATGCTATAAAAGTCGACAGTTACAATGCCCTTGACTATACTGATGCGGGCAAAGCATTAGATGCCAGACAAGGTAAGATCTTAAAAGACTTTATCAACGACATTAATGCTTTATTAGTTTCAGATAATGTCAACTTAAATACAATCCAAAAATTAGTCGATGCAATTGAAGATGTAAAAGCTTCCTTAGATACAATTTTGGTTAATAACCTAAGTTCCGGCGGAACTACAAAGGCTTTAACTGCAGAAATGGGTAAAACATTGCAAAATACCAAAGTTGATAAAGCACCCGGCGAAAGACTAATTAATGCCGAAGAAATTGCCAAACTCTCAGGAGTATCAAATGTTGTTACTACAGTAAAAACAATAGTATCAACTGCGCTAGCAACCCAAAACGTCACAGGATTTGTAAATTATATTAATGCCTTGAATCCTGTACTTGTAGTTGGACCTAACGAAATTGTAAAGCACACAACCAGCGATACAGGCCGAACATTCGAATTAAACTTAAGAGGTCGTTCTTTTGGTGTTGGAGAACCAGCTATTACAGCTTCAAATGTTATTGAAGTCACCGATTTTTTAAATAAAGACATCAAATTGAGTAATTATCTGTCTACACGTAACGATGGACAATCACCAACTAACAAAGTATTAGGAACAGACGCTAATGGTAATTTAAAAATGTATACTATTTCATCATTTCCAGCGCCATTTTTAGAATCTTTAATTGCTGATAGTCCTTTACCTTCAAATACGGGCAACATAACAATTAAAGGAGCATTTTTTACACCAACAATGACAGTATCAATTGTTGGTCAAACAGTAAACTATGTAACTTTTATTAATGATAATTTGATTAAGGTTAATGTTACTACCGGAGCTTCAGAAGGAAGTTTTTCTGTTACTTTAAATAATGGACTTTCAGCAACATTTAATAATGCTTTATTAATTGTTTTGGGGACAGTATTTAAGCCTATCTCTTCCGAGTGGACTTTGACAGAACCAGTTAATGTTGTCAATGATAATGTTTATACTGAAACATATAATTCTATTGGATATGCTGAATGGAATAAGCAATTTGATTTTACAAAAAATTTCAGCATTCAATTTAAGCGTAATTTATCACCTCTGGGACCGTATCTAAATAGACAAGGACTTCCTTTATTTATTTTACAAAAAGTCAGTAATTCAAGTAATTTATATTGGTCAGGCTTTGCTGGAGGATGTTCTTTTAATAGCGTAGTTGACGGAAGTTTAGGCAACTATGCAACAGATAACGGTTCGACTTATGAATACAGATGGGTATCTGGAATAATGTATGCTTACGTTAACAATGTTTTGTTTAAAACATTTACACAAACATTTGCTGAAAACTTAAAATTAAAAATCAGAGTAGATGTTTATGATATTACGGATATAAAATATATTGAATTGGCAAGTTAAAGATTATCCGTACACCTTCTGCAATCACAAAATTATCCTAAATAATTTTATCTTAATTGATATATCGGGAAAAGTCGATATATTTGCGCCATGGAAAATATAGAACTTTTTAAAGCCCTTTCAAACAAGTCCAGATTGCAAATGCTGGAATGGCTGAAAGAACCTGAAATAAACTTTCCCAGTCAGCTGGAACATGGCGGATTTGAACACGGCGTTTGCGTAGGACAAATTCAGGCTAAAGCCGGTTTGACACAATCTACAGTATCTGAATACTTGTCTATTCTTCAGCGCGCTGGTTTTATCGAAGCCAAACGTGTTGGGCAATGGACTTATTATAAACGTAACGAAGGTGCCTTTGAAGCACTCAGTAAATTAATTCAATCTAATTTGTAAAATTACTATGAGTACAAACAACCTGTTTTCGGAATTTAACTTAAAGTCGTTAAATCTGAAAAACCGAATCGTAATGGCGCCAATGACGCGCTCTTTTTCTCCAAACGGAGTTCCAACTGACGAAGTAGCGGCTTACTACCAAAAAAGAGCTGAAGGCGAAGTTGGATTAATATTATCTGAAGGAACTGTAATCGACAGACCTTCATCATCAAACGATGCAAACGTTCCTCATTTTTATGGAGAATCTTCTTTAAATGGCTGGAAAAAAGTTATTGACGAAGTTCATGCTGCCGGCGGAAAAATGGGCCCCCAAATCTGGCATATGGGAATTATGGATAATCATCATTCTGGATGGGTTCCTCCTGTTCCATTTGAAGGTCCGTCTGGATTAAATCGTCCTGATTTCAGAAATGGAGTTACGATGTCAGAAAAAGATATTGAAAATACAATTTTGGCTTTTGGTAAAGCTGCTGCTGATGCAAAAAGACTTGGTTTTGATACTATCGAAATTCACGGTGCACACGGTTATTTAATTGACCAATTCTTTAGAGCCGAAACAAATTTACGTGAAGATATTTATGGCGGAAAAACTTTGCCAGAACGTAATCGATTTGCAATTGAAGTAGTAAAAGAAGTCAGAAAACAAGTTGGAAATGATTTCGCTGTTATCATGCGTTTTTCTCAATTTAAACCTTCTGATTATAACTATAAACTAGCTAAAAATCCACAGGAATTAGAAGCTTGGCTTACTCCTCTTGTTGATGCTGGAGTTGATATTGTTCACGCTTCACAACGTCGTTTCTGGGAACCTGAATTTGAAGGTTCTGATTTGAACTTTGCCGGATGGGCGAAAAAAGTTACTGGAGTTCCAACAATTACGGTTGGTTCTGTTGGTCTTTCAAGCGATTTCTTTGGAGCTTTTGCTGGTGAAAGTTCTGAACCAACTTCTTTAGAAGAATTAAACAGACGTTTCGACAGAGGCGATTTTGATTTGGTTGCCGTTGGAAGACCTCTTTTATCAGATCCAAATTGGGTTGCGAAAATTAAAGCTGGAAAAACTGAGGAATTAAAAGGTTTCAGTAAAGAAGCTTTGGGAGCTTTGGTTTTAGAATAATTTTTAAGGTTCTGAGGTTCTAAGAAGCTGAGGTTCTAAGTTTTCTATTTTCTATTTTCTATTCTCTATTTTTATACAGATTTTTAGAATAACTTTAAATACAAAAG
>Ga0123399_1094082_pt1 | contig 27048 bp, 28 predicted proteins | sample T5LHNH4metaT_FD_89927 | JGI IMG/M metagenome (GOLD analysis project Ga0123399, IMG submission 89927) | Methane-oxidizing artificial microbial communities from Washington, USA to study methane cycling - T5-LHNH4 metaT (Metagenome... | ecosystem: Engineered > Modeled > Simulated communities... | reverse complement strand
GCTGACCCCTTCCGCGGTCGCGACCGTCCTGATCCCGGAGATCGAAAAGGCGGCGGCCAAATAGCCCGGAGCGCAAGAAGCGCTATCGCCGCTCGCCCAGCTTCGCGCCATCGCGCGGCGGACGCACGCCCTTCTGGAACTCGACGCCGACGAATGTCTGGCGGCGCCAGACCACATGCGCCACGTGCCGCGCATGCCCGACGGTCAGCACGAAAGCGTCGGGCAACGTCCCGTGCGGGCAATCGACCTTTGCGCCGGTCGTCGAAATGTCGATCACGCGGCAGGGAATCGCCGGCTCCATTCCCCCCGGATCGGCCCATACCTCCGCGAAGGACTTCAGACGCTGCGCCGCGCGCCTGTCCTCGGCGGCCGCGACTCTGTGACGGGAACGTTCCGTGAAAGGGGCGTGCATGGAGTCTCGCGCGAGAGGCTGGTTTCGACTCGAAGGAACCATATCGTTAAAACAATTGACGAATTCTCACTGCCGCTCATGCATTTGCGATGAATTTCCATTTCACGCCGCTTTCAGGAAAAGCCCCACGGTCAGCGCGGAGCCGACGACGATGATGAAGAGCCGCAAGATCTTCTCGTCGACCACATGAATGAGCCGCGCCCCGGCGACGCCGCCGATCGTCGCTCCCGCCGCCGTGACGATCGCCTGTGGCCAATGCAAATCCGGCGAAAACAGGAAGATGGCGACCGCCGAGGCGTTCATCACGCCCGCCAGCACATTCTTCGTGGCGCTGGCGATGCGCACCGCCTGGCCCGCCATGGTGAGCGCAGCGACCATGAGAAAGCCGATGCCGCCGCCGAAATAGCCGCCATAGACGGAAATGAGAAACTGAACGAGGCTCGCGGCCCCGGGGGAGAGATGGCCATGCGTCTCGCCCGGCTGGCGAAAGAAGCTGCCCCAGGCGAAAATCCCCGTCGCGAAGAGCACGAGCCAGGGCACGAGCCGCGCGAAGAAGCCGCGCGGCGTCTCCAGCAGGACAACCGCGCCGACGGCGCCGCCGACGATGCTGATGACGAAGAGCCAGCGCAGGCTGAGCGCGCCGACCCCTTTGGCGTGGCTTCGGCCGGTCCAGCCCGTCGCCACCTGCGCCGGAAAGAGCGCGACGCAGGAGGTGATGTTGGCGGCGAGCGCGTCCATGCCGGTGAACATCAGCGTCGGCAGGATGAGGAAGGAGCCGCCGCCCGCGAGCGCGTTCTGCGCGCCCGCCCAGATCGCGACGGCGAAGAGGAGAAGATAGGCCATGCGCGCCTATCTCAGTTCGCGGCGCGCAAGGCAAGCCTTTGCTATTCAGGGCGCGCCGGATTCGCGGGCGAGACCGGCGGCGATGAGCCGCACGAGCGTTTCGAGTTGTTCGTCGAGCGTCTCGGGCGGCGTCGCCTCGAGCTTCTCCTCGAGCCCGAGCGCGACGACGCCGTGCACGGCCGAGAACAGGGTGCGGGCGAGGCGCGCGCGAGCGACGGCGGCCTGCTTTGGCAAGAGCTGCGCAAGCGGCGCCTCCAGACGGCCGAAGAGCTGGTTGCGGGCCTCGGCGTACCAGTCCGGCACCGGCGCCCTGCCGGAGAGACGATGCTCGAAAAGGGCGCGCCAGCTCGGCTCCTCCCGGCGGGCGAAATCGAGATAGGCGCGGGCGAGCGCGAGCAGCGCCTCTGACGGGCCGGCCCCGCTCAGCGCCGCGTCGAGCGCCGCGCCGAGCCGCTGCAGGGTCGAGAGATTGACCCGCAGGATCAATTCATCGAGGTCGTCAAAGGCGGTATAGATCGCGCCCAATGCGCAGCCCGCCTCTGCGGCGAGGTCGCGCGCCTTCAGCCCGGCGAGCCCCCGCGTGGCGATCGACCGCCTTGCCACGTCGAGCAGGCGCTCCCGCAATTTCAGCCGGCGTTGCGCGCCGGCCTCCGTTCTCGTCTCGGTCACCGAATCATCCTTTCGACCCCCCTCATGACGCGCGGGCGCGGCAAGAATTAGGTCCGATGCGCGCCCGCGGCCCGAAACGGAGGTTCATCGCTGAAACTGCCCAGCGGCCATGCGGTTCCCGACGGGGGAGGATCGGTAAACCATAAGCGGAAACGATGTTCGATTCCTATATTGAACGATGTTCAATCATGCGCTATTTCTCTCATGTGAACGTAGTTCAATACAGGAGAAGCTCATGCTCAAGACAGTCGTCACCCTGATACGAGGGCGCGCCCATGAGGCCGAGGAGCGCCTCGCCGACCGCCATGCGCTGTCCCTACTCGACCAGCAGATGCGGGACGCGGCGTTTTCCCTGGACCGCGCCAAGAAGGCGCTCGCCGTCGCGATGGCGCAGGACAAGGCGGAAGCGCACAGGCTCGAAGCGACCCGCGCCCAACTCGCCGAACTGGAGATGCGGGCGGTCGCGGCGCTGAAGGCGGGCCGCGAGGATCTTGCCCAGAGGGCGGCCGAAAACATCGCCGCTCTGGAAGGCGACGCCCAGGCGGCCGAGAAGGCGCGGGCCATCTTCGCGGTCGAGATCGCGAAGCTCGAACGGCATGTCCGCAACCAGTCGGCGCGGCTCGCCGAACTGGAAAGGGGCCGCCGCATCGCCCGCGCGGCGGAGGCCGTGCGCATCGCCCGGCGCGGACGGCTGGAGGACGCGCCCTGTCATCAGGCGACCCTGTCGGAAGCCGAGGCGACGCTGACGCGCCTGCGCGAGCGGCAGGCGGAGGTCTGCGCGGCCGAGACGGCGCTCGACGCCCTCGACGCCGAACCCGGCGCCGAAAATCTCAACGAGACGCTCGCCGACGCCGGCTTCGGCCCGCCGGTGAAGCCGCGCGCGTCGGACGTCCTCGCGCGCCTGAAGGAAAAAGCCGGCGCGCCGCTGTGACGCAGCCGAGCAAATCCTGAGCCCTCATCGAAAGGAAAAACCAAAATGTCCGCTCAACCGATCAAGCACTCCCCCGCCTTCGTCGCCTTCTCCTATATTTCCTTCGGCCTCTCCGCCGTCATGATCGCCGGGGGCGTCTTCGTAATGCCCATCGACCATTGGATGAAGGGCTTTCTCTTCATGGGCACGGTGACGCTGGTGCAGTCCTGCATCATCCTCACCAAGACGATCCGCGACAATGTCGAGGCGGAAAAGCTCCTGAACCGCATCGAGGACGCCAAGACCGAGCGTCTCCTGATGGACGTCTCCAAAGCCGCCTGACCCTTGAACGCCCTATTTCGTAAACGAAAGGCCGGCGGCTTTGACCGAACATTAATCAGCTTTGGTCAATTCTCGTCGGCCTAGCCTTTCGGATCATCCGCCATGTCGCAATCGCTTCTGGCCACGCGCCGTTTCGCGCCGCTTTTCTGGCGTCAATTCTTCGCGGCCTTCAACGATAATTTCCTCAAAAACGCGCTCGTCCTGCTGATCCTCGCGCAGATCGGCGGCGAGACGGGAGCGTCGCTCGTCACGCTCGCGGGCGCGGTCTTCATCGCGCCCTTCTTCATCCTGTCGGGCGTCGCCGGGCAGATGGCGGACAAGTTCGACAAGGCGACGATCGCGCGCCGTCTGAGCCTCGCCGAGATCGGCGTCGCGGGCCTTTCCGCCGCGGGCTTCTATTTCTCCGACGTGCCGACGCTCTTTGCGGCGCTCGTGCTCTTCGGCGTCACCGGCGCGCTTTTTGGTCCCGTCAAATACGGCATCCTTCCCGATCATCTCGCGCGCGAGGAGTTGCCCGCCGGCAACGCGCTTGTCGAAAGCGCGACCTTCATCGCCATTCTCGCCGGCACCATCGCCGGCGGCTTCGCCATGCAGGGGCATGGCGATCATTTCGGCGCCATAGCCTTCGCCGTCGGGATCATGATCGTGGCGCTTGCGAGCTACGCCGCCGCCTGGTTCATCCCCCCGACGAAAAGCGCCGCGCCGGACCTTCGTATTGATCCCTTCGTCTTCCGCTCGACCTTCGAGCTGCTGCGGGCGCTGCGGGCTGCGCCGGAGCTGCGCAAGCTCACGGCGGTCACGAGCCTTTTCTGGCTTTACGGCTCCATCGCCATGTCGCTGATGCCGCCGCTTGTCACCCGCTCGCTCCATGGCGCGGAGAGCGTCGTCACCCTTCACCTTGCGATCTTCGCGGTCGCCATCGGCCTTGGCTCGGGCCTCGCCGCCTTTCTGCTCAAGGGCCGCATCGTGCTGCTGCCCGCCGCCATCGGCGCGGCCATTATCGGCTTCGCCGCCGTCGATCTCGGCGTCGCGGAGATTCTGCGCAAAGCGGGTGACGGCGCGGCCGGCCTCGCGCCCGCCGATTATTTCGCGCAGCCGGGCGCGCTGCGCGCCGCGATCGACATGGCCTTCATCGCGCTCGCCGGCGGGCTGATGATCGTCCCCGCCTTCGCCGCCATTCAGGCGCAGAGCCCCGAGGCCGAGCGCGCGCGCACCGTCGCGGCGGTCAATGTCCACAACGCCGCCTTCATGGCGATCGGCGGCGCGGGCGTCGCCTTTCTCCAGGCGCAGGGCGTCTCGCTCGCCGAGCTCATTCTCGGCATGTCCGCGGTGGCGCTGCTGTCGGCGGTCTGGATCCGCTACGCCGTCGTGAAGAACCCGATGCTCGACATTCTCTCGATCATTTTCCGCGCCTTCTACCGGCTCGACGTGAAAGGCCTCGAAAATCTCGAAAAGGCCGGACCGAACCCGATCATCGCGCTCAACCATGTGAGCTTTCTCGACGCGGCGGCGATTCTCTCCGTACTGCCGAAGGACCCGGTCTTCGCCATCGACCACGGCATCTCGCAGCGCTGGTGGGTGAAGCCCTTCCTGCGCTTCACCCGCGCCATTCCGCTCGATCCCTCCAAGCCGCTCGGCACGCGCACGCTGGTCAATGCGGTGAAGGCGGGCGAGTCTCTCGTCATCTTCCCCGAGGGGCGCCTCACCGTCACCGGCAGCCTGATGAAGGTCTATGACGGCGCCGGGCTCATCGCGGAGAAATCCGGCGCGCTCGTCGTGCCGGTGAAGATCGACGGCCCGGAAGCCACCATGTTCTCGCGCCTCACGCGTGAGCAGGCGCGCCGCCGCTGGTTCCCGAAATTCACGCTCACCGTGCTTGAGCCCGTGCGCCTCACGGTCGACGAGGAGCTGAAGGGCAAGGCGCGCCGCATGGCGGCGGGAGCCGCGCTCTATCAGATCATGTCGGACCTGATCTTCCGCACCACCAGGACGGACCAGACGGTTTTCGAAGCGGTCGTGCGCGCGGGCGACAAGCACGGCCTTTCCCGGGTCGCGCTCGAAGACCCGCTGACCGGGAAGCTCACCTATCGCAGGATTCTCGTCGGCGCGCGCATTCTCGGCGAGAAGATCGCGAAGATCGGCGCGCCCGGCGACCGGATCGGAATCATGCTGCCCAACGCCAACGCCGCGGGCGTGACCTTCCTCGCCGTGACCTCGGCGGGCCGCGTTCCGGCGATGATCAACTTCACCGCCGGCGCCACGAATATTCTCGCCGGCTGCGAGGGCGCGGCGGTGAAGACGATCCTCACCTCGCGCGCCTTCATCGAGAAGGGCAAGCTCGAAAAGCTCGTCGAGGCGCTGCAGGAGAAGACGCAGATCGTCTGTCTCGAAGACCTGCGCGCGGGCGTCACGCTCTTCGACAAGCTGCGCGCCACGCTACGCTTCAAAAGGCCCGTGGTCGCGCGCAAGGCGGACGACATGGCGACGGCGCTCTTCACCTCGGGCTCCGAGGGCGCGCCCAAGGGCGTCGCGCTGTCCCACCGGAATCTTCTGGCCAACGCCGCGCAGGCGGCGGCGCGCATCGACTTCGGCCGCCAGGACAAGGTCTTCAACGTGCTGCCGGTCTTCCATTGCTTCGGCCTGACGATCGGCTTCATGCTGCCGCTCATCTCCGGCGTGCCCGTTTATTTCTACCCCTCGCCGCTGCATTACCGCATCGTGCCGGAACTGATCTACGGCGCGAACGCGACGATCTTCTTCGGCACGGACACGTTTCTCGCCGGCTATGCGAGGAGCGCGCACGCCTATGACTTCCGCTCGATCCGCTATGTCGTCGCGGGCGCGGAGCCGGTGAAACAGTCGACGCGCGACGTCTGGTGCGAGAAATTCGGCGTCCGCATTCTCGAAGGCTATGGCGTCACCGAAACGGCGCCCGTGCTCGCGCTCAACACGCCCATGTTCAATAAATTCGGCACGGTCGGCCGCCTCATGCCGGGCGTCGACTACAAGCTCGAAAGCGTGCCCGGCGTCGAGGACGGCGGACGCCTGCTCGTGCGCGGACCGAACGTCATGATCGGCTATCTCAAGGCCGACAAGCCCGGCGTGCTGCAACCGCCGGAAGACGGCTGGTACGATACGGGCGACATCGTGACGATCGACGCGCAGGGCTTCGTCACGATCAAGGGCCGCGCCAAGCGCTTCGCCAAGATCGGCGGCGAGATGGTTTCGCTCGCGGCGGTGGAGCAGCTTGCCGCCGAGCTCTGGCCCAAGGCGCTCTCGGCTTGCGCGACAGAGATCGATCCGCGCAAGGGCGAACGTATCGTGCTCGTCACGCAGCAGAAGGACGCGACGCGCGCCGACTTCATGGCCTACGCCAAGTCGAAGGGCGCCTCGGATCTTTCGATCCCCGCCGAGGTCCTCTATGTCGAGCACATCCCCCTGCTCGGCTCCGGCAAGCTCGACTTCCCGGGCGTCACCAAGATGGTGCGCGACCGCAACCGCTATCTCGGCGGCGGGCCGCGTCTGCCCAATGGGGTGCTGGGGCGCATTGACGGCAATACGGCGCTTTCGGCGTGAGCCGTCACGGCGAATAGCGCGCAAAGAGGAACTGCGTATCGCCGTAGCGGCGGGCGTCCTCCTGCTTCAGCGGCGGCGGCGAGGCGACGACGGCGTCGGCCGATTCCTCGATCACGACGAGCGCGTCCGGCGCGAGCCATCCGCCTTCGACGAGCGCGACGAGCGCCGGCTCCGCCAAGCCCTTGCCATAGGGCGGATCGAGAAAGGCGAGCGAAAAGGCTTCGCCGGGCGGCGCGGCGCCGAGCTTCGTCGCGTCGCGGCGGAAGATGCGGGCGACGCCGCCCACTCCCAGCGCCTCGATATTGGCGCGCAACAAGGCGCGGGCTTCCGTTCCGTCGTCGACGAATAGCGCGCGCGCGGCGCCGCGCGAGAGCGCCTCCAGTCCCAGCGCGCCCGTGCCGGCGAAGAGATCAATCACGGCGGCGCCCGAGACGGGATCCCCGAAACGATGCGCCAGAATGTCGAAGACGGATTCGCGCAAGCGGTCCGACGTCGGGCGGATCGCCTGCGCGCGCGGCCCGGAGAGCGCGCGCCCGCGCAGCGCGCCGCCGACGATGCGCATGGATCAGGCTCCGCGCGGCTTGCGCGGTCCCTTGGATGGACCGCGTCCTCCCTTGGGCGGGCCTTTGCGCGGCGCGCCGCCGCGAGGTCCGCGAGCGGCCCCTTCTCTCGGCGGCCCGCCCTCGCCCGAAGGCGGCCGTCGCGATTTCCCCTCCCCGCCGCTGCGCGCATAGTCGCGCCCGCCCGGCGGAGAACCGAATTTGCGCGGCCGCTCTTCGCGTCCTCCTCTTTCCTGGCGCTCCCGACCGCCCCGGCGCTCGCCCTGCGGACCGCTGAAATCGCGATGACGCGCCTGACGCTCGTCGCCGCCCCGCGCGGCGCGCGGCGCCTCCTCAGCGTCGTGACGCGGCGAACGGCGGTCGTAACGCGGCTTCTCGCCATCCTGCGGACGCGTGCGCGCATGATCGCGGGCGGCCTTGACGTCGCCATGGGCGCGGCGCGGCGGCGCATCGGAACGCTCGCGCGGCGCAGGCGCGGGACGTTCGCCGCGCGCTCCCTCGAAACGCGGGCGGCGGTTTTCGCCGCCGCGCTTTTCGTCCCGCGAAAAACCTTCGTTGCGCGCGCCTCTCCCGGCTCGCTGCATGGGCCGCTCGCCCTCGGCCTCGTCGCGTCGCGTACGCGGGCCCGTGCGGATGGCCTCGAAACGCCTGGCGTTGCGCGAGGGCGCTTCCTCCTCGGCGGCGGCCTTGCGCCGCGTCGGCGTGATGCGCTCGACCGCGACGGCGCGGCCCTTGCGGTCGGCCGTGGCGCCGCGCGTGACGCGCGCGCGAGGGCCTTTTTCGCCCTGCTCCTCGCGCTCCTTGCGCAGCACGGAGACATGCTTGCGCGCGCGCTTCTCCGTCCGCTCGCGCTGCTCCTCCTTCTCCGCAGGCGTCGCCTCGCGCAAGGGAGAGGCGAAATCGACGCCCGCGAGCTCGGCGAGGCTCTTGCCCAATTGCTCGCGCAGGATCTTGAACTTCACCTCCTCGACGGCGCCTTCCGCCAATTCGCCGAGTTGGAACGGCCCATAGGAGACGCGAATCAGTCGCGTCACGTCGAGGCCGAGATGCTCCATCACGCGCTTGACTTCGCGGTTCTTGCCCTCGGCGAGGCTCATCGCGATCCAGGCGTTGGCGCCCTGCACGCGTTCGAGCCGCGCGTCGATTGGAGCATAGGTCACGTCGTCGACCGTGACGCCCTTCTTCAATTCGTCGAGCCGCGCCTGATCGGTCTCGCCGTGGACGCGCACGCGATAGCGCCGCGTCCAGCCCGTGGCGGGAAGCTCCAGCGTGCGCGCAAGGCCGCCGTCATTGGTGAGGAGCAGCAGCCCTTCCGTATTGATGTCGAGACGCCCGACGCTGACGAGGCGGGGCAGATCGGGATGGCGCTCCTCCAGAAAAGCGAAGACGGTCGGCCTTCCTTCCGGGTCGCTCGCCGTCGTCACCAGGCCCGCAGGCTTGTGGAACAGGAACAGCCGCGTGCGCTCGCGCGCCTGCATCGGCGCGCCGTCGATCGTGATCCTGTCCTTCTCCGTCACATTGACGGCGGGGGTCGTCAGCGTCTCGCCATTGACGGCGACGCGGCCTTCCGCGATCCAATGCTCGGCGTCGCGGCGCGAGCACACGCCGGCGCGCGCCATGGCCTTGGCGATGCGCTCGCCCTCGAAGGCGCTGGTCTTTTCGACCGGCGCGGGGGCGGGCCTGGGTTTAGCGGGACTGGCGCGTTTCGGCTTCGCCGCTGTCGCGCCGCGCGGCTTTTTGTCCGGCGCGAATGTTTCGCGCGGTTCGCCGCGCGAAGCGGTCTTGTCGCGCGGAGACTTGTCTGGCGAGGTCTTGCCTAGCGGGGACTTGCCTAGCGGGAACTTGGAGTCGCGGCGGCGCATTGGGCGCTCGCCGCCGGTTGCGCCGGAGCGCCTGGTTGGTTTCTTGTCGGCCATGATCTTTGATAGCAGGCGAGTGAAGCGCTTTGAAGCGCGATCCTTGGAGAGACGCGAGATGATGGCGTGTCGGAAAGCAACAGGCGCCAGCGCCAGACTTCGCCAATCCCTCCCCTTTACGGGGAGGGTGGCGCCGCAAAACGGGGCCGGGCGGGGCCAGCCCCAATCTGTCGCCCGCCGGCGCCAACCCCAGCCGGCGGCGTTCAGCCGCCGACCTCTCCGTAAAGGAGAGGGATTTGGCGCCCGAGCAGCCGCCAGATGAGCGCTCCCGACCCCTTCGCCGCCGCTTTCGAGGCCGCCCGCGCGGCCGCCGCCGCCGAGGAAGTGCCCGTTGGCGCCGCGATCGTGCGCGCCGGCGAAATCCTCGCGGCGGCCGGCAATCGCACGCTGCGCGACCGCGACCCGACGGCTCACGCCGAGATGCTGGCGATTCGCGACGCCTGCCGAAGGATCGGCGGCGAGCGGCTGATCGACTGCGACCTCTATGTCACGCTCGAACCCTGCGCCATGTGCGCCGCCGCCATCTCCTTCGCGCGCATCAGGCGGCTTTATTTCGCCGCCGGCGATCCCAAGGGCGGCGCCGTGGAGCATGGGCCGCGCTTCTTCTCGCAGCCCACCTGCCATCACGCGCCCGAAATCTATGGCGGCATCCGCGAGAGCGAGGCCGCGCGATTGCTGCGCGGCTTCTTTCAGTCGAGACGCTGATTCTCGAGCCGCTCGGCGGCTTGCAGGAGCCCGTCGCGCAGCGCGGCGCGGCAGGCGTCGCCGGCGGCGAAAATGCGCGAGGCGTTGAACAGATCGAGCGCCAGATATTGATGCACCGCCGGCGCGATCAGCACGTCGGGCGGATTGTCCTCGATCATGCGCGAGCTGATGGAATTCATCAGGATCTGGCTTGCGACGATGATGGTCTGAAAGACAGAGGGCGCGCGGCTGTCGCTCTCGACGCCGAGATTCCCCGACACATTCACGGCGACGACAATGTCGGCGCGTCCCACGAGATGATCGTAAGGCAGGGGATTCACCAGCCCGCCGTCGACGAGCCAGCCCTCCGCGCTTTTCGCCGCGCGCACGACGCCGGGAATCGACATGGAGCCGGCGACCGCGGGGCGCAACGGGCCTTTCGAAAACACCGCCTCCGCCCGGCGCCGGAAATCCGTCGCGACGACCATCATCGGGATGTCGAGATCCTCGAAGCGCTCAGGCATTCCCGCCGGCCAGAAGGCGGCGAGAAAACGCTCGCCGTCGATCAGAAAAGGATGCGCGACGCCCGCGAGCAGCCGCTTCCGGCCGCGCGCGCGGGCATAAAGCAGCTTGCGGGCGAGCCCGATTCGATTTTTCAAGATCGCTTCCGTATGCGCGCGCAGCTCGGCGCCAGAGAAGCCCGCCGCATAGGCCGCGCCGATAATGGCGCCGATCGAGGTCCCCGCCAGCGCGACGGGACGCACGCCCATCTCGTCCAGCGCCTGCAGCACGCTGATATGGGCGAGGCCGCGCGCGCCGCCGCCGCCGAGCGCCACGGCGACGGTCCTGCCGCCGAGAACGCCGCCGCGACCCATCAGAGGAAGTTCTCGAGCGCCTGGAGCGTCGCCTCCGGCGCCTCCTCCATGGCGTAGAGGCCGCTGTCGACGGCGGCCCCGCTCACCTCGTCGCCCCATTCCTTCCAAGCGTCGAGAAGCGCGGCGCCCAGGCCGGGGAAGGTCGTCTCGCCATAAAGGACGAGCGTCGGCGTGAGGAGCTTCCTGCCCGCCGCTTTGTCGGCGAGGAGCGCCTCCCTGTCGATCGTCGCGCCCGCGCGATAGTCCTCGCAGAAAGCGTGGATGCGGGCGGGATCGTTGAAGGCGGCGTGATAATGGGCGAGCGCCTGCGCGCCGAAGGGGTCGAGCGATTTCTCCTTGGTCGAGTCTTTCAGCGCGTCATTCAGGAAATCCGCGGGATCAAGGGCGACGAGCTCCTCGGGACGCGGCGCCTCCACGCCGAGGAAACGCGCGCGGCCCAACCGCCAGAGATCGCCGCCGCCGAAGTCGTCGTCGACGGGGGCGATGTTGATCAGCGCGAGTTTGGCAAGGCGGCCCGGATGGTCGAGCGCCAGCCGGAAGCCCACGCGCGCGCCGCGATCATGGCCGACGAGCGCGAATTGCACATGGCCGAGCGTCTCCATGACCCTGACCACATCGTCGGCCATCTCGCGCTTGGAATAGGCCTCGCCCTTTTCGCTGTCGGGCGCGGCCGACCAGCCATAGCCGCGCAGATCCATGGCGACGACGGTGAAACGCCTAGCGAGCCGGGGCGCGATCTGGCGCCAGGCGACATGCGTCTCGCCGAAGCCGTGCAGCAGCACGAGCGCGGGGCCCGCGCCGTGAGATCGCGCAAAGATTTTTCCCGCCCGCGTATTGATCCAATGCGAGGCGAAACCGGGGAAGAGATCAGCGAGTTCTGACATGACTCCAACCATTTTCAAGGAAGCGGGCTCTTGGAAGCCTCTGTGACGATCGTTTTCCGCGACGTTATATAGTAACGCTCCGCGACGCGGTCACGGCTTTTCTTCTCTCGCGCCGGGAGGCGACTTTGTCACGGAAATCATGAATTTCCTTTGCTTCAAAGGCGCATTGAAGCGTTACAAACTTGGCTTAGGTCAAAGAAAGTCGAAGCCGACAATTCAATCATCGCTTCAGCGGAGGATAAAATGAGCAAGATCGTCGATGAAGTCTTGGCCGCCAACGACGCCTATGTCGCGAGCTTCGGCTCGAAGGGCGCGCTCGCTCTGCCGCCGGCGCGCGGCTTCGCGATCCTGACCTGCATGGATGCGCGTCTCGATCCGGCGAAATATGCCGGCCTGTCGGAGGGCGACGCGCATGTCATCCGCAACGCCGGCGGCCGCGCCTCGGACGACGCGATCCGCTCGCTCGTCATTTCGCACAAGCTGCTCGGCACGAAGGAATGGTTCGTGATCCATCACACGAATTGCGGCATGGAGCTCTTCTGCGACGAGGTGATGGCCGATCTGCTCGACGACAGCCTTTCGACGGCGGCGCTCGACATATCGACGCTGAAATGGTCGAATCCGCAGCATGGCGGCGGCTGCGCGGCGGGCCATTTCATCAAGTGGCACACGATCAAGAATCAGGAAGAGAGCGTCGCACAGGACATTGCGCGCATCCGCTCGCATCCGCTGGTCCCGAAGAACATCCCGATCTATGGCTATATTTACGACGTGAAAACCGGCAAGCTCGTCGAAGTATCGAAGGCGACGGAGATCGGCAAGGCGGCGTAAGCTGCCAGGTCTCTTGACGTCATTGCGAGCGAAGCAAAGCAATCCAGATCCATGCCGCAGCCCTGGATTGCTTCGTCGGCTGCGCCTCCTCGCAATGACGGAATCGTGGTTTGATTACCCCTCCATCGCGCCGCCGCGCGCGCGCCAGCCGCCGGCGCCGGGCGCGTAATGACGCACATCTTTGCGTCCGGCCTGGAGGGCCTGGGCGAGCGCCTTCGCGGAGCGGCCGCCCGCCTGGCAGACGATTACGCATTCGCCCTTCGGCAATTGCGAGGGATCGAACCGCGAAAGCGGCAGATTGCGCGCGCCCGGCACATGGCCGGCGGCATATTCATGCGGCTCGCGCACATCGACGATGGCGCAGCCGCCTTCTTTCACCAGACGCGCGAAATCCTCATGCTCGATCGTCGGCAAGGCGCCGCCGCCGGCGAGCCTCGACATCAGTCCTGACAGCATTTTCTTCTTCCTTTCCCTTTTAAGCGGATTTCGCCTGCGGACTCGTCTCGGCGTCGAACTGCGTGAAGGCTGCAAGCGCATGGCTCGCATACATCACGGAAGGTCCGGCGCCCATATAGATCGCCATTGCGAGCGTCTCCATCACTTCCTCGCGCGTCGCGCCGCGCTGCGCGGCGGCCTTGGCGTGAAAGGCGATGCAGTCGTCGCAGCGCGCCGAGACGCTCACGGCGAGCGCGATCAGCTCCTTCGTCTTGGCGTCGAGCGCGCCCGCCGCGCCGGCCGTGGCCGCCATGGACGAGAAGGCTTTCATTACGTCGGGCGCGCCGACGCGAAGATTGCGCAGATCGGCGGAGAGCGCCTTGGCGAGGTCGGGCCAGTCATTTGTCATACGAGCTTCCTTTCTGGCGCGTGCGGCGCCGGCGGTTTTTCATCGTCGCGCAGGACGACATAGATGGCGGGAATGACGAGCAGCGTCAGCGCCGTCGAGGAGGCGAGGCCAAAGACGAGCGAGATGGCGAGGCCCTGGAAGATCGGGTCGGTGAGAATGAAGGCCGCGCCGATGATCGCCGCCGCGGCGGTGAGGAAGATCGGCTTGAAGCGCACCGCGCCCGCCTCCGCCAGCGCCGCGCGCAAGGGCATGCCCTTCTCGCGCAGATGGCGGATGAAATCGACGAGCAGAATCGAATTGCGCACGACAATGCCGGCGAGCGCGATGAAGCCGATCATCGACGTCGCCGTGAAGGCGGCGCTGAAGAGCAGATGCCCGATCACGATGCCGACGAGCGTCAGCGGCACGGGCGCGAGAATGACGAGCGGCAGCCTGAACGATCCGAATTGCGCGACGACGAGCAGATAGATGCCGAGCAAGGCCACCATGAAGGCTGCGCCCATGTCGCGGAAGGTGACGTAGGTGACCTCCCATTCGCCGTCCCACAGAATGGTCGGCCGCGCGTCGTCGAGCGGCTGGCCGTGATATTTGATCGTCGGCGCGCCGTATTCGCCCCAATCAATCTTCTCGATCTCGTCCTCGACCGCGAACATGCCATAGATCGGCGCCTCGAAGCGCCCGGCGACCTCCGCGCTCACCATTTCCGCGAAGCGGCCATTGTGGCGAAAAATCGGATAGGAGCCGAGCTCGCGCGTCGCCTTCACCACGTCGCCGAGCTCGACATTGGCGCCCTGACGCACCGTGCCGCCGGCGGGAAGCGGCGTCGAGAGGATGCGCTCGCCGGGCGTCATCTCCGCGCGCGGCAAGGCGACGGAGATGTCGATTGGCTTGGCCCCGCCGCCTCTCTGGGAAAAGCCGATCTTCACGCCGCCGACAAGAGCGCCGATCGTGTCATAGACCGCGCGCTCCTCGACGCCGTGATATTCGAGCGCCTCCTGGTCGATCGCGAAGCGCAGCCGCTCCGCGCGCCGGCCGAAAGAGTCGTCCGCGTCGACGATGAAATCGACCGCGTCGAACGCCTTGCGCAGCCTGGTCGCGAGATCGCGCCGCGTCTGCGCGTCGGGCCCGTAGACTTCCGCGAGCAGGGTCGAGAGCACGGGCGGACCCGGCGGGACTTCCACGACCTTGACGGCCGTATGCTCCGGCATGGGCAAGCCCTTGAGCTTCTCGCGAATCTCCAGAGCGATGGCGTGGCTCGCGCGCTTGCGTTCGTCCTTGGGCAGAAGATTGATCGCGAGATCGCCCATCTCGGGCGCGGAGCGGGCGTAATAATGGCGCACAAGGCCGTTGAAGTTGAAGGGCGCGGCCGTACCGGCGTAGGACTGGATGGAGGTGAGCTCGGGAATATCCTTCAGCCGCCCGGCCGCCTCCGTGAGCACGCGGTCAGTCTCTTCGAGAGAGGCGCCGCGCGGCAGATCGACGACGACGGCGATCTCCGATTTGTTGTCGAAAGGCAACAGCTTCACGCGCACGCTCTTCGCCGCGAAGAGCGCGAGCGAGAGCAGCGTCGCGACGCCCACAGCGGTAAGAAAGCGCTGCGAGCGCTTCCGCCCTTCGAGCAAAGGCGTGGCGATGCGCGCATAGAAATCGCCCATGGCGCCGCGCTCATGCGAATGATCATCGCCCGCGCCGCCTCCCTGTTCGAAACGCCTGCCGGCGATCTTCAGCAGGAGCCAGGGCGTGATCGTCATGGCGACGAAGAAGGAGAAGACCATTGCAAGCGAGGCGTTCGCCGGAATGGGGCTCATATAGGGCCCCATCAGGCCCGAGACGAACATCATCGGCAGCAGCGCCGCGATGATCGTCATGGTGGCGACGATGGTCGGATTGCCGACTTCCGCCACGGCCTCGACAGCGGTGTCGATGAGGCTGCGCTCGCCGCGCATCCGCCAGTGGCGCACGATGTTCTCCACGACGACAATGGCGTCGTCGACGAGAATGCCGATCGAGAAGATGAGCGCGAAAAGGCTGACGCGGTTGATCGTATAGCCCATCAGCCAGGAGGCGAAGAGAGTGAGCAGGATCGTCGTCGGAATGATGACGAAGACGACGACGCCCTCGCGCCAGCCGACCATCACGACGATGAGCAGGACGATGGAGACGGTGGCGAGCGCGAGATGGAAGAGAAGCTCATTCGCCTTCTCCGTGGCCGTCTCGCCATAATTGCGCGTCACCGCGATTTCGAGGTCTTCGGGAACGACGCGGCCTTTCACCGATTCAAGGCGATGCAGCACGTCCTCGGCGACGATGACGGCGTTGGCGCCCTTGCGCTTGGCGATGGCGATGCTGACAGCGGGACGCTTCGCGAGCGCGCCGTCCTTTTCCTTCGTCATCGTCCAACTGCGCTTGTCGGGCTCCGACGCGCCGACGACGACATTGGCCACGTCCTTCACATAGACGGGCCGCCCGTCGCGCGTCGTGAGCAGCAGCAGGCCGATGTCGGGGACGCCCTGCAGCGTCTGGCCGGCGACGACGGGGAGCGATCGGTTGCCTTCGCGAAAGGCGCCGACCATGAAGGAGCGGTTGGCGTTGGTCAGCTTGTCGATGAGCTGGCTGAGCGTCACGCCATATTGCGACAGGCGCTCGGGATCAGGCTCGACGCGGATCTGGTTGGGGCTGCCGCCGACAATATAGTTCAGACCGACATTCTCGACCTTGGTGAGGTCGTGCTGAAGCTCCTCGGCGACCTGATACAGCCCATTGTCGGTCCAATCCCTGGCGCGCTCGGGCTTGGCGGAAAGCGTCAGGGCCACGATGGCGACGTCGTCAATGCCGCGCCCGACGATGAGCGGCTCTGGAATGCCCTTGGGGAGGCCCGTAATATTGGCGCGTATCTTGTCGTGCACGCGCAGCACGGCGTTGTCCTGCGGCGTGCCGACGAAGAAGCGCGCCGTCACCATCGCCTGATCGTCGCGCGTTTGCGAATAGACATGCTCGACGCCGTTCACGCCCTTGATGATATCCTCGAGCGGGCGCGTGATGAGCTCGATCGCGTCCTCCGCCTTATAGCCGTTCGCCTGCACCATGATGTCGACCATGGGCACGGAGATTTGCGGCTCCTCCTCGCGCGGCAGCGCCTGTAGCGCGATGAGGCCGACGAGAATGGAGGCGAGGAGCAGCAGCGGCGTCAGCGGCGAATTGATGAAGACGCGCGTCAGCGTTCCCGATATGCCGGGATGGAACTCTTTCTTCTCGCTCATGGCGTCCGCACCACGTCGCCGTCATGCAGGCCGGAGAGAATTTCGATCGCCTCGCCATGCGCGTCACCGGTCTGCACGACGACCTCCGCGCCATCCACGAGGCGCGCGAAATCGACGCCGGCGCGGCGATAGATGGCGGATTTGGGGGCGAGGATCGCGTCGCGCTTGCCGGTCGTCACATAGACGCGCGCGCGCTCGCCGACGAAATAATCGCCCAGGCCCTGAACGTCGACGTCGGCGATGACGCGTCCGCCCTGGATTTCGGGATAGACGATGCGCACGCGCCCTTCCGTGCGCGCGCCGGCGCCCGTATTGACGCCGCGCTCGCCGATCTCGACGCGGTCGCCCGCGCGCATGAAGCGGGCGTGGCGCTCGGGCAGTTGCAGGCGAAGAATGTAATTGTCCTCGGCCAGCGTCGCGATGGTTTCGCCGGGCATGACGACGCGGCCGACGGAGACGGGAATGGTGAGAATCCGACCGGGCCCCGGCGCCTTCACCGAGCCTTCCGCCGACTGCTGCTCGATGACGTTGCGGTCCGACTGCAAGGCCGAAAGATTGCGCTCCGCGACGTCGAGCGCCGTCTTGGCCTGATCGAACATGACCTTGGTCGAGACGCCGCGGCGCAGGAGTTCCTGCGCGCGCTCGAAATCCGTCTTCGCCTTGTCGCGCTGCGCCTGAAGCGCGCGGATGCGCTGGTCGAGCGACTGCATTTGCAGAAAGAGCTTCTGATCGGCGACGACCGCGACTTCCGCGCCCGCGGCGACCGTGTCGCCCTCTTTGATCTTCAGCGTCGTCACCGTGCCGCCGATGCGCGCGCGGGCGACAAGCTGATGCGCCGGCTCCACGGAAGCGACGACCGCCTTCATGTCGTCGATCGGCGCGACATGCACGGTCGTCTCGCCGCAAAGGACGCTAGACGGCGCCGCCAGGGCGATAACGAACAGAAATGGACGGAGGCGACCCATGAAATCTCCCTGCCGGCGGCGCCGGCCTGTTATATTCGATATATGTAATTTAGCAAGTGCGAATTTAATAGCGGCGCGCGCGACGGGCGCGCTTGACTTTTATATTCGACAAATGTAATTTAGTGAATATGAATGTAAACCCGGTCGACCTCGCGCCCAAGGCCGCCGAGGCGGAGAGCTTCCTCAAAGCGCTCGCCAATCGTCATCGGCTGATGGTCCTGTGCGAATTGCACAAGGGCGAGCTGTCCGTGACCAGATTGCAGGAGACGGTCGGCTTGAGCCAGTCGTCGCTCTCGCAGCATCTTGCGCGGCTGCGCGAGGATAGACTCGTCAAGACGCGGCGCGAGTCGCAGACGATCTATTATTCTCTCGCTAACGAGAACGTCTCGCGCGTCATCGGCCTGCTTTACGAATTGTTCTGCGCGCAGGACTGCGGAACGGCCGCGCGCAGGAAACCCTCGAAAGGGGCGCGGGCGAAAGCATGAGAAGGAAAGCGCTATGAGCATAGATCGCATCGTCATGGCCTTCGCGGGAACGATGGTTCTCCTCAGCGTCGCGCTGGCGCATTTCTTTTCGCCCTGGTGGATGCTTCTCGCCGGCTTCGTCGGACTCAATCTTCTTCAAGCCGCCTTTACAGGCTTCTGTCCGCTGGCGAAGATGCTGAAACGCATGGGCGTGAAGCCCGGCGCGGCGTTCTGACGGACATAAACCCGCATGGCGTCCGACTGGATCGAAGACGTTCCGCTTCTTCGTGTGCTCGACGAGCCCACGAAGACGCTCTTGCGCGAAGCGGCGGTGCGCAAGCAGATCCCGCGCGGCGCCCTGCTTTTCCGTCCCGGCGATCAATGCGTGCACTTTCCCTTGATCGTGGCGGGAACCGTCCGCGTGCAGCGCGTGACGGAATCGGGCCGCGAGATCGTGCTCTATCGCGTCTCGACCAATGAGACCTGCATTCTGACGACGGCGTCGCTGCTGTCGGAAGACGCCTATTCGGCGGAGGGCGTCGCCGAGACCGACGTCACCGCCTATATCGTGCCGGCCGAGCGTTTCGCTCATCTGATGAATGTGTCCGCCGGATTTCGCGCGCTTGTCTTCGACGGCTACGGCCGCCGCATCGCGACGCTGATGTCTCGCATCGAGGAAATCGTCTGCACGCGAATCAATGTGCGCCTCGCCGAGCGCCTGCTCGCGCTTCGCGGCGCGGACAACCGCATCGCCGTCACGCAGCAGGCGCTCGCCGCCGATCTCGGCACGGCGCGAGAGGTGGTGGGCCGCACGCTCAAGAGCTTCGAGCGTTCCGGCTGGGTCAAATTGTCCCGCGGCGGCGCGGAGATCACCGACGCGGCCGCCTTGCGCGCGCTTTGCGACGCCGAGCGTGACTAAGTCGCTTTTGCGATCCTCCTAATTTAGATACTCCGAATATAATGAGCGTCGCGCCAGGCGCCGCGTCTGTGGGAGGATATTCAAATGGCTCACGTTGTGATTCTCGGCGCCGGCATTGGCGGCGTCGCCGCGGCGATCGAAATGCGCGACGCGCTGAAAAAGCAGCATCAGGTGACCGTCGTCTCCGACCTGCCGAATTTCCAGTTCACGCCTTCCAATCCCTGGCTCGCGGTGAACTGGCGCAAGCCCGAGGAGCTGAAGGTTCCCCTCGCGCCGGTCTTCAAGAAGAAGAATATCGGCTTCACCGACGCCGGCGCCCGGCGCGTCCATCCGAGCGAGAACCGCATCGAGCTGAACACTGGCGAGAGCCTGTCCTATGACTATCTCGTCATCGCCACGGGCCCCAAGCTCGCCTTCGGCGAGATTCCCGGCCTCGGCCCGCATGGCGGCCATACGCAGTCGATCTGCACACTGCAACACGCCGAGATCGCCGCCAAGGCGTGGGAGGAATTCTGCAAGGATCCCGGCCCCATCGTCATCGGCGCTGCGCCGGCGGTTTCCTGTTTCGGCCCGGCCTATGAATTCGCCATGATCGTCTCGACCGATCTGCGCCGCCGCGGCATTCGCCACAAAGTGCCCATGACCTTCGTGACCGCCGAGCCCTATATCGGCCATCTGGGCCTCGGCGGCGTCGGCGACACCAAGGGCATGCTCGAATCCGCCTTCCGCGACCGCGACGTCAAATGGATCGTCAACGCCAGGACCACCGCGATCGAGCCGGGCCTTCTCAGGTGCCAGGAGCTCAATGAGGACGGCTCGGTGAAGAAGGCGCACGAGGTTCCGTTCAAATACGCCATGATGATGCCGGCCTTCACCGGCGTCGACGCGCTGACGGGGATCGAGGGCCTGGTCAATCCGCGCGGCTTCGTCATCATCGACAAGAACCAGCGCAATCCGACCTACAGGAACGTCTTCGGCGTCGGCGTTTGCGTGGCCATACCGCCAGCCGAGCCGACGCCGGTCGCGACCGGCATGCCCAAGACCGGCTATATGATCGAATCCATGGTGACGGCGGCCACGCATAACATAGCGGCGCTGATCGACGGCAAAGAGCCGAAGGAGGAAGGCACGTGGAACGCCGTCTGCCTGGCGGACTTTGGCGACAAGGGCGTCGCCTTCGTGGCCCAGCCGCAGATTCCGCCGCGCAACGTCAACTGGTCGAGCCAGGGGCGCTGGGTGCACTGGGCGAAGGTCGCCTATGAGAAATATTTCCTGCGCAAGGTGCGCAACGGCCAGAGCGAGCCGGTCTATGAGCGCTATGTCATGAGGCTGCTCGGAATCGAGCGCTTGCGCCGCGTTCTCTGAGCGGGCAATCTCTCGGCGCGGCCGGACGCCGCGCCGGGCGGCGACCCAAAGCGGGGATCAGCGGAAATGACGCGCGGCGGGCTGCGCCGGGAGCTGACTTTGGCCATCGTCTTCAAAGTCGTGGCAATCTTCTTGTTGTACGTTTTTTTCTTCAGTCCGTCACATCGTTCCCATGTGACGCCGGCAGATATGGCGGCGGCCCTCACGCAGAGCGCGCCGCCCCGCTAAAAAGAGCTGGAGAAGGGTCGGAATCCGAAAAGTCCGTCAATTTTTCGAAAATGATCCGCTCCAAAGCAGGAAAGCCGCAATGTTCGAATTCGACGTCGTCACGCTGTCCCGCCTGCAATTCGCGCTCACCGCGCTTTATCATTTCCTCTTTGTCCCGCTCACCCTCGGATTGGCGCTGCTCCTCGCCATCATGGAGAGCGTCTATGTGATGACGGGCCGCGAGGTCTGGCGCGAGGCGGTGAAGTTCTGGGGAACGCTGTTCGGCATCAATTTCGTGATGGGCGTCGCGACCGGCGTCACTATGGAGTTCCAGTTCGGCACGAACTGGGCCTATTACTCGCATTATGTCGGCGACATTTTCGGCGCGCCGCTCGCCATTGAAGGACTGATGGCCTTCTTCCTCGAGGCGACCTTCGTCGGCCTCTTCTTTTTCGGCTGGAAGCGGCTCACCAAGGTCCAGCATCTCGTCGTCACCTGGCTCGTCGCGCTCGGCTCCAATTTCTCGGCGCTGTGGATTCTCGTGGCCAACGCCTGGATGTCCAATCCCGTCGGCGCCGCCTTCAATCCGCAGACCATGCGCATGGAGCTCACCTCGTTCAAGGAGGTGCTGTTCAATCCGGTGGCGCAGTCGAAATTCGTGCATACGGTCTCCGCCGGCTATGTGACGGGCTCGGTCTTCGTGATGTCGATCGGCGCCTATTATATCCTGCGCAAGAAGCATATTGAGATCGCGCGCCGCTCCCTCACCGTCGCCGCGAGCTTCGGCCTCGCCTCGGCGCTTTCGGTCGTCGTTCTCGGCGATGAGAGCGGCTATACCGCCGGCGAGAACCAGAAGATGAAGATCGCAGCGATCGAGGCGATGTGGGAGACGGAGCCCGCGCCGGCCTCCTTCACGCTTTTCGGCCTGCCCGACGTCAAGGACGAGACGACGAGATACGCCGTCACGATTCCCTATGTGCTTGGCGTCATCGCGACGCGCTCGCTCGACAAGGAGGTGGAGGGCATCAAGCCGCTCGTCGAGCGCAATGAGGAGCGCATCCGCAACGGGCTTCCCGGCTATAAATGGATCGCCGAACAAGGCGGGCGCCCGAACGCCGTCGTGCCGCCGCAGCTCGAAAACTCGATGCGCGACGTCGGCTATGCGCTCCTCCTGAAGCGCATCCGCCCCGACATCGAGAACGCCACGCGCGAGGAGATTGCGCGGGCGGCGCGCTCCACCGTTCCGGACGTGCCCGTCCTGTTCTGGTGCTTCCGCGTCATGGTGGCGCTGGGCTTCTATTTCATCGCGCTCTTCGCCGTCGCCTTCTATCTCTCAAGCCGGCGCCGCTGCGGCGCGCCCTGGTTCCTGAAGCTGACCATGCTCAGCCTGCCGCTGCCCTGGATCGCGGCGGAGCTCGGCTGGATCGTCGCGGAATATGGCCGCCAGCCCTGGATCATCGACGGCGTCATGCCGACCTTCCTCGGCGTCTCCGACGTTCCGGCCTCGAACGTCGCGGCGAGCCTTGCGGCCTTCGTGGTCTTCTATACGGCGCTCGCCGTCGTCGACGTGGCCCTGCTCGTCAAATATATCCGCAGGGGGCCGCATGGCGGAACGCCGCCGCAATCGCAGGCCGGCGCGCTTCCCGCCGCGCGGCCCGCTTATGACGCCGCGAAGTAAGGGGAGAAGCGCATGCCCGACTACATGACCCTGCGCCTCGTCTGGTGGGCGCTCCTCGGCGCGCTGCTCGTCGGCTTCGCCGTCTTTGACGGCTTCGATCTCGGCGTCGCCATGCTGCACCCATTCGTCGCGAGAAAGGACGTCGAGCGCCGCGTGACGATCAACGCGATCGGCCCGGTCTGGGAGGGCAATCAGGTCTGGTTCATCCTCGGCGGCGGCGCCGTCTTCGCCGCCTGGCCGCCGCTCTACGCCGCCTCCTTCTCCGGCTTCTATCTCGCCATGCTGCTGGTGCTGCTCGGCTTCATCCTGCGGCCGGTCGCCATCGCCTTTCGCGGCAAGCGCGAGGAGCCGCTCTGGCGCGAGACATGGGACTGGCTCTTCTTCGTCTCGGGCGCGGCGCCGTCCCTGCTCTTCGGCGTCGCCTTCGGCAATCTCCTGCTCGGCGCGCCTTTCCATTTCGATCCCGCGCTGCGCTTCGAATATGAAGGCGGCCTTCTCGGCCTGCTGCGCCCCTTCGCGCTGCTCTGCGGCCTCGTCAGCGTCGTCATGCTCGTCATGCAGGGCGCCGCCTGGCTGTCCGGCAAGAGCGAGGGCGCGGTCGCCGAGCGGGCGCGACGGATCGGCGCCTTGGCCGCGCTCACCCTCGTCCTGCTGTTTCTCGGCGCCGGCCTTTGGGTCGCGACCGGAATCGAAGGCTATCGCGTCGCGTCGGAGATCGACTTCTCCGGCCCCTCCAATCCCTTCGGCAAGGAAGTTTTGCGCGCCCCCGGAGAATGGCTCCTCGTCTATTCGCGCCATCCCCTCGCGGCGCTCGCGCCGCTCGCGGGCCTTTTGGGCGCGCTCGGCGCGTCGATCCTGCTGACGATGGGCGCGCGGCTCGCAATCCTGGCTTCGAGCCTTTCGGTCGCGGGCGTCGTGACGACGGCGGGATTCAGCCTCTTCCCCTTCCTCCTGCCCTCTTCCTCGCATCCGGACCAAAGCCTGACGGTCTGGGACGCCTCTTCGAGCCAGACGACGCTCGGCCTCATGCTCGTCGTCGTGGTCTTCTTCCTGCCGATCGTGCTCGCCTATACGGCCTGGGTCTATTGGGTGCTGCGCGGGGCCGTGACGGAGGCGGAAATCGAGAAGAGCGACGACTATTATTACTGACCGGGAGAATGGCGCATGTGGTATTTTTCCTGGATATTGGGCCTGGGCCTCGCCTGCGCCTTCGGCATTCTCAACGCCATGTGGCTGGAGCTGGACCAGGACGACGACGATCGCAAGGAGTGATACAATTTCCGCTTGATCACTTCGTTCGCGCGCCCCGTCATTGCTGTGACGGCCGCACGGCGAATGAATCAAACGGAACCGGTATGAGTCGCGCGACGATGCGCCGCGCGCATTTTCGCGACAAAGTCGCTGAGCGCGGGTCGATCGCTACCATATATTTCTCGACCGCGATCAGAGGGAGGGACGACATGGAAGCGAATATTGGCAGGACCGACAGGATAATCCGGATCGTCGCCGGCCTCCTTCTCTTGAGCCTCGCCTTTGTGGGGCCACAGACGCCCTGGGGCTTCATCGGGCTCATCCCGCTCGCGACGGCCTTCATCAATTTCTGTCCGGCCTATAAGCTGCTCGGGATCAACACGCTCGGCAAATAAAAGCGAGGATCGACGCCGCGGCGGGCGAAGATCATGAGCGAGAGCACGATTTCCTTTCGCGCCCATGGCATGCATTGCCATGGCTGCGAGCATGTCATCGAGGCGAGCCTGCGAAAGCTCGCGGGCGTGCGGAGCGCGCGCGCGAGCTATCCGACCGAGACCGTCACGGTCGAATTCGATCCCGAGCGGATCGGCTTCGAGACGATCCGCGACAGCGTCGAGGAAAACGGCTACCGCGTCGAGGAAGGCGAGCGGCGCGAGCGGCCGCTGGGGCTACGTCTCGCGCTCGTCGCGGCGGCGCTCGCCGGTCTCGCCGCGCTCATTTTCGTCGATACGCGCTGGATCAGCGCCAGCGGCGCGCCCGACATTTCGCAGCATATGAGCCTCTGGCTCATCTTCGCGCTGGGTCTGGTGACGGGCTTCCACTGCATCGGCATGTGCGGCGCCTTCGTCGTGAGCTATTCGGCGGCCGACGCCAGCGCCGGGCGCGCCTCGCTTCTCTCCCATGTCGCCTTCGGCGCCGGCAAGACGCTTTCCTACACGAGCATCGGCGCCCTGTTCGGAGCGCTCGGCGCCTTCGTCGCCTTCACGCCGCTTTTGCGCGGCGCCGCGGGAATCGCGGCCGGGCTGTTCCTGATCGTTTTCGGGCTCAACATGCTGGGGCTTTTCGCCCCGTTGCGCCGCTTCCGGTTCGGACTTCCCGCCCCGCTCGAACGCTGGGTTTACAAGGAGGCGGGCGGACGCCATCGCCCCTTCGTCATCGGCCTGCTCAACGGGCTGATGATCGCCTGCGGCCCCTTGCAGGCGATGTATGTGATGGCGGCGGGGACGGGCAGCCCGATCGAGGGCGCGAAAATGCTTTTCGCCTTCGGGCTGGGCACGCTTCCCATCATGCTCGCCTTCGGCGTGATCGCCTCCACGCTTTCCAACGCGCTGACGCATCGCCTGCTGAAGGCGTCGGGCGTCATCGTCGTCGCGCTCGGCGCGGTCATGATCAATCGCGGCCTGATCCTCACCGGTTGGGGCTACGATCTCGACTCGATCCTCGCGCGGGCGCGGCGCGACGAAACGCCCGTTACGGCGACGCAGCCCGCCTCCGCAGCGCAGACGATCGAGATGGAGGCGAACAGATTCGGCTATGCGCCGTCGCGCTTCACGCTGATCCGGGGCGTCCCCGTGAGATGGGTGATCAACGCCACGGAGATCACGACCTGCAACCACCGCATCGTCGTCCCCTCGCTCGATCTCGCATTCGACCTGAAGCCCGGCATGCAGACGATCGAATTCACGCCGCGACAGGCGGGCGTCATTCCCTGGAGCTGCTGGATGGGCATGATCCGGGGGCAGTTCGACGTCGTCGAACCGGGCGCGGCGCCTCAGGAGACGGCGCCGGAGCCGGCGCCCGTCGCAACCTCGCCGGCGGCCGCCGCGACCTATGTGGTCCAACGGGGCGACACGCTGCGAAGCGTGGCGAAGAAATTGTATGGCGCCGCGAGGCGCTGGCGCGACATCGCCGCCGCCAACCCCTCGCTGCGCAGGAACAAGCTGAAGCCGGGCCAGATTCTCAAATTGCCGGAGGCGAGTCCGTGACGATTCGCCGTGGCGACAGGAAGCGCGAGCAGCGTCAGGCTGTCTACTGTTTCAGGATTGGGAGATCACGATGAGGAAGATCCTGCTTGCCGCCGTCGGCGGATTCTCGCTTCTCGGCGCCGCCGCCATCGCGGCGGAGCGCCAGGAGCATATGCAAATGTCGCATATGGTGAAGGACGATCGGATCGAGGTCGACGCTCCCGATCCGATGAAGGCGCATATGCTCGCCAATATGCGGTCGCATCAAGCGGCCGTGGCGGAGATTCTGGCGGCGCTCGCAAAGGGCGACGGCGAGGGCGCCGCGAAGATCGCCGATACGCGCCTCGGCCTCGCCTCGCCCGGCTCCGCCGCTTGTCAGCCCACGGCGACGTCCGGCGACCTTGGCGACATGGCGAAGATGATGGCGAGCCATATGCCGGAGGAGATGCGCGCGCTCGGTCTGGCCATGCACGCCCAGGCCTCCAAATTCGCGGAGGAGGCCGGGAAAGTGAAGCAGGGCGGCGATCTGCGTCCAGCGCTTGCAGAGCTGTCGCAAGTCGTGCAAGCCTGCAACGCCTGTCACGCCGCCTATCGGCTGGACTGATCAAGAGGCGCGACGGCGCCTCGCTGGGAGCCGCCTTCCTTGCGCATCGCCACCTGGAACGTGAATTCGGTGAGGCAGCGGCTCACGCCGCTGCTGTCGTTCTTAAAAGAGGCGAGCCCGGACGTCCTCTGTCTTCAGGAGCTGAAATGCGAGGAGACCGCCTTTCCGCGCCTGGAGGTCGAGGATGCGGGCTATAACGTCGTCCTGCACGGTCAGAAAACTTTCAACGGCGTCGCGATCCTCTCAAAGCTCCCGATCGGGGAATCGTCGATCGGCCTGCCCGGCTTCGACCATGAAGGCCAGTCCCGCTATATCGAGGCGGTCGTCTCCGACGGAAACGGCGGCGCGCTGCGCGTCGCCTCCATCTACGCCCCCAACGGCAATCCGCCCGATACGGCGAAATACGCCTACAAGCTGAAATTCATGGAGGCGCTGGCCGCGCATGCCGCGGCGCTCCTGAAGCTCGAAGAAGCGACCATTCTCGCTGGCGACTACAACATCATTCCCGAGCCGCGCGACGTTCACGACCCCGCCGCCTGGATGGGCGACGCGCTCTATCTGCCGCCGAGCCGGGCGGCCTGGCGGCGCCTTCTGAATCTCGGCTATACGGACGCGCTGCGCGCCGTCACGGATGACGCCGGCCTCTATACTTTCTGGGATTATCAGGCGGGCGCCTGGCAGAAGGACAAGGGCATCCGCATCGACCACCTGCTGCTCTCGCCGCAGGCGGCGGACCGCCTCTCCCGCGTCGACATCGTCAAGACCGCGCGCGCCGGCGACAAGCCCTCCGACCATGTGCCGATCTATGCGGAGCTTGCCTGATCACATGAGGGCGCCCCCGATCTGACGCAGCGTCAGTTGCGCTCGCGAAGATAGTCTTCGAGCAAGGCGACGGCGGCCTTGCGGTCGCTCTCGCTCGCGGCGGCCAGCGCCTTTGCGTGGCTGTCGATGATCCATTGATCATTCGCGCCGCCGCCGGCGACGGCGTCGCGGGCGAGCGTCAGATACATGAGTCCCCGCGCCCT